>Ga0209367_1012647_pt1 | contig 10988 bp, 9 predicted proteins | sample WorMetLIZISLAND2_FD_187412 | JGI IMG/M metagenome (GOLD analysis project Ga0209367, IMG submission 187412) | Marine gutless worms symbiont microbial communities from Max Planck institute for Marine Microbiology, Germany - Olavius geniculatus... ... | reverse complement strand
GAAATAAATAAATAAAATTTAAAAAAAAACTCCGTATGCCCCTCCCTCGCTCACTTTTCTCGCATCGTCTCCAGCATCGTCAAGCATCACTTCATCAACCTTGACGATGCGTGACGAGAAAAAAGTTAGCGGACCATTAGAACAACAACAACATTAATCACTAATAAGAAGTGGCATACTTCCTTTTAGATGAAATAAAAATCATTGACCTTGTGACCTTGAAAGTCAGTACTGCAACAGAAACAGTATAGGCTGTAGCGCTTCTTCCTTAGCGACAGCTGGGCTTTTTTGTTAAAATAATGCTTACAGTTTACGTTTAAGGTATGCATCGATAATTTTTTGATATGCTTTATAATAATAGACCTAGGCCTTTAGAAATAATTCAGGCTGTTATCTAAAATGATTCAAAGCTTTTTGCATCTAAGCCTACATAGAAAGCAGCTGACACTGTAAGCTAGTGCCGTGCACTGTACTAACTCAGAAAATGATTAGCTTTGTACCTTTCGGTTTATGCCTACAATCTGATCAACCCAATATCTGTTCTTGAATGCATTTACTAACCGGGGCCTCATACTCACATGTTGTGGCAGACTATTCCAGTTGCTGCAGATAACTCTTGTAAGCCTACTGATATGAAGAATGTTTTGCGAACATTAAGCATTAAGCTTAACATTAAGCTGTTATGCATCTGGGCATGAACAGTTTCAATGTATGTCCACGTAATATACAGGGTGGCCCCCAAAATAAGCTATTGCATTTTTGTCCATATCTTTGCTAAATATTGACTAATTTTTACATTTTTTTACCAGTGAACTTTGTAAAATAAATTTGCTACTTAGTGGCATGCACACCACACTTGTTATGTCGCTACACTACTTTGTAAAACATAAATATAAAAAAACTAGCAATATATATACAGGGTGTTCCAAAAAAACGGATACTCAGTTTTATTTTTGGGATAACTTTGGTAATTCAGCACCGATTTTAATCATTCTTTCACTGTTACAAGCAGAAATTTATGGCGCGTAAAAGTGAAGTTCTTCCACCCACCGCACCTTTATTGTGTGACCACATTACTTAGCAAAACAGTTCTCAGTTCGTAAGCCCATGATCAAACAGTGATCATCCTTTGTTATTCTGCCCATATCAAACGACTTAATCTAAAAATTATTACTGGTAAACAAAGTAAATAAACACAATATGACGTAACAATGACGTCACAAGGCACTACTGCGAATAAGTAAGTAAGCTTAACTATTTTATGCTACGAAATTGATATCTTTATGTGTTGCCTGCTTTCCGAGACCACTGTAGCTTTGACAGTGTTTGTTTTGGTGCTGAATTACCGAAGTTATCCCAAAAATAAAATTGGGTATCGGTTTTTTTGGAACACACTGTATGTTTACAGATGGGCAGAAGGTATAATGGTAATTTTTAAAGTATTTAAGTAAAATGTTAAATATGTATTATAGTAAGTGTCAAAAATGTTCACATATAGCTACAGAGTAAGTTTTCATCTTTCAGCAAAATAGTGCGCAGTTTGTAGGGCCGCACGATCAAAATACAATGCGTATGCAGTTAACTTAGCAAAATTGCAGCCGCCAACCAGTTTTTGTCACGTTGACATTACTAGCAACAAAATTGGCTTACTTGTCTTTGATATGCAATACTTATTAGTAGGCCTACTAAGTTTTTGTATGTGCAAAATGACGAAAATGTCTCACAAAAAATTCGTAACTTTGGACCAGTAAAAGAATAGGCCTAATCAAATGCCACTTGGCCTTTTTACGTCGGTGAGGACAGGTAATAAGTGTGTAAAATTTCAATTTAAAATTGCTAGTGGTTGTTGAGAAAACAGCTAACAACTTCATGTGATACTTTTTGCCGCACCCTGTATGTCGACTGTCAAGTTTCGAAGGTCGTTACATACTTACTGTCTGTTACAACTTAGATACCGGAAGTTGACACCGTGGTAACAAGTGGGCGTAACCTGGGCGTAACCGGTGAAAATAGTGATTTTCTTTGAAAATTTGTAATAACTGTGTGACTGCAATTGTTCTTATTGTTGCCATTTGTTTTCCCGAAAATTGTGTAGGAAATTGTTTATGCTGAGACAGAGATTACGGCTGAGGAAGCTAAAAGCTAAACATCGTGTTGTCACCACCGTTATCTCATAATAATCTGCAAGTTCGTGTCTGAGACGTGGTGCTAGTGTGAAGTTGGCGCCTTACCTTGTTGTCGCTGAGTCACTGAGCTTTTATCTGATTTATTTTCGGACATTTGTGCCGTCAGTATGAATTCGGTAAGCGTCACAGCACATAGCATATTCACATCACTTGACATTTGTCAGATACAAGAAATTTGAGCTAATGCTCACGGGACGCGCGAAAGCCTATAGCAGTTCCTGTTCGCAAACTGTCTGTCTATCTCCAGTATTTTGTCGCGACTTTTACGGGGGTACCGCTCTTTGATGCTCTCTTGCGCAGGTTTTCTTGAACCTGGAAAATCGAGACTTGGACAGTCGAAATCTACGTTCAATGCTGAAAATTTCATAAGCAGCTTGTCCATGTTTGTCTCAATTGGTTTTGGTGCAATTCGCTCTTGCAATGTGTCTCACAGCCCGAAATCGCCCAAAAAATCCATAAAACCCCCTATTTTGGCGTTCAAGGTCATTCAAGGTCATTGAATTGGGTGCCAATTCAGAGCCAGTGTACGACTTCCTATTAGTGATTAATAGTAACCTAGGCCCTATCTCGCACCGTTACTGAGATACAGCGACTTATTGGCCAAAAATCGCAAATTTTGCCCACCCCCTCTCATTTAGCATTCTCGTTCGGGGTGACCTCTTCAAATTTATGAAAAAGCTTTATGGTTCCTGAAACTAGAGTCTTCCAGGCAGCTGACGGTGAAAATTTGGTGATCCTAGCTTGCACCGTTTTTGCCTGATCTACCCGTGTGACAGATGGACGGACGGACGGACGGCCAGACGGACAGAATTGCGATGGTAAAGACGCGCTGAAAGCAGTAGCTGCTTTCGCACGTAATAATGTTAAAAAAAGTCTGGCTTACTAAGTGAAAATGTTGAAAGGATTGTAAGTAATTATTAAATATAGTTCAGTTGCATAGGTTTTGCGTAATATACTGTGTATGATATTGATTTTATTATAGGAAGCTGGTGACAAGTCTATTGATATAATGGATTAAAGCATTATTAATTATTGTAATTTTACTGCACAGTTTGTGATTTTGCTGGTGGCATAGGGAAATTGCTGATCTGGTTAACAGAATGTAAGTTAGGGTTAGTATCAGAGTAGTTACTGATTTTTGTGTACTCTAAATTTACTATTTTGAGCAGCCACTGTCAGTTAAATTATTACAGTTGTTCTATCTCAGTTTCAATTGCATGTGATCATGGTGCTAACATATGCTTGTTAATTTTGTGCTTTAGCAAATGTGTTTTAGTGTTTTTGATTAATTTACTCACATGAAACTAGTTATTTGACACTGTCCGTTTCTGTTTGCGTGAATAGACTGTAACTTCAGCAACTGCAATTGATGCCAGTTTTCTTCATGCTTTCATTGCATCGTTATCGGTCATTATTGTTTCGGAGCTTGGTGACAAAACGTTCTTCATTGCTGCAATTCTTGCCATGCGCCATTCTCGTCTTGTGGTGTTTGGAGGTGCCATTGCTGCCCTTGGCGTCATGACAGTTCTCTCAGGTAATGATTTCATGTGGGGTTATCAAGCTACATGCCCGTAGCCTGACTGGCGAAATCACGTGGTCACTTACTCATAAATCTTGCAGTAATCATACCTTATTGCACATTTCATGAATCTTTGTTGTCAGAGGTTTTGTTTGAGTTCCGGACACACTAACTTTTTAAAAAAAAGAAAGACAGACTTTTTAACAACTTCAACATGAACTTCGCACAAAATCAACGTAAACATCGCACTGGACTGTCATGGCAGTCGTAAACATCTGCTAATATAACATAACGTAACAGCAAACATTAATACAATAATACAATTATGTACTTCAGACACACGGGCATCTAAAAACCGAGAACGACCATGTTCAGATCTTCAGACTTAGGTTAGAGTTAGGTTTAGGTTTAAGTTTAGGGTTTGTAGTCGCATTCAATTGCAATTAAAATTTAATAACTAAAATACAGTACGATCGGTGTTATAATCATTCTCGGAGAATTAGGGTTAATCAATGGCAGTTTTAGGCCCAGGCTGGGGGGCATAGGCCCCTTTCCCAGTTTTGCTTCACCCTCCAGTTTCGTGGTCACCCATGTTTTTTTGCAAATATAACATAAATATTCTATTTTTTGCGGTTTCAAATTGTAGAAAATTGGGCAAATTTGTAGCTTTCATTGAACGTTCAAATACAAAAAGTGCTTTGGCTTCAGGGGGGCTTTGCCCCTTGTCCCCCTGACGCCCATGGATCACGTTGGGGGCTGTGCCCCCAGACCCCTGTTATAGGCTAGCACTCCACGCTCACCATGGGGCCGTGTCCTGCAGATGTTGCAGGCTGAAACCACCACTAGGGTTAGTGTTAGGGTTAGGGTTAGGAATAGGGTTATGGTTAGAGTTAGGTATAGGCTTAAATTTAGGGTTTGTAGTCATTTCCGTGACAACTAAAATAACTAAAAATCCAGTACAGTCAGTCTCGCAATCATTCTCAGTCGATAGATGCTTGAAGTTGACAGCTGTGGCGTAGAGATCGCATTGCGTGCACATGTATGATTTGTTGCGAAATAGTTAGATAAGCGTGAAACGATCATAAATATTTCTTCATTTTCAGACTTTAGACATCTTTGGCAGTTAACTGTCATAAGTGAAATCGGAAATTTGCGAGTAAGTGACCATGTGATTTTGCCGCCTGACTTTTACAAAGGTGTGACTCCATGGTCCTGGATCGCTTCGCAGCTCTATTGATTTAGCTAGGTGTCTTTAGCAGCACTGTAATCTCTTCCAGCAGTGTTCAGGGCAAGCCTCAGCCACATTTGCATTTTTGTGCATTTTGAGCTAAAAAAAATCGCATGTGGTGGTCACATTTTTTAGTTTTGGTTAATGTGGGATTCGGTTAAACTCATCAAATTTTTCTTGACTACCGGTATGAGCCTGACTGTCATCTCTTCGTAGATTTGTGTTTTACTCAACATCTGTGGGCATCAAGTGGCATGATAAGATAACGAGTTCTGCATTTATAGGAACACCAGGTGGATTTAATTTTGTAATCATTTTGCACAAAAATGCACTGCTGGTCAGATGAAAGGATTTAAAGTCCAGTTCAGTAGCTAAAAGTGAAGGGTATAATTTCTCAGGTTGAAAAGTGACAACTCTCAGGTGTATTTTGGAAAATATTTTAGCAAAATAGTGTTTGTTCCAATGTGCAGAAACCATACTTGGTAGTTTGCTATTCTATTTTGTTGTATTTTATTTCAGCTTTGCTTGGCTATGCAACAACTGTGATTCCTCACTGGTTTACCCACTACGTAGCATCAGGATTGTTTGCAGTATTCGGTCTTAAAATGCTGAAGGAAGGTCAGTGTGTATCTCATGTACTATGTACAGGGTGGGCCATAAAAAAACGTCCGCAGAGTGTGCAAGTGAAAAATTTTTTAAATCGGTCAATAATTGGTGAAGATATGGACAAAAGTAAAGTGCCACGTTTTTTATGGCCCACAGTGCGTATTTTATTAGTGTTTACGTACTGCTTTAAGTCTATTTAATTATCTTAACAGCACTGTAGATTGTGTTATAATGATTAATGGATGAATGGAAGCCCTATCAGTCTGTCATTGCTGACATGTGGACTAGGCCTACTAGTACAGTCAACAAGAACACTCTCCTGTTGTAGTGAACAGACTGCATGACACATTTAATAATGATGATGATGATAATGGTGAGTGCATTTGTTGTCAACGAAGATTAAAGAGACTGGCAGAAAGAGTAACAACGTAGTATGAATCTGCATGCATACAGTGTAATAGAAGATTGGCTGATACAGATCTGCTATTGCTACAGCAGACAAATCACGTTCTGTCCTTTTCGTATGGGGGATGGGGGACATGCAGTTTCATTTTTAGGTGATTTTCCACTCTGGGTTTTTCTGTAGTTTCATTTATTTACAAATTGTTGGTTCTTACACTACTTGATGGAAAGATAATGTCATCAGCTGAGTGTAGGGTGCTAGCAGTCACTAAGTGTCAGCACCATCACTTAGCGTGTGGATGGATTATATTTCATTTCAGTTGAGGTACTGTTAAAAGCAGGCTTCTGTGCGTAATTTGTGTTGCATGCAGCACGTGACATGCGACCTGACGAAGGGCAGACTGAATACGAAGAAGTGCAGAAGGAATTAAGTAGCAAAGAAGAGGAGCTTGAGGTACTGTAACTGTACACGTACATGCCAACTGGCTAACTTTCCTGTTGAACTAATGATGCGCATTGGTGGTCATTTGTTGCTTTGTTTGCTTTTCTCTTCCTGGACTGCATGAAGAGACTACGCAAAAGAATTGTTAATATTTGAAAAGTTGGCTATTTTGTAGGAAACTATCTCAGAGCTACAGAGATGACTTGTTGTATGGGATCACACAGTGTTAGGCAACCTGCCGCCCGACACACGTGAACATTTGTCATGTTAATCTGCAGTGATAAATACTGTGTGAACTCACATGTGTCAGTTTCTTGTACTAGGTTGTGTTGTATCATTTTTCCTTGTACACTTTTCATTTTATCATATGCGTGACTAAGTATCAGCTGTTGTTGCAACATCAGATTCATACTGTATCTATACTATATTTGAGAGTTACCATCGGAGTTGACTTCGAAACGGCACGACGTATGGCGGCGAAATTTTGCACGCAGACCCGTGTCGTATGTGGCCATGCTATAGGTTAGGTCACATGTTGCTAAGGTGTCGTCCCTTTGAGAAAATCAAGGCCGCAGGGCTAAAAATCAACCGGGAACGTAGCGACCTGTCCGCTTGTTGTACTATGTTTGTAGTCATCGTTTATGCTGCTGTTGGTATTTTAACATTCTAGCAAGTAGTTATTAATCAGTGCTAATACTGTATTATGTACTTGCTTGAACTGCAGTACCTATTTTACCATTCTGTGCATTAATGCTATTTAGTATGCATCCAGACTGTAAAAATGTTGTCCAGACAATACCCAACTTTCGGTTGGTGACTGGTCTAACCTGGTGTAACTCCTGCTGAAAGATTAGGCAGAAGCCGAGGACATGTGTGCATGTTTGTGAGCAGGACGTACAGAATATAGCAGCTGAGGACGTGGAAAGCAACAGCAGCGTGTCAGGTCACATATCGACAGTGCGGCGGCTCATGAAACTAGCTATGTCACAAGTCTTTGTTCAGTCGTGTGTGCTAACATTCCTTGCTGAGTGGGGCGATCGGTCTCAGATCAGCACCATCATCCTAGCCGCTAGAGATGTGAGTGCATGCTTATGGCATCAGAGTTTTTGTACGTTTTTGTTTCAATTATTAATGCAGTGAAATGGAACATTTTTTGTGGCTTGGTGGTGTAGCTGCTAAGTAAGCAGACAACGCATGATTGTCACCTTAGGCCTAGGCGTCATAACTGTGTGAAACAAACTCCAATCACCTAAGCTGTATGAATAGAGTACTATCTAAAAACTGCTGTTAATTACTGCAAGTTATCACCATTTTTACGCGCAAAAGCAGCTACTGCTTTCAGCGCGTCTTAGCCATCGCAATTCTGTCCGTTTGTCTGTCCATCCGTCTGTCCGTTTGTCTGTCTGTCCGTCTGTCACACAGGTGGATCAGTCAAAAATAGTGCAAGCTAGGATCACCAAATTTTCACTGTAGGCTGCCTGGAAGACTCGTTTCAGGAACCGTAAAGCTTTTCCATAAATTTGAAGGGGGCCACCCTGAACGAGGGCACTAAATGAGAGGAGGTGGGACAAATTTGCGATTTTTAGCCAATATGTCACTGTATCTCAGAAACGGTGCAAGATAGGGCCTAGGTTCCTATTAATCACTAATAGGAACTCATACACTGGCTCTCGATTGCCACCGAATTCAATGACCTTGGATGACCTTGAATGCCAAACTAGGGGTTTTTATCGATTTTTTGGCGATTTCGAGCTGTGACACAAGTTTATATCATTCACATGGTGGCGTCACGCAACTATCGTTATGCGATCCAGATAGAGAATTTGGTATTTGTATATTATCTTAGCGTGAACACCCCAATTTTCAGCTAAACTACTGAACAGGAACTGCTATAGGCTTTTGCGTATCTCGTGTGCATTAATTTCAGTCATTTCTCATTTGCTGTACGTTTATGTTATTTTGTGTAATCAAGTTTCTAATGTGAATGCAACTTTACAATTTGTGAAACATGTATAATACGCAAACGTTTGATGGTTGTGACAATGATGGTGACGCTGATGCTGCTGCTGCTGCTGCTGCTGTTACTGCAGGATGTTGTGGGTGTAATAATTGGAGGTACCTTAGGTCATGCACTTTGCACCGGTCTCGCAGTTGTTGGAGGTCGTTTTGTGTCTCAACGGATATCAATGCGAACAGGTATATGTCTTACGCAAGTCGTTATGTGCATTTCATGTTATATGTACTTATACAGATGTACAGGGTGGGCCAAAAAAACCAGACCTGTTTGAGCGTTGATAACTCAGCGATGGTTAGTGGTAGAAAGTCGTGTGATATGTCAAAAGTTTCAGAATGCTGTAAAGAATTAACGACAAGTTTGCATAGTGAAGCATTTAAATATTCTTTGCCTAATTTGCATAAATATTTGTCGCCCCTGATATTCTGCCCAATTTGACTGTAACGCATGGATTTTACATGGATATTTGAGCTTTTATAACTTAGCGATGTTTATTGGTGGAAAAGAGCGTAATATGCCAAAAGTTTTGAAATTGTGTACAGAAGAAATGTACAACTTGCATGTCACAGCATTTAAATATTCTTTGCCTGATTTACACAAATCTGCCCCACCCCTAAAATCATGCTAAATTAGCAGTAACGCTCGAATTTAAGTTGATTTTCATTCAGCATACAGTGAAATGTCAACAATCTTTAACACATACGTTGAGTTTAGATGAAATTCAACATAAGCAGTTGCCCAGCTTTTGCATTCATAACCGCCATCAGTTCTTTTAAGCAGCTGATCGATCGCTGGAGTCATTGTGTTCAGGATCAGCTAAGCCCAGCATTCGATTAGCACACGTTTTAGCTGGTCAGTTACTGAAATTTTGTGACCGTGCTATCTGCTGCAATTCCCCACACTGAATAATTCACAGAATTTAAATCTGGACATTTTTGCAGTAAGTTTTTGAATTCAATGAACTCGGGCACATGGGAGTGCGGGCAAATGCCTAATTTCGGGGGTAATGAAGATTTATGCAAATTAGGCAAAGAATATTGAAATGATTTGCTATGCAAGTTCGGCCCTCTTTCTCTACAACATACTAAAACTTTTGACATATAACACGCCTTTCTACGGGTAACCATTGCTGAGTTATCAACGCTCAAACAGGTTCGGTTTTTTATGGCCCACAATGTAGTTTTGTCAGTGCTAGTCAAAGTAGAACTCTCCGATTTATTTAAACTCTTAGCTTTAATGTTATTTTTATGCATGTAGCATTTCTGTCACCTATATGTATTCTCTTCGTGTTTCTCTTTTAGAGCTGGTAATTATTAACATTTTTATGAAAAAATAGCGAATTATTAATTGTTAGTTTTGGTTACAAGCCAACACTGGTAAATACCAAAGAGAATGTTTTTTTTTATTTAGCAGATGTTTAGTTATTGAGCTATAATCTTTCAAAGATACACTGAGATATGACTATTGAGTGTTTTTATCTAGTTTTATAAATGGAATAAAATGATGTCTTTTCTGAAAAAAAACAGATGATTTCAAATGCTTGTCATGATGTTTTTGTATCTCATTTATGATGTTTTTACTGGCATGATTTTAATTGAAAAATTCTAACCATGAAAACGTTATCAGTTGTTAATTTTTAATAATAAATTGTGTGATTTATTATTAATTACTGTGGCTGTAATCTTTTAAAAATCATTTTGATGATATAAATGTGTGTTAGTATAAATGTGTGTTAGTATATTATTATAATCGTTACATTGATAAGCACAGAAAGATTTTACTGCTTATGACTCAAATTCGTGATTGAGGAATTTTGGATCTTTTCAAGTTGTGTTAACTTAGTCGCTTTGTTACAAGAAGAACCATGGAAATGGTGAATGGTTTGCGTTGATGGTACTTGAGTGTTGTCTTGTGTGTGTTTAGTTCACATCATCGGCGGAATTGTCTTCATCGTCTTTGCACTATCAGCATTTGTCCTCGAATAGTTCTCAGCATCGTTATCCCACTTGAAGATAGGCTAAACTATATGGTTATTTTGTGCTCACATGAATGCATTAGTGTAACAGCATGGATATAATCTGCACATATGCGTAATATGTATCTTGTATTCTGAGGGTGAAAAATTGGTGTAATGTAGGAAAAAGGGTCATCAGCTTTGAGCCATTGGTAACCTTTTGAGCAATCTTGTGAACAAACAGACACAAAATAAGAATGTTACTTTATCCTTTCAGTGGAGATAAAAATATACTAATAATGATATCAGTGATTGTTTGATCTCTTTGGTGAGTCTTTGTCTGACTTTGAGGTCATAAGGTAAAGTGGGGTAACTTTGGCACATTTCTACCATTTGCGTGTTACAAAAATGATTATCTCAGGTATGATGTTTATTAGATCTGTAACTTATTACAGAATCATTTAACTTGTTAATGACATTTCGTACAAGTAATGAAAGATAACAATAATTAAAATTTTTGACCTTTTTCTCAATATATCAGAAAGTCAATGTTACCCCGCAAATGGGGTAACATTGACACATAGCGCACTCAGCTATCTGTGTTTGAATTTTTACAAAAATTCAAAATAAAAATCTT
>Ga0209367_1012646_pt1 | contig 10988 bp, 7 predicted proteins | sample WorMetLIZISLAND2_FD_187412 | JGI IMG/M metagenome (GOLD analysis project Ga0209367, IMG submission 187412) | Marine gutless worms symbiont microbial communities from Max Planck institute for Marine Microbiology, Germany - Olavius geniculatus... ... | reverse complement strand
CTGCATAGGGATATCGACAAGCGGTAAACGGCGTTATCAAATACAGTTAATTCCGCGTTGAATAAAAAAATTGTGTGAACTTCAGTCCACTAACATCAGAGATTACGCGGCTAATGTTTACCCACCAAAATCAAATTTTTCGGAAGGCCATATTTTGGCCCCTAGGGGGTGCTGCGCCCCCAAATTTTTACACGCGCTAGAGAATCACTAAGCCTTACTAGCGCACCCCCCACCAGGGACGGGGGCCCCCCTTACAACTTTTTTCAAAGGGTGGTCAAAAATTGACTTAAAATGCAATAAAGGAGCGCTTGTAACTTCGGAGTTAGGGGGTGTAGCTTGACGAAACTTTCACTTGACGCGGCTCTAGGTTGGGGTGATAACGCACGTACAACTTTTGGGGGCACTGCCCCCCCTTAAAATTTGGGAGGGCAAAAAACGTCCAAAATTTAGTACGTTTTACGACAACTTTCGACTTTGAGCGCGAATATCTCTGGAACCGATGAAGTTAGCGACAAAATCGAAACGGCGTTGACGAAACGATCCTTTGGGCGTTGAACAAAAAAATTTTGTGAAATTCGGTCCACTACGGACAAAGTTATACGCGCTCATGTTGACTTACCCTAAGTCGACAATGTGCGTTCGGCGTATGCCAATGCATTTGAGTTCGGGCCACGTGACTTTGATGCCAGGGAAAATTTTCCCCCCCCTCTAATTTCCCCCAATCGGACTTAGGGCGCCGGGCGGACTCACGTTGGGCTTTGCCCCAAATTTCTAGTTTCCTATCATTTACAAATTAGATGTCTAGCTTCAAGTCTATCTTTTGTATTTATTTTCAATATGATTGGTATAAATAATAAATTTTGTTATGCATTACAACCTTCCAGATGCATGATCTCGTAGCTGTACATAGCGTGATTTTGGCTGTGGGTAATATGATGATCTGCAGATTTGTGGATGTGGCAACGGGTAAAAGGCGGACAAAATCTGCGGATGCTAAGTGCGGATGGGTGGGTAAATTATCTATGTGCGGATAACAGATAACAGTTGTCACGCATAGTACCAGTCATGAAAGTTGTTGAGTTTTTCAATCATATAGTCGGCACGATTAAAGTGTCTAATAATTTTTCTTTTTAAAATGTCGCACTTTGGTGTACTTTTATTTTTGAGTGACGGGGGCCTCCCAAACGTCGCGGGACCCAGGGTAAGTTACCTCTTTTACCCCACCCTCTTGACAGGCCTGTAAGGCACATGAATATTTGAATGAATGTATGAATGACACAACACTACAGTGGAATCCAAACTTTGGAAAAACTCTCGACCAAGCAGATTTCAGTTGAAAAGTGACTATATATGATGCATCTATCTTTTGGTTAACTGTTCAGGCTACAAAGTTTTTGAATGCCCCTCATAATAGCCATACTTGCATCACAAATAGCAGCTGCTTGTAAGCATAATCATCCGTCAACTTGTCTGTGTATGCTTTCAGTTCATCCAAGCCAAGGTAGTGAAATTTTACTATAAATGGTAATTGTAAGTTATACTGATTGATTGTGTTTTGAAATGTGTTGACAGTCTAATTCAAGACGGGCATCCTCAAAACAGTCAAATCCTTACAGCCATAGAGGGAGAGGGAGAGGAACTGTCCGGCATGCGTCTGTGGGTGGCTTGTTATCTTGTGGTTCCCAAAGTTATAATTCGCAGATGACACACAAGAGAGTTGCTCCTGCTGCATATAATGCTCCTGCTATGCCCGGAGGACTGTTTATGACAAGTCCTAACAGTACTGCTGAGCAGCATGCAAAAGCAGCGGATAAACCTGTGCCTGCAAAATTGCCATTGGGCGGATTGGACGGAGGTGATTGGAGTTCCAGTTCCAGTGCAAAGACACCGCAGATGGCACAGGCAACTCAGATGCCACAGATGGCACAGACCACACAGGTGGCACAGAGACCGCAGATGGCACCAGCAGTAGCGCAGCTGTTCTCATCGGTTTCAGCAACCAGACGTCCGGTCCATGACGAAGTCCTGGAGCTGTTGGATGTCCATCCTCAAGGTATTGAACTGACTCACTTTTGCCATGCGTTTGAGACGTGCTTTCGTCGGCCATTTGATAGCCGCTGGTCTGATGTTGGTGACCTGCGTCAAATGCTAGATGGGATGCTTGATTTAGTTGAATGTGTAGAACGTGGAAGTGAAGTAATTGTGAGACGAAAGTTCGGCACTGATTATTTTCAAGGTAATGCATCGCAGTTCTGACGATGTAACTTTGCGCTGTTGTATCTCATTGTACGTTAAAAGGACAGTTATGTAATGAATCCAAGTCTCCAAGGGCGATTATCCAGTTTCTTGTTGTGGAATTTTTAGTGACATATTTTTTTTGCATTCCATATTTTCTGACATTATTGTCTTATCGTTAGAGTAAGTGCCAGGTACTTGGGGGTTCCTCCAACTTAATATGGGCATTGGGCAACTGCTGTTTCCCATTAAAAGACCAGCCAAAGGATGTATAACAGCAACTGTAAGAACGTACCACACTTCTAGGAACTTAGCACAGGGATACTCACTGCATTCTGAATTCCTCAGTATCACTAATGCTGGTTGTCTTTTGCTGTTGAGGTGTATTGAGATATTTCAGCTAGAGTAGACTCTTAGGTTATTGTAGAAATGTGAAGTTTACTACACTCTGTCTCAAAAAAACATCCCCAACATTTTTGACTGTTGTTTTTTTTTTGTGTTTGCTGCTGGCAAGCGAACTATTCAAAAACAGTATTATCTTCAATGTTCCTTGGTCCATAAAAACGTGCCACTATTATTTTTGAATAGCTCAGTGAAACACTGGCCGATTTTTATAATTTTTGGCGTGCAACATTAGAAAGAAACTTGATGCAAATGACTTTGATTTTGGCCACTTCACTTTAACGTTGTCACTACACTACCTTGTGAAATGCAGAAGTCATAGTTTGGCCATTGACAACATGAATTCATACTGGGTAGGGCACGCATCGGCTCAGAAATTATTAACCAAATACCAACAAACACGATTGACAGTTATTATCTCTAAAAAGTCACACATGTCACATCACATCATCTTCATTACAGCATGTGCTTAAAATGTCCACCTGCAGCACGAACACATGCGGTAGACATTGACACCACTTGCCAACAGCACATTCAATAACTGCGTGTCTCACAGTGGCCCACTTGCTGTTTATGCGTCATTTCAGTTTGTCGACTTACGATTTTAAAATAAAAACAAAGTAACAAATTTTCAATGATTTTGTGGTTTCAGTAATTTTCTGAGCCAATGCGTGCACTACACAATATGAATTGTTTGTTGTCAACAGCAAAACTATGACTTCACAAGGTAGTGTAGTGACAACATTAATGTGAGGTGGCCAAAAATACAGACATTTGCGTGAAGTTTCTTCTAAATGTTGCATGCCAAAAATTATTAAAATTGACCAATGTTTCACGCAGCTATTCAAAAAATAAAAGTGACGTGTTTTTATAGCTCACAGTGTCGAGGGTAATACTGTTTTTGAATAGTTCACTTGCCAGCGGCAAAAACAAAGACTATTTAACTGCTGTATTCAAACACTGACTTCAGTTATGTAAAAAATTTCTTTCGAAACATTTTTTTGAAAACTGAATGACTCTGTGACATACAGTTACAAAAGTACGGTGCCATAAACTTTGTGCCGTTTTTTTGGACCACCCTGTACTATTGAAGTCTCAGTTCTGACATTGTCCTAAGTTGTCAGCTGATATTTGTTTTTCAGCATGCAGAAATGTGGAGTTAACTAAACGTACAGAATCATCTGGCCAAAGACATGTAACAGTTGCAGAGTTTCTAAATAATCTTACTTCTCTCATGCAGAAATTCCCAAATGGATTATCAGTTTCTAAGCTGGCTGCTGAATACAAGGTATGTATGTAAAGTTGTATTATTTTGAAATTGCTGCTCAAAAAGTTGAATATTTTGTATAAGCTAGGTAGGATCACAGTGAAATGCAACCCATGTTTATAAAGTTAGTTGCTTTCATCAAGAAACTCAAAAATAAGAATATAATTGCTGATTATATGAATACTAATACTTTCTAGAAACACATGATGCAGTTTCATTCACATTTAATAGCTTATTTTCTAGTGGAAACTGGTAGGAATGTGTGCTGTAGTTGGCAAAAGCATTTGAACGTGTGGTATTCTAATTGGTGTCAGTAAATGCAGTTTATGCTTAGGATCTTTGTTTTGTCTGTAATATATGTTGTAAGTAAAGCTGCATGTTACAGCTGGTCTACTTTTGTGCAAACCTAGATTACCGGTAGTTTAGATTAGGTTCCTGCAGGTCTGCAGGCTAGCTGTCTTTCAAGATGATTTTCATTTTTCGCAAACCAACCAGCATCTGCGTCACCTGCATGATCATCTGAGCTGCCTAAATTAAGCGTTATACTGTCTGTGCATGATTTTTGTTGTTTTATTTGGTAGCGTGAATTTTCCATTTGTATAAAGTGTGTTGCAATATGTGTATTGCTACAGTGTATGCAAACCACTTACACAGTGTGTAGTACGAACATTGTCATAATTAGTAACAGTACTTTCTTTGTTAGGCATATATTTTAGATTTAAATCATGTAAATGTAGACTCTATTCATGATTCTGTTTCTAGCAGCAGTAAAATAGCTTGATGTGTATCAGTTTATGCAGAGTAGTTAGTTTTTGTTGTTTTCTTCATGGTGGAATTGTGTATTGTAGAATGTTAGCGGTGGGGAATTGCCTCTGTATGATGTTGGTGTTTCAAACATCAGTGGTTTACTTTCTAAGCTTCCGCATGAATTTACAGTCGATCGTACTTCGACAAATGGTGAGCCAATGCTTTTAAAGATTATTCATGCTGGACAGCAAATGTCATTATTTTTACGCGCGAGTCTTAGCCATCGCAGTTCTGTCCGTCCGTCCGTCTGTCACACGGGTGGATTAGGCAAAAACGGTCCAAGCTAGGATCACCAAATCTTCACTGTCGGCTGCTTGGAAGACTCTAGTTTCAGGAACCGTAAAGCGTTTGCATAAATTATAAGGGGGTCACCCCGAATGAGGGCACTAAATGAGTGGGGTAGGCAAAATTTGCGATTTTTGGCCGATAACTCACTGTCTCTCGGTAACGGTGCGACATAAGGCCTATGTTACTATTAAGCACTAATAGGAAATCGTATACTGGCTCTCAATTGGCGCCAAATTCAATGTCCTTGAATGACCTTGAACGCCAAAATAGGGGGTTTAATGGATTTTTTGGCCGATTTCATGCTGCAAAACAAGTCTGTATCATTCACAAGGTGGCGCCACGCAACGCATCACACTGGCCTGTGTATACATATACACATGTACATGGCAGTAAATAAAATGTCGAACTTGATCGATTTCAAGCATCTGCAAACTGTTTTGTTCTGTAGCCTACTCTAGAATTAAGACTTTCTTTTCAATCGCCGGTATACGACGATGTTAAGACATCCAAATTTTGGCCGCAGGTGAAACAAGTAATCACGCATAAAAAATGGTTTCAGATAGAATTGTGCCAAAATGGCTGGAGATAGACTAAGACAACCCGCATATGAAATTTTCAGCATGTCATGTAGATTTTAGCAGTCCAAGTCCGGACCCTCTACGTTCAAGGAGGGTTGCGCAAGCTGGTGTCAAAGAGGGGTACCCCTGTAAAAAGTGGTTACTTATCCTCTGTTGGCTTGTTTAGCATATAAATGGTTGCAGATAGGCACAGCCATGCTGCTTATCATAACAAGCACTGATGACGAGCTTCTTATGAATGTCAACATCGATGACCTTGAATGACCTTGAACCCTAAAAATATTGATTTTAAGTGATTTTTTTGGCGATTTCTGGCTGCAAAAGAGTGAATTGCGACGAAATGGATGGAAATGGACTACGTTTACCTGCGAACAGGAACTGCTATAGGCTTTCGCACGTCTCGTGAGCTTTGCGCAAATTTCTTTTTATAGAAGCACTCGTTTATTTTAAAATAGTTTTGTGCTTTATTTTGTCGGTAGTTATAACTAACTATTGCTTGTTTTCTGTTTTTAATTTGCCTGTTCGGAAGGTATTAATGTAATATACTGTTGATGTTTCAGAAGTATTGCTAAGAATGGCAAGTCGAAGTCCAGTAAGTTATCTGCTATTTGTTACCTGACGTATCGGCTTCTTCTGTAATGTCAGAAGTGTGATATTCTGTGCAGACAGTACAGCTGCCTGGTGTTTCTATATTGTACTGGCATCGGCGATGTGGTCATTAGGTGTTGATGTCGTTTTTGCACTCTTGGTTTTGGTTTTGTTTTGTTCGGTTTTTTCATTGCGCGGTAATTTGCATAACAGTCATGTTATGTACTGCACGAAACATGCTCGCCAAACTGTTAACTCATTCGAGGATTCTACTACACCTACCTTGTAGTAGGGATAGTATTGTAACAGTTTGGAATTGTTAGTCGTGTATCGGTCGGGTCTCGTAGTTGTGTACTGTCATAATTATTACACACCATGAGTCAAAAAAATGCCGCCAAACTTTCATCCATATCTTCGCCAAATGTTGGCCGATTTTCAGAATTTTATCACTGGCACATTCTGTGGAAAATTTGTGATAAATTGCTCATTAAACATTCACCATACTTTAACTGCATCGCTACCCTGCCTTGTGAAATGTAAATTTTTAATAAATTACTAAGATATTTTCTAAAACAGTTTTTACTAATTTTTTATTTAAATCAAATTATGTTTAGTTTTAAATACACAGTGTTTCATAAAATGGCACGCTTTTTCTTTTTTTCATAATTCAGTCAAATGATGATTAATTTCACAAAATTTTTACCAGATGTAGCTAATTCAAAATATTTGGACAAAATATGGTCGATAGTTGAATATTCTTTGCTAGTTGTGACTTGTAATGCTGACGTCATAGTGTGCTGCAAGTACAAACTGGCTTGTTGCAACCGGTGCTGACAGAGTTGCTGAATAGCTGCCCTGCGTCAATGGCGAACATTTTCTGGTTTATTGATGACAAACTTTTGAAGTTTTAACATTGTAGCCACAAAAATGCCCAAAACGATTACTTTCACACACTTGTGGGGATAGCTTAACTTTTACACCTTCCAGCAAGCACTACACTTCGCTTACGAGATGGATGAGTTTTTGGATTGCGAGACACTGATTTTATGCCTCCATGTTGCTAAGTGCTGACACGATGAACATTTTTCATCAGTAAACCAGATAAAGTTTACCACTGAAGCAGGGTAGCTACTGACAGAACCAGTTGAGACAAGCCAGTTTGTACTCATGACGCGTTATGACGTCAGCATTACATTACGACTAGTAAAGAATATTTAACTAACGGCCACATTTTGTTACAACAATTTCTTATAAGTATTTCTTCTGCTACATCTGGTAAAAATTTCATACAAATTGATCACCATTCGACTGAGTTATAAAAGAAACAAAAAGGGTGCCTTTTTTATGAAACACCATGTAGTTACGCTTCTACATCATGGGCCATAAAAAACGTGCCACTTTACTGTTTTCCATATCTTTACCAATTATTGACCCATTTTCAAAATTTTTTCACTGGTACATTCTGTGGACAGTTAGCAATAAAGTGATTATTGAATATCCTGCCACACTCTAACTGTGTCGCTACATTACTGTGTGAAATATAAATGTAAGAAAACTATCAATCATAGACAGCAAGCGTGTTGGTAAACAAAATACACTTTTAGCATCATACACTCTGTATGGTGCTAGACTTTGTTAGATCTATGTGTTGGGGTATCTGGCGTATTGAACAATATGTTTGTTTCTGGTCTTTGTACAGCAAGCTTACCATTTCATCCACAGTGATACGTTTTCTTCAGTACATGTATATGCTTCAGTCTGCTGGTCAGTGCTGCGTGTTTCTCAGATCTCTTTTAATAACATTCCCACTCTTTCCTCATTGCAGTTTGTTTTCAAAAATTCTGCCAGTATTCTCCGAAAACTGTATTTTTTGAACCAGTTCTAGTTCTTAATCAGAGCCTTGTCTCTACTGCTAAATGGCACATTTCATCGCTGGTATATCATCAGTGCATTAAAAATTATTATTTACAACATCATCTGCTTTTGTTCACAAACATCAGAAATGTATGTCACACTGAACATAATTTAATTTTTGTATGAAAATTGATAAAAATTGTTTCAAAAGATGATTTTTTGCATATATATTACAGTGATTTTAGTGAGTTTTGGAAATTTATGTTTCACATGGTAGTGTAGCAACACATTTACGGTGTGGTGGCATTTATAATAATCACATTATCTTAAATTGTTTGCAGGGTGTGCCAGTGAAAGAATTTTGAAAATCGGTCAATAATTGGTGAAGATATGGACAAAAGTAAAGTGGCACGTTTTCATTGCCCACCCTGTAGTGTTTGCTAAATTGCAATCATGCAGAGTTTATTGCAGCTAGAAAGCTGCAGTCACAGCTCTAAAGAAATGCTGAAAGAAAGTACAGTCTCCGGGCATGATGCAACTAAGATACGTTGAAAGTGCAGTTAAACTTTGCACAACTAATTTGTTTTAATTTAATATTTTCACTTTGTGGCCAGATTTGTCAATAGACACTCACAATAAAACTGCTGTAGTGCAGTGCCTTTGAAACTATGGCACTATAACACTCTACAGATGTTTTATTATTATTAGTATTAATATATATCAGCCTGCAAACAGGCCGATGATGTGTTTTTGTCACAGACTGCAACTCCGGATGACGCAGTTGGTCCAGGTGTTTCAATTCCATCCCAGACTCCACTGCCTGTCTCGGATCAGTACGTGCGCATCCGTGTATCAAACACCATTAGTCCAAGCTCATTCAGTATCCAGCTGATTGGCGATACAACGACCGGAGCATTGGAGGAGCTTATGACTCTGATGCAGTGAGTTCATCAATGTTGTTGTCATTTTTAGGGTCAGAACGATACCAAAAAAAGCTACCCAGTACCCAGTGCCCAATATTATTGGGTCCTGCCGATTCCAGTACCCAGTACCAATAGGCCTACCGATACTGGTCCGATCACAGGTATCCCGGCATGTGCTTTCTCTCCACCTCGCTCAGTGGACGTGTGCCTTGACAGACACATCGACATGGGCCACCTATTCTGTGTGGTTGTACGACTATTCGTACACTTGGGTGTACTGCAGATTGCGCTTTAAGTATCGATGATTGATTTTATACAACGACCAAAACCAGCAGTATTTAACTACAGCTAAGTCCACTACGATGGTTATTAATTACTGTACGTCATTGTCCAGTCATAATTCACTCTAATGCCTGCTCCATGCAGCAGCGGTTGTAAGATTGCAAAGGCAAATCCTTTGCTGTGTACGATCAACCTGAGCATTGAAGGTCGAAGGCTGCATAATGACATACGAAAACTGACACACGATCGTGTGCGCTCCCCGGCGCCGGTAACTTTCACGGTGGTGTCAGGTTACACGTGAAACTGTCAAGACACTGCAAGAACAAAGGTCGCCGACGACGCTGACTGCCATCAGTACATTTGATTTACATGTAACAATAGCACTACACTTCCTACGCCTGGCTGGCGTGCATGTGACGTGTAGTCCGACAGTCACTCAACCATTAGCAAACTTGATGCGGCGGCAGACGCAGTGCCATTCTGAGCGGCTTTGGTATAGGGTCTCACAGCCATTGATGGTATTGGCCGATGCCGATACTACCCAGTACTGGCAAATATTGGGCAATACTCAGTAAAAGGTAAAAGGTAAAGGTCGTCAATTTGTATAGCGCATCGTCGCAAACACGCCACTAATGCGCCTTCGTCACTAACCAGAACCGCCTGCCACACGGCCACCGTGTGCAGCCTGCAGACACAGGCTGGTGCAGCGGCCAGCTAGGCAACCCCAATCAGCTGTACCAAGGTCCCCACCTTCCGTAACCCATGTAAATGAGTTACTACTCATTTTACCATCCCACGGAGGGTGGAAGGCTGAGTCGACCTAGCTGGCAGGCTTTGCACCGAGATGGTTTACCTGCCCGCACACAGTCACCCATCGCAGTACTAACCGGGCCCGGCGTAGAGCAACTTCGTTTTAGCCGAAACGCGTTACCAACTATGCCATGCCACCAGTACCTCAGTGCTAGTATTGTTTAAGCTCTAATGATTTTTGTTTCTCTGTTTTAAGGGGTTTTTTAAATGCTTAAAGGGTATACCTCTTCATGGGAAACCCACCTCAGAGCTATGGAGCATCGCTCATCATGTGGGGTCTCCTGCCATCTGGTGAATGCACCCGACTCAACCTCAGCCAGATGGGCCAGTACTCGATTTACCTACCCTGGAGGGATGGAAGGCTGAGTTGATCTTGGTGTTGGTTTACCTCTCTGCAGACAGTCGTCCATCCAGGATTCCAGGTAGTAACTACGTGATAGCCACCCAGCTGGAAGTCGAACAAGCAACCTTGCAATTGTAAGTTTGCATCATCCAAGCCATCTACAGACTGATCGTACAGTACTTGGCTCAGTCAGCATCTTTCTTACTTTCAGTATGAGCTTAGCAGCTTATGCTTATTTTTTCATACTGATCATATCTGCACTTGCTGTTCCTGACCTGTTTGAATACCCATCTGTTACCATATCTCCTAGTTTGTAAAGTGCTTGTACTGTACAGTGATGCTTTATCGTTTTGGATGCTAATCATTCATTTTGCTTATATTGTACCACGTATTTGTGTGGCTTGGAGTCTAACAGTTACGTGTCTTGCTTGTAATCCTGAGGTAACTCAGAGGCGCAGGTTCGACTCCGCACCAGGACACTGCTGGGTAACGACCTTAGGCAAGTTGTTCACACACATGTGCCTCTGTCACCAAGCAGTATAATTTGGTACCGGCTTCACCGCTGGGACGTAAACAGGCACACCGCGCGATACACTGGCCCCGTATCCGTG
>Ga0209367_1012644_pt1 | contig 10989 bp, 8 predicted proteins | sample WorMetLIZISLAND2_FD_187412 | JGI IMG/M metagenome (GOLD analysis project Ga0209367, IMG submission 187412) | Marine gutless worms symbiont microbial communities from Max Planck institute for Marine Microbiology, Germany - Olavius geniculatus... ... | reverse complement strand
GTACCAGCTCCCGCCGGGGCGCCCGTCCGCGCAGGAAGATCACCACCGGCACCACCCGGTCGGTCCCATAGAGCTCGCCGAGATCCAGGCAATAGTGGGCCAGCCGGTGGATGGAGAAGCGCCGCGGATCGGTTTCTTCTTCAAGGACAAACATAAGTACCCCGCTTCACCTTATTTTTCGCTCTCAGAGCCCCCCAAATGTGCCAAGGCAAGGCACAGCGCGCAGGGAATAGCCCCTCTCTTGCCAAGCGCTGTAACGCCGCCTTGGCACATTTGGGGGGCTCTGAGAGCGAAAAATAAGGTGAAGCGGGGTACTTGTGCCTCACGGCGGCCATCGGGCCATTGGACCAACAGGGGAACATCGAGCTCCCGGAAGCGATCACCAAACCGGTCTTTGATCTGCTCCCGGCGCGCTGGGAATATCTCGGCGTCGGCCAGTTGGTCCGCGGCTTCCTCGGCCGCGAAGAAGGCCAGCGCCTGATGTGGATAATCCAGGATGAGGTTTTTGAAGTTCTGATCGTGGCTCATGGATCAATCTTAACCGATTCACTGGCGACGCCTCCCATAGTCGTGGAATGGATTGCGCCCTTTACGGTTCAAACTGTCCCGTTGCCAAGAAACAAAATGGGTGTCCTTTTTTTGTCCTTTTTTTGCCGCATCCGGGCCTGGGCGGGAATTCCGACGGGAGCTACGGGAAACAGCTCCCCGCGGTGGCTTGTATCTCCCGCTTGGCCCATAATAGGAACTTGATGTGCCTGACTATCCATCCTCCACAATGCACCGTCCGCGTTCTACCCTCTGTCTGCTCGTACTCCTGGCCCTACTCCTCGGGGCCTGCGTTCCGATTTCCCGGCCTCGCGAAGCGTCGGTCACGGAGGGTAGGTCGTATCCCGGCAGTGACTATCCTACGCTTGCCCCCCTGGTGCGCCGGATTATGCCGGCAGTGGTCAACATCTCGGTGGAGTCACGGGTTCCCCACCAGGAACACCCCTTTTTCCGCGATCCGAGGTTCCGCCGTTTTCTGGAGGGGTTCGGCCTGTCGTATCCCAAGCTCCCGAAAGCTGGTCGTCGCCGGAGTGTAGGGTCCGGGTTTATCGTCGACTCGAGGCGCGGCTATGTGCTCACCAACCGCCATGTCATCGAGAACGCGCGCGCCATCACCGTTATCCTCGAGGATGGGCATACCCACCGCGCACGGCTGGTGGGCAGCGACTCCCGGGCCGACGTCGCGGTACTACGTATCTCGCCGGTACCCTCCGGGCTCAAGGCCCTGCGGCTCGGCGACTCGAATGACCTGGAGGTGGGAGATTTCGTGCTCGCCATCGGCAATCCCTTCGGCATCGGTCAGACCGTCACGTCCGGAATCGTGAGCGCGTTGGGGCGCCAGGGGGTCGGCAACAACGCCGGCGGCGATCTCATCCAGACCGATGCCTCCATCAACCCCGGCAACTCGGGCGGACCGCTGGTGGATCTGGGGGGATGAGTCGTGGGCATCAACATGGCCCTGATCGGTCCCGGCGGAGGTAATGTGGGCATCGGCTTTGCAACGCCGGCCAACCGGGTACGGGCCGCCATGGGTAAGATACTGCAAGGCCAATGAAGAACAGCTTTTCGGCCCTGTATTCCTATTCCAGACCTACGGCAAACAGCCACGCCGGGCCTGCTTGGCCTTGCCCACTACCCGCAACCGGGCTAACCTTGCCGGGAAATACAAGTATCCGCATGGTTTTTTCGCTTAAGCTCCAAACAATATTCCAGCACAGGGGACCGCTATGCAGCTCAAGGTTCTAGCCTTCGTTCTCGCCGGAGGCGAAGGCACGCGACTCCACCCATTGACCCGGGAACGCGCCAAGCCGGCGGTCCCGTTCGGCGGCAAGTACCGAATCGTCGATTTCGTGCTCAGTAACCTGATCAACTCCGGGATCTATTCCATTTATGTGTTGATCCAGTTCCGCAGTCAGTCCCTGCTGCAGCACCTGAGCGACGGCTGGCAGTTCGGGGGCGTCCTGAAGAACGAGTTCCTGATTCCGGTACCGGCCCAGATGCGCACCGAAGGCAAGGAGTGGTATCGGGGGACCGCCGATGCCATCCACCAGAACATCAACCTCATCGAGCAGTCGAGACCCGATGTCGTCATCGTATTCGGCGCGGATCACATCTATCGCATGAACATCCGCGCGATGATCGAGTACCACGAGCAGAAACGCGCCCACGCCACGGTTGCCGCACTGCCTACGGATAAAAAGTTCGCCAAGGACTTCGGCGTGATCGAGGCGACCGGCAGCGGGCGCATCGTCGGTTTTCACGAGAAGCAGGCCGATGCCCCGACCATGCCCGGAGATTCGGATCACGTCTACGCCTCCATGGGAAACTATGTCTTCAGCACCGAAATGCTGATAAAGATGATCGAGGAGGACCAGCGCGATCCCGACAGCTCACATGACTTCGGCAAGGATATCTTGCCCAAGGCCATCGATCATGCCGAGCTCTTCGCCTATGACTTCAACACCAATCCGATACCGGGAGAGGACCCCGACAAGACCCCCTACTGGCGTGACGTGGGTACCCTCGATGCCTTTTACGAGGCCAACATGGATATCCGCGCCATCTCCCCGGAGCTCAACCTGTTCAATCGGCAGTGGCCGTTGCGCACCGCCAGCTATCCCGATCCGCCGGCCAAATTCGCATTCGACGAGGAGGATCGCCGGGGCCAAGCCATCGATTCGGTCATTTCCGGGGGCTGCATCGTCTCGGGGGGACAGGTAAGAGATTCCGTGCTGGGCCGAAACGTCTATGTTCATGCCAGATCCGAGATCGACGCCTGCGTCATATTCGATAATTGCGACATCGGCCGTAATGCCAAGCTGCGCCACTGTATTCTGCAAAAAAACGTGCGCATTCCCGAAGGCGCGACGATCGGCTACGATCTCGATGAGGACAAAAAACGCTACCATGTAACCGAAAGCGGCATCGTCGTTGTCGACGGCAAACGCACCCCGATGCAACTATCGACGCTTACGGTCTAGCTCCGAAATCCTGACACCACCTCGAGGAGGCTTCAATGACCACCGGGAAAACGACCAGATTCGAAGAGCTGACGAAGCTGGCAACCGATTTTGTTACGACGAGAAAGGGTCTGTGGGACCATGCGGCCTGGACGGACTTCATGTCCAACCTGCAGACGAAGGGGTTCGATCTCTCCGGAGAGATGCAGACGAATCTGGGCAATCTGCTGGAAGCGACCAAGCGGTTCTACACGGCGGCGGCGGCAACCGAGAGCGTGGAGAAGGCCGTGAGAGCCGTCGTCAACGAGAGTGTAACCTTTGTTAAACAACGCAAAGGGGTATGGAACCACGCCGACTGGGAAGAGTTCGTGAAGACGGTGGAACAAAATACGCTCAGCTTGTCCGAGGGGACAATGGCCTATCTGGGTGGCATCCTGGAATCGATCAAGGTTTTCTACCCACTATCCCCGGTAGGAGGGGTTCAGAAACGCCAGTCGGCTGCTCCTGCCGAGACGCCATCCGCCTCCGAACCTACAGTGGCCCCCACGGAAAAAACGGAAACGAAATCCGTAGCCGCCAAACCGGCGGAGGAGGCAAAAGTAACGCCGAAAGCGCCGCCCAAGGCACCCCGGAAACAAGATGATCTGACGGCAATCGACGGTATCGGACCGGGCCTGGAGAAGAAGCTGAACGCGGCGGGTATCTCCAGCTATGCGCAGCTCGCGGCCCTTTCGGAAGACGACATCGAACGCCTGGAAAAGGAGATCATTCGCTTTTCGGGACGCATCAAGCGTGATAACTGGGTAGGCCAAGCGCAAGAGCTCGCCTAGGGTCGGTAACCGGACGAGCCGTTCCAACGGCAATCATGCGGGGTGAGAACATATCAATTCCTGGTGGTGGTAAATTCCTAACTGATAGGGTGGTCGAGAGTTCGGGGTACAGGGGGCAGTTATCAGTTGTCAGAACCTGATAACTGCCCCCTCCTAGGGACTACTACTGAACAACTTATGTATTTACCACCCCCAATTTCTTTATCGATGAACGAGTTGAGCCGCCGGCCACCAGTCGCCGGCTGCCGGCCGCTGAAAGCCGGTGACTGGTAGCCGGTGACCGCTATGAATGCCATCCCCGAAGAATTCATCACTCAGACCGCCCGCCTCTCGGACCAGGTTGCCAGGCCCTTTCCCGCCTCGCGCAAGCTCTATGTGGAAGGCTCGCGCCCCGACATCCGCGTGCCCATGCGCGAGGTGATCCTGACCCCTACCCACACCAACCAGGGGATCGAGGAGAACCCGTCGATCTACATCTACGATACCTCCGGCCCTTATACGGACCCCGACGCCCGCATCGACCTGCTTGCCGGCTTGCCCGAGGTACGCACCGCCTGGATCGAGGCCCGGGAAGATACCGAACCGCTGGCCGGCCCCGGCTCCGAGTTCGTCCGCCGACGCCGGGAAGATCCCGGCCTCGCTCACCTGCGCTTCAAACACATCCGCGCCCCGCGCCGGGCCAAGGCGGGTGCCAATGTCTCCCAGCTGCACTATGCGCGGCGGGGCCTGATTACCCCGGAGATGGAGTACGTCGCGATCCGCGAGAACCTGCAGCTCGACCGGTTGCGGTCCGATCCGCGCTACGAGAAGCTCCTGCGCCAACACCGCGGTCAGACCTGCGGCGCCGACCTGCCCGAGAAGATCACCCCCGAATTCGTCCGTTCGGAAGTAGCCGCCGGCCGCGCCATCATCCCCGCGAACATCAACCACCCGGAGCTGGAGCCCATGATTATCGGGCGCAATTTCCGGGTCAAGATCAACACCAACATCGGCAACTCGGCCATCAGCTCGTCCATCGCCGAAGAGGTGGAAAAGATGGTCTGGTCCGCCCGCTGGGGCGGTGACGCCCTGATGGACCTGTCCACCGGCCGGAATATCCACGAGACCCGGGAGTGGATCCTGCGCAACGCCCCCGTACCCATCGGCACCGTGCCGCTCTATCAGGCCCTGGAGAAGGTCGACGGCAGGCCCGAGGCGCTGACCTGGGAGCTGTTCCGCGATACCCTCATCGAGCAGGCAGAGCAGGGGGTGGACTATTTCACCATCCACGCCGGCGTGCTGTTGCGTTACGTGCCCCTGACCGCGGAGCGGGTCACCGGCATCGTCTCCCGCGGTGGCTCCATCATGGCCAAGTGGTGTCTTGCCCACCACCGGGAGAGCTTCCTCTACACCCATTTCGAAGACATCTGCGAGATCATGCGCACCTACGACGTTGCCTTCAGTCTGGGCGACGGCCTGCGCCCCGGCTCCATCGCGGACGCCAACGACCGGGCCCAATTCGCGGAGCTGGAGACCCTCGGCGAGCTGACCAGGATCGCCTGGGGGCACGAGGTACAGGTCATGATCGAGGGCCCGGGTCACGTCCCCCTGCACATGATCAAAGAGAACGTGGACAAGGAGCTCGCAGACTGCTTCGAGGCCCCCTTCTATACCCTGGGTCCGCTGGTTACCGACATCGCCCCCGCCTACGACCACATCACCTCCGGCATCGGGGCGGCCAACATCGGCTGGTACGGCACTGCCATGCTCTGCTACGTCACCCCCAAGGAACACCTGGGCCTACCCGACCGGGACGACGTGCGCGACGGCATCATCACCTACAAGATCGCCGCCCACAGCGCCGACCTGGCCAAGGGCCTTCCCGGTGCCCAGCTGCGGGACAACGCCCTTTCCAAGGCACGCTTCGAGTTCCGATGGGAAGACCAGTTCAACCTCTCCCTCGACCCGGAGCGCGCCCGCGAATACCACGACCGGACCATGCCCCACCAGGCGCACAAGGTCGCCCACTTCTGCTCCATGTGCGGCCCCCACTTCTGCGCCATGAAGATCACCCGGGACGTGCGCGACTTTGCCGCGTCCCACCGGATCGAAGACCCGCAGATCGCGGTAGAAGAGGGAATGAAAGCGAAATCCGCCGAGTTCCTGGACGCGGGGGGAGAAATCTATCGGGAGGTTTGAAAGGTCTAGATAACTTGGGCTTATGGGGCCAAATGTGTAAGAGGGTGTTTGAAAAGACAACTTCCATCACGAGTCGGAGAACGACTGCCATTTCTGACCGTCGCAGGCGCTTGAAAATGCAGGGAATAGGAAATTGCCATCATCCTTTCCCGCAGAGCGAAAGCGCAAAGATAGACTTTTTCAACACCCTCTAAGAGCTATACATCCACCTTGTCAACTTCATGAAGTTACTGTGGATTTCCTTCGGAATCCGTGTGCCGTCACACATTTGGCCCCATGAGCCATAACTTGACCCCCTCACCCCTACCCTCTCCCGGAGGAGACTGTCGAAAAAGTCCTTAATGATATCAATGGGTTATAGGTCATAAAATTTGGGAAACCGGACTTTTGCGACACCCTCTTGAGAGGGAGTTGAAAAAGGCATGCCAGGCGGTCAGAAAAGCTTCACCCGACCCCCCAGGTGGTAGCCCGTGAGCCGAGATGCTTGAGGGCGGCAGTGAAGTGTTGTTTCGAATATAGTTTCTCACACATTTGCCGCCTGTCTGGCGATGACGTAGGTCTTGGCCGAGTGCTCCAGGGAGCAGGTCCATTTGTAGGCCTGATTCAGGGTCTCGCCCCAGGCATAGACGCCGTGGCCGAGGACTATGGCGATGCGATACTCGGCCAGGGCGTTCGCCACCGCCTGCGGTGCCTGCTCCGGGTAATCCTCGGGTTCCACCGAGAGCACCGGGATCCGCTCGAAATAGTATTGCCCCTCAAGATCCACCGGATGGAAGTCCTGACCGGCGAAGCTCAGGGCTACCGAGTAGGGGCCGTGGCTGTGCAGCACCGCGGTTGCCTGCGGCTGCTCCCGGTACACGGCCTGATGCAGTGGCGTATCCTGGGAGGCACCCTCGGGACAGGGGTCGATCAGGAGACAGACCACCAGGTCGTCGGGCCCCAGGGTATCCGCGCAGGCCCCGGTGGGAGTGATCCAAAAGGTGTCGCCCGAGCGCACCGAGGCATTACCGGAATGCGAGTCGTTGTAGCCGTATCGGCGCAGCCAACGGTAATAGCGTACCAGCTCCGTTCTCGCCGCCTCGTCGTCGGGGGGCCGGGTGGTCATCTGATGTTGCACGAAATCGGCAATCGCCTCGGGATCTTCTATCGGGAGCTGCGGGGGGTGATCTTCTCCGGGCAGCCTGTGGTCCGTGACTACGGCGATGATGTCCGGGTCTCCCGGATAGAGTGGCGGCCTGCCCAGGGTCGTGCGGTGGACTTCGAGCTTGGGGTAGGCCGCATGCTTGAATCCCTCTACCAGGATCAGGTCCAGTCGGTCCGCGTCGAATCTGCGCAGCATCCGCTCCAGGGACGGGTCTCTGCCCCCGTCCGTCTGCTCCGACTGCAACGCCCAGCGTTTATGGGAGGCCAGCAGGACCTGCTCCGCACCCGCCGCGCGGAGCTGGTAGCTGTCCTTGCCCGGCACGTCGAGCTCGAAGGTGTGATGGGCGTGCTTGAGATAACCGATCCGCAGTCCCCGATCCCTGAGCACCGGTACTAACTTCCGCAGCAGGGTGGTCTTGCCGCTGCCGCTGGGGGCGACGAATCCGATCACGGGTGGTCGGAGGTTGCGCATGATGGATCTTCTCCCAGACCTGGGGGCTTGTCTCTTAATAGTACAGGATTCACAGGATTTCCAGTATTAACAGGATCTTATAATTGTTATTTAAGAAAAATAATCCTGTTAATCCTGAGCATCCTGTTAATCCTGTCCTATTGGCGATCGGCACTGCGTGTCAAGAGCGTAAGTCCCGGTGCCTGCTTCGTGAAATAATAGGGCGCATCTTACCCCTTCGATCCTGACGAAACCTGGATTTCAACAGCTATGGCACAGTACATCTTCACCATGAGCCGGGTCGGCAAGGTGGTGCCGCCCAAGCGGGTCATCCTGCGCGACATCTCCCTGTCCTTTTTTCCGGGCGCCAAGATCGGGGTGCTCGGGCTCAACGGCGTGGGCAAATCCAGCCTGTTGCGCATCATGGCCGGAACCGACACCGAGATCGAGGGCGAGGCCCGGCCCCAGCCCGGCATCAAGGTCGGCTATCTGCCCCAAGAGCCCCGGCTCGACGAGACCAAAGACGTGCGCGGCAATCTGGAAGCGGCCCTCGGCCACATCAAGGCGGCCCTGGAGAGATTGGACGCCGTCTATGCCGCCTATGCGGACGCCGACGCGGACTTCGACGCCCTGGCCAGGGAGCAGGCGGAGCTCGAAGATCTGATCCAGGCCACCGATGGTCACAACCTGGAGCGCACCCTGGAGGTGGCCGCCGACGCCCTGCGACTGCCTCCCTGGGAGGCGGACGTCAGTAAGCTCTCCGGGGGCGAGTGCCGGCGCGTGGCCCTGTGCCGGCTGTTGCTCGAAAAACCCGATATGTTGCTGCTGGACGAGCCCACCAACCACCTGGATGCCGAATCCGTGGCCTGGCTGGAGCGTTTTCTGCACGAGTATCCGGGCACCGTGGTGGCGGTGACCCACGACCGCTATTTCCTGGACAAGGTGGCCGGCTGGATCCTGGAGCTGGACCGGGGTCACGGCATCCCCTGGGAGGGTAACTATTCCTCCTGGCTGGAGCAGAAGGAGCAACGCCTGGCGCTGGAGCGGAAGCAGGAGGCCGCGCGTATGCGTACCATCAAGCACGAGCTGGAATGGGTGCGCGCCAATCCCAAGGGTCGCCACGCCAAGAGCAAGGCCCGCCTGGCCCGCTTCGAGGAGCTGCAATCCACCGACTTCCAAAGTCGCAACGAGACCAACGAGCTCTATATCCCACCGGGTCCGCGCCTGGGCGACCTGGTGATCGAGGCCGAGGGGCTGCGTAAGGCCTACGGGGACCGCCTGCTCTACGAGGACCTGTCCTTCAATCTGCCCAAGGGCGGCATCGTCGGCATCATCGGACCCAACGGTGCCGGCAAGACCACCCTGTTCCGCATTCTCACCGGCCAGGAACGGCCGGACGCGGGCGCGTTGCGTATCGGCGATACGGTCCAGGTCTCCTATGTGGACCAGAGCCGCGATGCCCTGGACGATTCCAAGACCGTGTGGGAAGAGGTCTCCGACGGCGCGGACAACATCGTCGTCGGGCGTTACGAGCTGCCCTCGCGGGCCTATTGCAGTCGCTTCAACTTCAAAGGTACGGACCAGCAGAAGCGCGTCGGCGATCTTTCCGGCGGCGAGAGAAACCGGGTGCACCTGGCGAAGTTGCTCAGGCGCGGCGGCAACCTGCTGCTGCTCGACGAGCCGACCAACGACCTGGATGTGGAGACCCTGCGGGCCCTGGAAGACGCCCTGCTCGCCTTCCCCGGCTGTGCCCTGGTCATCAGCCATGACCGCTGGTTCCTGGACCGCATCGCTACCCATATCCTGGCCTTCGAGGGTGATTCCCAGGTGACCTGGTTCGAGGGCAACTACGCGGACTATGAGGCGGATCGCCGGCGCCGATTAGGGGACGCGGCGGACCAGCCCCATCGTATCAAATATCGGAGACTTTCCGGCTAGGGCGTGTTGACATTTAGTTGAAAAGTACCTGATCAGCAAGAATCTTCAGCTAGGCTTATGATCGAACCATCCACGATCGCTTCTCACCTTGGACCTATGGCATGTTGCGGGCATTAAAATACATGAAAACAGTCGGATAGCGTTAAATGTCAACAGACCTTAGTTACCGGCCACGGAAAGCGGCGGCGGATCGAAGACATAGCGCTTCCCGGATACCCGCACCCGTGGCGGCCTCAAGGTAGCCTCGAAGACATCATAGCCCTGTTTGAGATTCCACCAGAAATCGATCCATTCGTGATCGCTGTAACGGTCGATGTTCGATGCACTCATACGGAAGGGAAAAGCGTGCACCTGTACCCGCCCTTGTCCATTGCTCAGGGCGGCCTGCACGAGCCCGTAGAGCTCTTCGATGCCGGCGTTCGTCATGGCGTAACAGCCGATGGAGACGCAGGCACCGTGAACCATCAGATAGGAGCCGGTGCGTCGGTGGGCACGGTCATAGGCGTTCGGAAACCCGAGGTTGAAGGAAAGGTAATAGGCACTGTTGGGGTTGAGCGCGCCCTGGTTCACCTGATAAAAGTCCTCCGGGCTCTGACGGTCTCCTTCCCTGAGCTTGGGCCCCAAGGTGCCGGAAAAGGCGCAGATCGGATAGGTCTTTATCAATGTGAAACGCTCGGCTCTCCCCATCCACAGCTCCAACTCCCGTTCCGCCTTAAAGATGCGGATAAAGACGGAGTTTCCCCTGGTCACTCCCTTGATGGTAAGCAGCTCATCGAGCCGCGAAGTCTGCACCGCCTGGTCAGCGGACGGCTCGTGCGGATAAAACGTGGCTCTATATGAAGATACGATATTCGCCAGGACCTAGCGTACCTCATTTTTCCCCACGACTCCGATGAGGATTCCGACGGCGAGCGACGCGACGATAAGGACTACAAATAAGAAGGTTCGCAAGGCGGCAAGTCCTGGTATCAGGAGTGGTTTGACCCTGCCGGACTGCGCCCATATACTTGTGGGCTTACGCAAATCCTCGGTAGCTCAGTCGGTAGAGCGGGTGACTGTTAATCACTAGGTCAGAGGTTCGAGTCCTCTCCGGGGAGCCAAGTGAAACAAGGGGTTAGGTGAAAACCTAACCCCTATTTTTTTTGCCCATGACGCAAACCGCAATCTGGAAACAAAATGATTTTACCGATCGCCGGGAATGAGTGACAAGATTCAAGCCAACTACTGGATTTTGACCGGACGTGTGCAAGGCGTTGGTTTTCGTCCATTCGTTTACCGTCTGGTCCTGAGGTGGACCCCATTGTCAAGACCACGATTAGTCAAAAATAAGTTAAAGTCTGGCCCCATTTGATGATCCTCATGCGAAGTGCACCGCATGAGGGGTGCGGTAACCCAACGCCTGATGCAGACGTTGGTGGTTGTAAAACGTGAAGTACTCTGTCAA
>Ga0209367_1012643_pt1 | contig 10990 bp, 6 predicted proteins | sample WorMetLIZISLAND2_FD_187412 | JGI IMG/M metagenome (GOLD analysis project Ga0209367, IMG submission 187412) | Marine gutless worms symbiont microbial communities from Max Planck institute for Marine Microbiology, Germany - Olavius geniculatus... ... | reverse complement strand
TGGACTTTTGTTGTTCTTCAATTTTTTCACGGCCTTTTGTACTTCTTCTACCAGTATATCACCCTGGCTGTCGGCAAGTGGTGGCGAGATGTCTTTCAGCTCTTTGACAAGGTCATTGGATACCTTTTGGTCAAGCTGTGCCATGTAGAGTTCGCTGCAGTACGTTGTCCATCGTTGTATTATGTCAGTTGTATTCACGAGCAGCTTTCCATTACTGTCTCTGATTGCTCTCTGCTTTGGTTGCCATTTCCTGTTAATGTTAGCTTCTATCTCTAGTATATCATCATGTTCGTCTGTCCTACCATCCACTGCCGTTCCAACCACGCCAAATCCATCGCCAGGTTCCCCGTCACCACTCACTACCGTATCTGCCGCTACCTCTACCACTAACTTACACCCGAGCTTTGACTTACATGACCCAACTGCTTTCCTATACTTATATCACCTCCATGACTTGAAACAAAATTCCATAGCCACACCAGCACAGCGAGAAGAACTATATTACTTGGAAAATGCACTCAGAAACACTATTGCCGATGACACAGCGCACTTTCAGGATGTGGCCCTGCTTCCGCTGCCCCAGCTGCTTCGACGCTTCGGGCCGATGTTTGCGGCCTCGTCCGCAAAGGCCCGAAGCGCCTCTAACCCTTAACTTACTTACAGCCATGTTAGCCTTCCCCCTCCCCTTTTGTATCTCGTTTCTCCAAAATTGTGCACCCACTTTAAATTATTTTGCAGTTGTTTTACCCATTTTGCTCTACTTCCCCTTTTCCCGGTCGTACACCAGCATCGTCGCCGGCCCTGGTTTTGAACACTTTTCATTTCTGCTCGCGCTTTTGTTTGCTGCACGGGAACCTGCGGCGAGGACGTGTGTCCTCGCGCCGCGGAGTATTAGTTAACCATTTCAACAATGGTTACTCTATTACCCCAGTTCCCGCACGCGCTCTTGCCTCCACTTACCGCACTCGTCTGCGATGCAGCTTCGCGCTTTTGCTTTTGCTCGCTTCACGGGAACACGCGGTGGGGATGCGTCCTCACGATGCGGGGCGTTCGTTAAACATTTTAATAATGTTTACTCTATCGCCCCAGTACCCGTTACAGCATCCGCTTACCGCGCTTGCATGCTATGCAATTCGTTACTGATTATTCTCGTGTACTTCTGTCTATGCGCCGTGCTCTTTGCGTAATCATCTGTCCTTACTTTCATTATTTACTGTATATAGTTGTATTTTTTGGAACAACTGGACATCGTCACTCTTGCTACCTACTGTCTTATGTACTGATGATTATTGCACCTGTTACTTTCTTTGGTACTGTATATTGCTGTTCATCGAGTACAAACTGTTTCATTGACTATCGCGAAACTTTGTCAGTATATTATTTGCATTTAATTTTTTTTACTTCACCTACAGTCACTTACAGTCAATGACTGTCTATTAATACACGATGAATACTGCACGGTAACTGCAGTTAAGTACTTGCGTTGCTCAGTGTTGTTTTATTACTAACATTGCTCTAACACATATCCTCCTTCACACTCATATAATAATAATAATAATAATCTGACTTGTAAAGCGCCAGTATGTGCTAAAAAAGACTTCAGTGGCGCTGGCGGACAGAACTAGTCGCTGAGGTTAAATGTCTGATGGAAAATGTGTGTCTTCAACCTGGATATAATTAATTATCGATACCTTATTCTAATTTATAGAGCTCAACATTGTATGTCTACCTTTTATCACTAACAACGTTTTAAGATTCCTATACGTAGGCTTACTACCACACATATACTATCTACCACTAATATCATTATCTTATCTTTATACATAGACTAATGTCGCATTATAGATTTAACATAAAACTATGACTTATCCTAATCGCACTTGATGCGACAGCTTATAACGCAGAGAGACATATGATAAAACTAAATAAAAATAAACTAAAATGAAATAGAACCAGAGAAGTCGAAACGCAAACTTATAGTGTGCTACTAAACATTAGAAATCTAACATCCATCTGGACAACAATACTGCAGTTGTATTTTGATTTTTTTAACGATCCACCTATAGTGATGACCGCTGTATATTTTACTGCCTTACTTAATATTTGGCATTATTTTTTTCTCATTATTCATCTCCTTTTAGTTTATCATTAATTTGTTTTATTTTTCCCCACCCCACCGTAGAATGGGGAGGGATGCCGACGCACCAAAGCACACTCTGACGGCTTTCTGTTTGTGTGTTGCATGCCGCTGTCCGGAGCCAAGTGGTTGGCCAACGAATAGCCACACAGTTGACAAAAGAATATAACGACATGGATGGCTTCAACAAAAATAATAATCTCATCATCTGGTTATTGACTGATATTTTATATCTGGCTTGATGAGCGACACTCCGTATCCGGTTGTTCAAGATACTGCATATTCATTTCACTTCAGCTGACTTCGATGTCTGACATTCTATTTCGCTGTTTCCTGAAGATCCGGCATTAACTGTATTCGACGTCACAGACCACTACACAGTTCCGTTCCAGTTCCAGTGCATCGTTCCGTTCCAGAGCCGCTTCGCGCGCCGTGCCGTACCGTTAGCTCCTTGTCCTTTTGTTTACTGACATATGTTTGATGTACACCGGCTACGGCCGTCCAAATTGCGCTTGACGGGACTTTGTCCGTTGTCCCGTATTTTGACATTCAAGTATATTTGATCGCATTTACTCACACACTACTGCATTTATTCGTGTACCCAATGTACCTTCTTTTTGTACGCTCGACTCGACGTCACTACATTGATGCACAGCTGCTCGTTTTATCTGTCTATCTTGCATACTTAGTATTTCTTAGTTATGTTTCAACTGGCAAGTTGAGTAATTATTGCATAGATTACTTTACATTAATGTTGAGATAGCTTTGACATTGACTAGTCTTTGATTAGTATTATTTTTCTTTTTGACAGTTTGTGCAGATTCGATTTGATATTGGATAGACATTGATTACTTTGCATAGTATTTGCTACAGTTTTGTAGTCTCTGTCCGAACTAAATTTCTTTTGTTCTGAGCAGCATAATTCTTTTCCATTTTTCGATGTTGGTCGAGTGTACCTAGAGTTTGCGACTGTTTTCGACGGACACGTTCACCGAACTCGCGCGTTATTAACAGTTACTGTTTATTAGTTAAGTTGTACACATACACGTCCACGCTAAATTTTACTCACCCTGCACTCCCTGCCCCATTAGCTCTGAATTCAGGGCGAATTCTACTTTGGCGGGAGACGGTGAGGGATTCCAGGTTAATACCACTCGTCAAAATTATTTTACTTTCTTTTTGGCCATTTTTCTTTAAATTTATTTAAATGTTTTATTTTTGTCGGTCAGTTGGCCTTGTGAGATTTTCACTGTTTGGATTGATTTACTTTATCTTTCAGGTTTTTCCCAAAAATTTATTAAATTACTTCATTCTGACCTTCAAATTTTATTCCCGAGTTTCTTCCGTTTTGGCTTTGCGAGTTATTTGTTGTTAAGCGTGAAATTTTTCCCCTCAAAATTCGCCTTAAAATTTGGGGTCCGGAAATCGCCGCCCGGCGAAATGCAGTTGTCCGTGCATAGGTTTCTTACCATTTTCGGTGCTTGTCAAATTTCGCCTTTTGTTAAAGTTCCCATAGGCACTATTTATTTTTCAGTTAATTTTACCGTCTAATTAACGCGTCGTCAGCCTTGGTTCCACTTAGTTCTACTGGCTAGAGGATCCTCCCTCCCACCGGAGGCGAACCGGGACTTTGTAGGAGTCCAACATCGTCAGAAAAGTCCCCTTTTGGAACTTTCTAGTCAGATTAGGCCCATAACATGGAAGAAAATAGGTATGACCTAAGGCAGCGTCCATTTTCTGTTTCTACTGACTGTTTAGCCACAATAGCGCAGTCAGGTACCGTCACCGATAGGCAGACAGCAGCTCCTACAGTTGTGTGGTTTCCGTGTCCGCCATCCGTTCTACTTCATTGACGCTCCAACACCGGTGATTGGTGGATACGACTTGATGCGAGCAGCTAGACTGGTGGTAGATGTCAAGAACGTAGTTGTGTGGTCGCGTCGTCCAGAATCAACCACGAAGGGTTCGATAGAACCGAACCCAAAGTTTCTGGTCCACAATAACAGCGTGCACTCCTGTGTGGCTATGACAGAGCCAAAACACGCACATCGCGTCGTGGTGTCGAGAGCCATGGCGTCCAGCCTGGAGGCGCTGGATATCAAAACCTCCCCAACTTGCATGCATCCTTCTGGTAACTCATTGAGTTCATCACAGGCAATGACACAAGCACCTATCGCACACGGTGGCCGCCGCATACCAGCTTTGTGGGACCACACTACTCAACGGGCGTTGGCTAAACAGCCCATAAGTTCGGCTGCTGGTGACACGGACCAGGATAAACATACTTCTAAGACTTCAGGGATGCTAGCATCTTGGAAGCCTCGTCGACAGGTAAGCGGCGATCCGCTCAGGGTCTCAGCACAACAACGGCAAATTTTGACGATTGTCATTAAACCAATAATCACAAGCAAAAGTATCACTGCAGTGTCTAAAGTCCAGTCAACATGAAGTTGTTTGAAAACAAAAAATCACCGCCACCAATGGCTTTTTCACTGACGATGAAATCTCTGGTGCAAAAAAAGCTATTTACACTGCTCTGGAACGTTTAACGAGAAAAACTTCAAAGATATTAAAAGAAAATTCTAAGACAGGCTAGAAAAAAGTTAGAACATGAAGACATTTTGAATTTTTTTGCCTTCGTTGATGACTGTCAGATTCAACTACTAATTTATGTGGCTGCAAACCTGGATCGTGTGCCTAGGGTTTCCTCTAGTGACGTTGATGTGTATGCTTTGGGGGAGTCGGTTTCAAACCTCTCGGCTGAGACTGAATCGCTTGCTAACAAAGGCTGATGTTTCCCGGCGTGACTTTGATAAACTTGTGGCAAGAATTGATGTTCTGAAGTCGGCTCAGAACTTGCAGTTTCCTCCTCTGAACCTGGTGTATTATGTTTGTGCAAATGATGCTGGACGCTGACAAACATGGCTTGGCTGGGCACCAGATGTTCTCGATGACAAGTATGTTATAGACTTTTAACATTGACAAAATTTATCAAGACTTTCATCGAGACCAAGGCCAAGGCTTTTGCAACATCAAGTGGTGTATTGTAAAAGTGTGTAAATGACCATAATAATCAAAGTTTAAGCTACTGCATTTTTCAAAAACAATCAAACAGTTCATACACCAAACCAATGAACTAACGATTAGTTAGACTAGTGATATGATTTGTCATTTGCCCATCACTGTTACTTTCTTATGCTGAGACAGACTGCCAAATTTTTTCCTCTGTGATGATCAAACAACCCCTGAGCAATGCACAAATGATATGTCACAACTTTCGTCAGTGAAAAAAATGCATAAACTGGGGGCTCTCTGCTATAAGCTTACTGCAAATTCTTATGTGACAAACAGTGCATTATCACGGTCAAAATGCAGCGCAAGTGGCAACTTTTCCACAGCAGAAATGTTGTTCCCTTGTATATGGCCTTTGTGCATTATAAGAAAGCATTCGACACTGTTAAACTGGCATTTAATTTCAACTTTAACCAGCAGATTATTACTTATCCAGAATTACGATACCCCATCTTTGTCACTCTCACAATCCTTTAGGTTTGACACCGTGGTAGGGGGCGCTAAAAGTACACAGAAAATATACGAACGTTTTACTGGGTCTTTGTAGTCTAACCACGATGTTGTCTTTAGTTTCCAATCATCCATGACGTTCATTGACAAACAACAGTAATATTACAAATATGTGAACAGAGTACAAAGTGCTGGAATGGAATTAATTGTGTAAAGGTGTGAATATGAAAGCTACAGTAAGTGATTTTGAGGAGCTGCATGGCGCTGCTAGTTTTTCCTAGTGAGTTCAGTTGAGTTGATGGAACACACAGTGATACATGCATCACCATCACCTGATGCAAGCAGCTACTACAGCACGAAGGGGTTCCACTCTATTCTGCTGCAGGTGATATGCAATGCCAAGTATGAATGTCTTGACTGCTATGTTGGGTGGCAGAGTCGTCAAATGACGCACGAGCGTGGAGCCACAGTCCGATTGCGAAGGTCACTGAACAGAATGCAGACATGATGCCAGTTAACTGCCACCTGCTTGGTGACTGCACATACCCACTCAGCACCAGCCTACTAATGCCATACCGTGACAACGGCCACCTCTTCGCCAAGCAGGAAACCTATAACCAGAAGCTGAGATCCAAGAGAGTAGTGGTTGAACAAGCAATCAGTCTGCTCATGAATCAGTTCAGTCAGCCGCGCTAGCTGGATATCAGCAGTGTGAAGCTGGCATCAAAGCTGGTTATGTTTGCTACATGATGCACAACGTATACAGTAAGCAGACGGTTGAAGAGTGACTGAATATATTACACACGCCAGAAGTCCAGTTGAACACAGTCTGAGAAGAGTACGTAACAGCTTCAGAGACCTTGAAAACCAGCGCACTAGTGTTCAAAATCAGTTAATAGACCTTCAGCTAGAAACCAGCAGCACAGACGATGCAGAGATGCACAGTTTCTGTGAACAGTACGAACACCCAGTCAGCAAACAGTTACTTTGTTTGCTGTGTGTGTGTGTACATGTGCAGAAAGTACTTGAAGATCAGTGATAGCATTCCAACTGTTGCGAGATGCAATATTTTCAAAAACGTCTTTGAGAGTGTCCACTCCAAAATATCTCTGACGTGCTGCACTGTAATGGGTGCAGTCTACCAAAAAGTGCTTAACTGTGAGCGGAGAATGGCAAGCTTAACATACTGGCTGACACTCTCCCTTTAGGAGATAAGAGTTTGTAAGTTTTGTATGACCAATTCGAAGACTGTTGAACTAGTGAAGCTACACAATGACGTTTTCAATGACTACATAACACTGAATATTTATATGATTTAAATTTTACTTATTTATTACCCGACAATTCAGCTTGCCATTTGTCGTCTGCTTTCAAGGCAAGGAAGAGGGGAAGATAGGGGGAAAACTTGGTCCTGATTTCAATTTTAAATTGGGGTATAGAAGCCACTGATCCAAGTGATGAACAACTTAATATGATAGACAGTCGATCCTTTTTATCGGATTCTCTTGGTCATAAGTTCAATGTCCCGATGTGGATAGAAGGCTGAGTTTAGTTGACCCACTGTTATCTGTGTACAGTCAACCACTACAAGCTGGCAGTGTACACTGGTGCAATTAAATACGCTGGCACAGATGCTAAAGTTCATGTCACACTGTTTGGTGATCTCGGTGACTCAGGGGAAATATATCTGGACAACATGCAGAGGGACGACTTCGAAGCCGAATCGTAAGTATGAGTACATCCATTTTTGCACTGTGGGGCATAAAAAACACATCAATTTTTTTGGCTATAACTTGAAGAAGGGTTATCCAATTTTAATAATTTTTGTGCACATATTTATGACACAACCGGCCATCAAATGGCCGTTGGTTTTCCGCCTCACCCAACGTATGCTTCTGCACTACCAGGGAAGAACAGAAGAGACAAAATATGCATTAAAATCAACAAAAAAAATTGATAAAATTTCATATTTCCTGATATGTGGCCACCAACAGCCAATCAATTACAAGGTTTGTCTGTTGTGCAGCAGCACGTCTACTGAATAGGCATAACATTCAGGAATATTGATAAATTCAAGAAGTGACTGGTGAAGTCTGGATTGGTCTAGAGCAGAACGTTATCAATGCTGCTATCAACGAATGGAGAAAGTGTCTCTGAGCCAAGCCCATGTTCGTCGGCCAACATTTTAAACATTTTTGTAGGCAGTTAACAATGGACAATTAGATAAACTATTAGCTAAAATGATGAAATTATGGACAAAATGTGTGTTTTGTGTGTTGTTTTGATTAAACAATAATATAAAAGTGGTTAAAATGCAATATTTTGCTCGCTTTGTTTCCCCAGGTAGTGCAGAAGCAGACAATGGGTGAAGTAGGAAATTAAACAGTCATTTGGTGGCGAGTTGTAACGGGCATATTCGTACCAAAACTTATTAAAATTGGACCATTTTTCTCCAAGTTATGATGAAAAAAATTGGTGTGTTTTTATGCCTCACAGTGTATCAGTTACGTGTCTCGTGAGAACTTGTCCTCGTCCTCGAAGCACCTTAAGGACAAACAACAGTGACCTTGACCTTGTTTATGGCCTCACTTATTTTGTATAGGCCTAAGTTTCTGGCCTTTCCGTTGAACAGAAAGTCCTTGACGCCACTTGCATCAGCAACTCAACTTAATTTAATTCCTTTTTAATCGTTAGTGCTTGCGTTGCTGTTGCACGAGTATATAAAGACAAATAAAGCAGACGGTGTTCGCTGGTTAAAATTTACACATTTTCCGCTTTTTGGCAGTCAAATATCGCCGGTGTAAAAGACACCGATATTCATCATCGTTAGTTGGCTATAGGTTGCGCCTGCTAGCGGCAAACAACCAATTGAGTACGATTTTCATTAGCAATTTTTACGCAATTTTTTAACGTAATTCTTCCTGTATGTCTATCTGTTCGTCGTCACCGATAAACTTCGAACCCAGGTGAAATACAGACTTCGCGTTTTCACCCATATGATAGCTTAGAGTCTCTAGTTTTTTTGTGACAAACTCTTGTGCCGCTGGGTGAGGGGATTCTTATCTGAACGGGGATGTCAGAGATACCCCCTGGAAAGCGACGTTGCTACCGAGCTGATCGCCGATCGTTCGTTAGATGTCCTGGCGCTCACGGAGACCTGGCACTCAGCAAGCGACGACGCCCGTCTACGACTAGCAGTGCCCACCGGCTACGCCGTTGTCGACGCTGCACGCCAGACTGGTCGTGGTGGCGGAGTGGCAGTCGTCTTCAAAAAGAAGCTGAAATGTCGTCAAATACCTCTGCCGATATGTGAGTCATTCGAGGCGATCCGTCTGCGACTGACAACTGCGTCCGGGCCCACTATGTTACTCAACATCTACCGGCCGGGCTCCGTGCGTGCAGACAATACATTTTTCAATGAGCTGTCGTCAGTGCTGGAGCTGCTGGTCGTTCAGTCGTGTCCGATCGTCATTGGAGGAGATCTTAACATTCACGTTGAGGACCCAGACGACGTCAACGCGCGACGACTACACGAACTGCTCACTTCGTGCGGCATGCAGCAACATGTCAACAGTCCAACTCATCGATGTGGTGGGACGTTGGACTTACTCATTACGGTCAGCGATCAGCCACTCGACCAGGTCAGTGTGGATCCTGCTGGTATTCTGTCGGACCATGCTCTGATCACGTGTCACATCCCTGTCACCCTCGGCCAAGACGAGGTCGCCGAGCGGTTGGTTCGTGATTGGCGTCGCGCGGATCGTGATGTTCTGCGGCGTGCTCTGCTCGACAGTCCACTATGTCAGCCACCGCCCGACACTGCAAATGTCGACGAACTACTTGCGGTATATGATGATGTTCTGCGAGACATAGCTGACCGGGTAGCACCACAACACAGCATGCGTCGACACACAATGCACTTAGCGCCATGGTTTGACGACCGATGTCGCCAGGCTCGCCGAGAATGCCGACGACTGGAACGCCGCTATCGCCGCACTGAGACACCAGACGATCGGCGCAAGTGGATCGAAGCTGATCGACGCCGGTTTCAACTATACCGGACGGTAAAACAAGAATACTGGTTTGGTAGACTGTCCCAGCATGGACGCTCATCGGCACCGCTTTGGCGATCGTTGTCGTCGATGTTGGGTAGAAATCGTGACGTATCAGCGCCGAATGACTTCACTGCCGACGACTTTGCAACTTTTTTCACCAGCAAAGTGGACGCTTTCCGTGCAGCTACTGCCGATAAAGCAGCGCCACCGCCGGAAGCTGGCGCGGTGAAATGTTCTCTGTCAACATTTCGTCTACCGACACAAGCTGAAGATCCGGTCCCGACGTTTCTACTGCGCGAGTTCGTCAACCTACTGCTGCCGTATGTAACCTGCATGGTGAACTTATCACTGCGTGACGCTCGGGTGCCGGATTCACAGAAGCATGCTGTCATCACACCGCTGTTGAAGTGGCCTGGACTGGACACCATGGAAATAGCAAACTACAGACCGATATCCAATGTGACGTTCGTGTCAAAAATCATCGAGCATGCAGTGGCCAAGCAACTTCACCAGTACCTGACAGACAACGAGTTGTTACCGCGCTATCAGTCAGCTTATCGCCGTCGTCACTCGACGGAAACAGCTATGTTGCGCGTCCTTTCTGACGCATTTACAGCCGCTGATGCAAACCAAGTGACGCTACTCGGTCGAATTGATCTGTCTGCAGCGTTTGACTGTGTCGATCATCAGCTACTGCTACAGCGACTTCGTCGCAACTTTGGCCTTAGTGACACAGTTCTTGGCTGGATAACGTCGTTTGTTACAGGCAGGAGTCAGCAGGTTGCATGCAAAGGTCAGCTGTCTAAAACTCAGCTTGTCCAGTATGGCGTACCTCAAGGTTCCGTTCTTGGACCTGTACTGTTTGTTATGTACACTGCTGAGCTCAGTCACATTATTGCTCGGCATGGTCTCCAGTTCCACCAGTACGCAGACGACTGTCAGATTTACGTCTCATCACCAGTCAGTACTGTTCACAGCACTGTCCAGCAGTTTTCGCGCTGTCTTCATGATGTAGAGGCGTGGATGAGTGCGAGCCGTCTGCGTCTGACTCCTAGTAAGACCGTGGTGCTCTGGTTGGGCTCTCGACACGTCATTGACAAACTCGCTGTCCACGAAGTACAAGTGCTGTCTTCAACCGTCAAGACTGATAGCTCAGCTCGCGACCTTGGAGTTGTCGTTGACAGCAGGTTGACGATGTCAGATCATGTTGCGTCGGTCTGTCGTTCAGCGTACTACTACTTGCGACAGATAAGACCAATCGTGCAGTCACTGACAG
>Ga0209367_1012641_pt1 | contig 10992 bp, 5 predicted proteins | sample WorMetLIZISLAND2_FD_187412 | JGI IMG/M metagenome (GOLD analysis project Ga0209367, IMG submission 187412) | Marine gutless worms symbiont microbial communities from Max Planck institute for Marine Microbiology, Germany - Olavius geniculatus... ... | reverse complement strand
ACCTTGAACGACCTTGAACCCCTCAAAAAGGGGTTTTTAGTGAATTTTTCGCAATTTTTGGATGCAGCGCACATTTCAACACTGAATTGCGACGAAATGGCTAGAGATAGACCAAGACAACCTGCGTATGAAATTTTCAGCATTCAACGTCAATTTTAGCAGTTCAAGTCCCGACCCCCTAGGTTCAAGGAGGCCGGCCCAGGCGGGCGTCAAAGACAGCTGCCCCTCTAAAAAGTGGTTATTTTACTGTAATGCTTTTGTGCATCTCGTGAGCTTTGCTCAAATTACTTGTTGTGACTGTTTTAGTTTCTATTTTTTGCAGCAGCTCATACATTTTCATTCCTCATTCTACTGGCACATCCAGTGCATTTAAAGTTATTTACAGCTAATGCACCATATAAAATTTAATTATCGGTTTACTTACTTATTTAGCCTTTATTCAGATGTAAAATACTGTCATGCACTGGCAGCTATGGCGATGCTTTGCTGCTGCAGGTCCTAGGCTGTGGCACAAACTTATAACTCATCAGAGACAAACTGACATAACTTTGAATGGTTTAAGTGATAAACATATTTTCAACATTTGGATAAACATATTTATCCGAATGCTGAGAGCACAGCCCATTGTGGCTAACTGTTAAATTGCACAGGTCTGCTAAACTATCTTCAGTATCTTACTTAATAACAAACGCATGATCAACGGATTCCTTACCGCTGTTTCATAACCTGATTGTAAAACTTCACTGCGACTTCATTCAAACCAAGTTTCTGCGAAGCGTACGCCTTCTGTGTCCTGCGGCAATAAAATATTAACCACAATGCTTTGCACAAAAACACAGACCCTTTCAGAATATCTGCATTATCACGGGTACAGCAACAGCAGGAACTATTAACATGTCAATCAGATATATAACTACGAATTAAACAATAATTATTATTATGTAATAGCTAAAGCTTAATCAATAAATTGCAAATAATATGTGTGCCAGGTAATGAATTGTAAGAACTGCACAATGATAAAAAAACAAAATTCTACGAAATATTGTAGTAATTAAATTTTAAAGTCTTTTTTGGAAAGTTATATGCCAAAAATTCCAATAATGCCAGCTGTTAGAAACTGCCAATGGCCGGTCTGAACATTAGAAAAATGCAGAAATGCAACCGGAACAAGCAACAAAACTTTTTTATTACTAATACATTGCAAAGTTGCATCATAACAAAAACCTCTGATCGATCCAGAAACATCCAAGTTACACAAAATAATAAAAAACAAAAAAAACCAAATAAATGCAGCAGTAAAATCACTGAAGAGCCAACCATATGATGCAGAGTTCAGTGTCGCAGTCCTCGGCCGTTGCATCAGGGTCGTCCTCATGTATCTTACGACACAAATCTGAACACACAACATCACACCACTGCGGCGTTTCTTTCTTTAATCCACATCAGCATTCCTTTGCTATTTTTTACCATTCTCAAATTTCAATATTTCATCATTTAGACAATAGAAATGGAAAGCGAAAAAAATTAAAAACCCAGTACCCGCAACTGCTCTGCATATTTAGTTTTAACATAAACGTGATAAGTTAATTACAGAATAGCCAAAAACTAAACACACACAAATAAATATGTGACAATGATCCAGTGATCTAAGGACAAGCTGAGCAGTCTAATTATTGCAGATAGGGCACTATAACACTGACTATTAACAACTAATTAATCGTTAATTTTAGTTAATTTTCCACAAATTTTATAAGGTGTTCAAACCATGACAAGCAGGTGATTTGTGGCAAATCATACAGAAAACGTTTTCAGCAGAATCAACTGTACCGTCATCACACAATTTAAATCCAAAATAATCAGACATATGACCTTATATTTATATTATATTATAATGGCCTTATATTTAAATAGCTCAGTATTTTTTAACTTGCTGTAGCTTTGGCCGGGACAGCAAGACCAAGTGCAACAGATCACAACTACTGCTTTACAGACCTCTAATCTGCAGTTTCTGTAAGAACATTAACCCTTACCCTTACCCTTCACAAACTGTTAATCTGTTGAATTGTACAATGTACAAAGATACTTAATACTCAATTGCTTAGGTTAAACTAAACATTGTCTTTAGGTTATTTTTATGCTGCATTAATAAGCTCCATGTAAAAAAATTTGACGTAGACAGAGTGGACATGCAAACCTTCTGCATGCTGCAGTTTGTCCAGAGCCTGTTCATATTCCTCACGACCAATGAGCAAGCAAGCGGTGTTATAGCACACTTCATACGTATCTTCTCTCAGTGATACATTCTCCTGTGATGACAAACAGTCTAATTTAACATTTTATCACTTGACTAGATCACCTTTAATACATGTGCCATATCGTACTCAAAATGTCGGTGTAAGCTTTAAAATTAAATTGGGCTTGATAAAAGCACTACAAAGAGTTATTCTAACCAATTTTGCAGAATGTATCAAATAAAAGATGTCCATCTGTTGAATGAACAAAGCTGAAACAGAACTGAGCAGTTCCTTCCAAAACGATCATAATTTGGCCGAACAAAAACCTTGGCAGCAACGGGAACACGCTAATCATATCTGACAAAAAATTACGTGTTAAGCAAATGCAAGTCATACGGTTGGCTCTTTGCCTCCCCACAGCATAACGGCAGCCATAGAAGCTGAGAGATTGGTTTCCCGTTCTTCTTCATAGTCATCCTAACACAATATCACAACAAAGTATCAAAATGCAAAACAAACACTGGACAAAATTCTAGAAATAAAAATGCAAAATCAGCAAAAACTCAGCGTGATCAGTGTGACCAATGACTACTCTCCAGACAGTATGAAATTCCACGACATTTGCCTGACGATTTGCGACACTCCCGACCAATACCATGCCTCTACTACTGATATCAAAGGTCCATGGACACCAAAATTAACTTACCATTTTCCGAAAAGAGCACAATCTTCTGAGAATTTTGACAGTAATGTCGACACCCAGTGTTTTGTCAACATGGAGAAACTTACTTCAAATCGACGATCTATGAAAATGACGCAGAAAATACGCCGCCATGATAGCCCCCGGTGATGTCACTAGCCTAGTCCAAAAACATCATGAATATTAATGGCCGAGCCTATGCTGATGATGCCACTGGGGGGACTGATAAATTAGAATTTTTCATATAACGCAATGTAATGCCGCATTTCATTTGGAATCGCACATTAATTTCATACAGTTATGAAGCTCAAATCGACATATTATATATGCGAGGTTAAAAGTCTAATTTAAATCTACATAAATTGCGCGAGTGAATTTGAACGTGGCCATGGACCTTTAAGTCAACGATCATACTGTTAAGTTTATATTTAATGACCATAAACCTTGAACAGCAAAAAATTGTCACAGAGTAATAAATAAGCGATACTAAAAAACCCGTTGATGCAATTGTTACAAAAGTGTTTGGCCAATTTCCCTAACTAGATTTTTTCGCCGACAATTCCCTGATTTTCCCAACTCTGGTCAGCCCGGAGGTAAGGTAAAGTCCCTGATTTTTACTTAAATCACAAACATTTCCCTGACATCTGTAGAACTCCCCGACATTTCCAAGTTTTCCACACAAGTGGTCAACCTAAAAACTGAAGTACGATATGCACCTGCGTGTTCTTCAGCAGATCCTTGTATATTCGACAGCATTCGGCATATTTCTCCAATCTGTACAGCTGCAAATGACAAACCTGGACCGGCTGAAATCGGCCAGTTAACACTAAAGTCAAAAAGGACAAAGATCTTGGCAAGTGAATCAAGTTTATCCTATATGCAAACAAAATTGCTCAATCAGACAAATGAATAAAACCAACTATCACCGCAATTAGACCCAAGCGGATAAACATCCATTAGAGTCAGTCATCATAACCACAGCGTATTGAACACAATGGCCTATTCATTGTCGGTTAACACGGTAGACAGTTTGATACCACTTGGCCGTGAAGTTCCTGTAGCCTGTAATCCAGATTAGCAGCAGACTCAATAGTTGCCAGCGCATCGTTGGTTCTATTCAGTCTGTACTCACAGTAGGCCTTCTCAAACGTCAGAGAACTGCACAGAGAACAAATGCCAACTCAACGCTTCTGTAATCACCTTATTCTGTATTCACTTATAGTTCTCGTACAAATTTTCATGATTTAACTGAGCAATGTACAGCACATAGCACATACACCGTGGTCCATAAAAATGTGCTACTTTTATTTTTTGAATAGCTCCGTGAAACATTGGCTGACTTAAGTAATGTTTGGCATGTGACATCAAGAAGAAACTAGAAGCAATTGACTGTAGTTTTGGCCACCTCACATTAATAAACTCGCTACACTACCTTGTGAAATGCAGAAGTCGTAGTTTGGCTGCTTACAACAATGAATTTGTACTGGGTAGCGCATGCGCCAACTCAGAAGTGATTAACTAAATAACGACAAACACGACTGCCGATTACTGTCTCTCAGAAAGTCACACGTGTCACATTACATCATCTTCATCACAGTATGTTCTTAAAATGTCCTCCTCCAGCACGAACGCAAGCGCGTAAATGTTGACACAATTCGCCAACAGCACGTTCAATAATGGCATTTTGCAAAGTAGTGTAGCAACAGTATTAAAGTGAAATGCGCAAAACTACAGTCATTCGTGTAAAGTTTGTTTGCGATGTGCATGCCAAAAATTATTAAAATCTGCCGATGTTTTACGGAGCTATCAAAAAATAAAAGTGGTACTTTTATGGACCACGGTGTATGTGAGTTTGCATTTGGATAGATAGTCAGCAAGCATCATGATGACTGATGAGTATCCATAATAAGGCCTACTACATCAGTCCCATCAGCCCACTGGCAGTCAATAAACTAATCATCTTTGTTGCACACCACTACATTTTCCTCAGCATTTGAAGTAAGCATAGCTGTCAACTACCATACAGCATGTGGCAGTAGCTACACAGACCAGCTGATGACTGCTGACTTCAAAAAGGACAATAACCTGAAGTAAACCTCACACACTCTCTAGCCTTTGATTGAAGTAATCCAAATCGATCACCGATGCGGCTGAGGCCTCCCGTTTGAAGATGCAAAATAACTTGATTTTTATTTGACAAGTTTTGGCAGTGACACAATCTTAATAACCTACCCTCAGTATGGTGCTCAGTTTAATGCACTATATTAAAAATGTCGTTGGATAACAAACTTACCTTCCCAACTTAGGGTTGTTTTTCAGAAGTTTAAGTGCTTCATCAAAGTGGCTCAGCTGAATCAAGCAAACAACTTTGCAGTGAAAGGCTTTCTCGTCGTCGCGTGCAAAATGGAGAACTGCACAGAACACATGCAAATACATAAACATATCATCATCATCATCATCATCATCATCAATGAAGAGCTGGAAACAGGCCAGAGGCCTCTAGTTCCGTCCGAAGTAAATAGCTTTAACACAAATATCGACAAAAAAACTAAACTAATACTGTTTTACACTGACTTCCAGTACTAGATGATGGATTTATAATCATAATACAAACTAAAACCACGCCAGAGCAAATCTAAATGTCTCTTAAAACTACTAACACTACATGCTGATACAACATCATCAGGTAGTGAGTTCCATAGCTTAACTAGCTTATATCAGTTGTATAATTCACTTCAAAAGCAAGAACACAAATGCAAATCTGCATTTTACAACAGCAAGAATTAAGAATCATCTGGCAGATGATATAGTTCATGCTCCTTCACGTGAAGCATTCCGGAGTCGCCTAGCCTAGATCCATTCCTGCCCATATGTCCGCCGAGCACCTTCCCGCCGCATCAACACCAGTACTGGTCCAACAGCATATTCAAGCAGAAGAAGAAGAAGCAGAAGCAGAAGAACATTGAAGTGGGTGGGAAGGTGTACTTTGGGGAATGCGGATTGCAAAATTTCAAAAAGGTGTATTTGGTGGAATTTCACCTGCAGAAAATCTTTGCATAATAAGGTGTACTTTGTGAAATAAAAATTGCGGAAAATGTTCTTGTTGCCGAGTTATGTCAATTGAATAAATGTACAATTCTATAGAGCGCTCTACCATCATGCTCACAAGCCTCGATGTGTCTTGCAGGAGGAGATAGTAGGCTAATTTTTATCTTTGTTTTGGTAGGCCTACGTTACCTTGATTTAGTATCAGGCTACTAAGTGATCCGCATTGTATTTTGTAAATAGTCACTTTACCTCTAATGTCTTCCCAATGCAAGTAGGCCTATTTATTACAAAGTTGATAGTTATCTCCTAATATTTTTAGGCCTGCGAAAAAGCTTAATATCATGCACAAGGTCACTGGAGATAAAACACGAAATCCTTACAAATAAAACATGAGAGCAGATGTCTCAGCCACCACCGCCGCGGCAACTGTTTTGTCAGTAGGCCTATTTGAGCTAAATTCTTTTACAGCTGTCTTTGATCGTGCCTTCACGACAGTCCATCAAGTGAAATACTGCAGTAGGCCTTTTTAATGACCTGAGCAAGCCACTCGGTCTTTGCGCCGTGTCAGGAATCGTGTGTACATTGGGGCTAGGCTACTTGAGTTGACCTTGCATTCGTGTGTGATGTGCCGGCTTACGCTCGTGACTCAACGAACTTCAAGGGGTTTTAAGAGTTAAGTTGACGACGTCAATATGTGATTACTTTGCCGACTGCATGACCACGCGCCCGTTTGTGATGTGCCAATGTTGATTCGAGACTCAAATGTAAGCCTATAAGCTTACGCGAAGTTGATTATTTGATTTAATTTGAATTTTGCGAAATGAGGAATGTGGAAAAAAAGGCGAAATAACATGGTTACTTACCCGCAAATGTTGTAGTAATCACACCTTATTGCACATTTCATGAATGTTTGTCGTCAGAGGTTTCGTTTGAGTGGAGGAAACAATTAACTTTCTGGAACAGTAAGACTGACTTTTAACAACTTCAACATAACTTCGCACAAAATCAACATAAACATTGCACTGCACCGTCATGGTAGTCGTAAACTTCCGGTAATATAACGTAACGTAACTTCAAACATATTTACATAAACATATGTACACATCGGAAGTAAACACGCTGGCATCTAAAAACTGAGAACGACCATGTTTAGATCTTCAGATTTAAGTGTAGAATTAGGGTTAGGGTTAAAAATAAGGTCAGGGTTAGGGTTAGGTTTAGGGTTTGTAGTCACATTCAACTGCAATTAAAAATTAACTAAAATCCAGCAGGATCAATGTCACAATCGTTCTCGGTCGATGGACGCTTGAAGTAAACAGCTGTGACGTGGAAATCGCATTGCGTGCACATGTACGATTTGCTGCAAAATAGTTAGAAAAGCGTGAAACAATCGTAAATATTTCGTCATTTTCGGACTTTAGACATCTTTGGCAATTGATTAACGCGAGTGAAATCGGAAATTTGCGGATAAGGAACTATGTGATTTCGCCGAAAAATACTCTAAGGTGTAATTTGCGAAACATTAAGCAGACCTGTGAAATTCCGCAAAATACACCTTTTCAAATTGCCGCATTCCATCATCTATCATCGGAAGCAGGCCAGGGCCTCTATTTCCGCAAAGTACACCTTCCCGAAGTGGGTAACAATTTTAACACCCAAATCACAAAAACGTGCGCTTACTTCTGTTAACAACTTTAAGCGCCTGATCGTATTCGCCCTTCTCTCCAAAACGGCTAACATCAGTAAACCACGCAGGCAAATTTGCAACCTGCTGCTGCGCCATTTTTGTTTACAACATTAATCGTACCTGAGGCCTACCGAGCGCTAGTGAGGCGTCAATATTCGAATTTTGATTTCGATACGATACTGTTGGCTTGATGTTCGTCATTAGTGTTTGCAATCCCGGGATTGGCGGCGTTCCAATCGCGGGATTTCGGGATTGCAAAAATTCGTTAAAATTGTATTTTTTGATTGTTAAATGACACAATGATATACTGGTGTGGTTATACAAGTCGTTGGTTAGGCCACACCTGGAATACTGTACGGCGGCGTGGTCTCCACATTACCTTAAGGATAGGAAGTTATTGGAAAAAACCAGTGACGCTTTACGCGTACAATAATTCTAGCGGTAGATCGGCGATCTTGCTGTTAGCACTGGAAAATTGCTAGAGGTAGATCGGGTAGATACATTATTGGGAAGATGGTAGAATTTATATGCATGGAAGACATATACTGGATGACTTTGCAAGCATACGCAGTTTTAACTCCTTAGTCAAGCGTACAGATTTGTCTCGGTTTGTGAATTTTTAAAGTTAGTACTGACTGTTTCTAAGTCATTTGTACTGTTTTTATATATTTTTACGTTTTCTCCTTTGTGCTGTCATGCCTAATTTGTATGTACTGTGATGCCTGTCCTGTTCAAAAACTTTAGTTTCGAAAGGGCCAACTGGCATAAAAAGTGCGATCTATCAAGTTGTGTTGCATTTATTTACGATTGTGCCATATTGCGATAGCTATTAGTAATGGCCCACAGCTTATGGCAGTTTAGTTTGATTTTTTTCTGTGATAAGAATACGTCATCAAGTCAAAAATCATACTAATCGTTGCTAAATTTTTTACTTCTGCAAAATTCCATGAAAATATCAAAATTCCACGGCTCAGTTTGAAATTCCATGGCCTGAGCAAAACTGTGGGCGCTAAACAACCAACTTAAATCACAGGAAAAAATGCAAATTACACGAATATTACACAGAAGACTAAAATCACCTGAAACTGTTGTAATTTTCTCTGTTACATATGCCTAAACTTAAATGTCAGGATCCAAGCATACTGTAAAGGAGATTCAGCCGCTGAGCAAAAAGTCAATCAGCTGAAGATAATATGCCAACGGTTTGTGCGAAAAACCACAAATTATGCAGTAGATGACACAGAATTCAGAAAAAAATACAAAAACCCTTGGATTTCATGAGATTTCGTGGACATTTCCAAGACAGAAACCTGTCAATGTCATGGATCATGTCACACCCGTGTAATCGTGGATCAGGTTGAGATATAATCCTGATACTTAGTAGTCATCCATGGTCCGCTGACACGAGCAATTTCACAGTTCACTCAAGACATGTAAGTTGATGTAACAAACAGAATAAACTTAATGACAACAAATGCCTAAGATTCAGTGGGTTTTCCCCGCTTACTCTGTGAGCTATACAAATTTACTTACTTATTTAACAGTCATGCAGTAGATACACTAAAATGCTGCTGGACAATTGGTGTGAAAAAACTAGGTTCTTAGGTACTGGTGTTTAAAAACCTGAATTTGTCACAAAAGTCCAAATTTTAGATTCAACATTTTGTTGAAAATTACATTAACGCACTGTGCAATAATTTGTAGAAAACAATGCAACAGGCAAAATAGTATACAGGATTTTGTTCTGGGTTACAAAATTCTGTCCGATCTTCCATGTACATTAAAACATGAAAAATCTTTTTAAAAACGCAAAAACGTAACAAGACTTTTTCCGAAACCTAGGTTTTTCCAGCCTTGAGAACGAGACCGTGGAATGCTACCGTCCTTCAATCAATTTGTCTCTAGCAATCACCGACTCATCAAACTTTATGACAAAAGCCGTTCCTTTGTGCCAGTGCGCCGTCACTTTCGCCGGCTAAAAACACCAAACATAACGGATGATCAACAAATCGAACTAAAACCACTGAAATTATCTAAGCCAAAATACCACACCCAAAGTCATTTGGCACTAGCCAGAGTCAATGGAAATCACATATCTGTTTGGCAACAATTTGCAATAGAAATTACAACTACACTGGCAAGTTGACAAGTGGCAAGTTGTGTCAGGAATATTCACACCAAAAATTATCAAAATCTGATAATTGGTTTTTAAGTTGCAGTCAAAAATGTCGGGGATGTTTTTTGAGACACAGTGTAAGGGTTCTGACCAGACCCGTCGAGAGCCACACTGGGCCCCGGGGAAACATTTTTTGAATTTTTCTTCTTTAAAATGGCACATTCTGGCAAACTTTATAATTCTGAGCGACAGCAGCCGTCCCCAAATGTTGTGGGGCCTGGGCAACTTACCCCTTCTACCCCCCACCTCTCGACGGACATGGTTCTGATCTCCAAATCCCTTTCCTGTGGGGGGATCAGTGACCTTGCCTAACACAGCATTAGCCTATCAAGGAGCCAACTGAATGTCCTTCCCAAATGGCATTTCAGTCTGTCAACAGCTTTAGCATGGTACATTAGAGTGACAGAAAGACAGACAAACTTAAGAATAAGCCAGCGCTATCGCTGTGTTATGTGACAATGCATTGCCACAAGTACAGATACAGATGCTATTACTATTTCTGATCTTTAGGCGGGACCGCTTCTTGTAATGCAAGCCATTCTGCCTACTGCTACACATTTCTCCGCAGCATGGTCTGTCTCTGTTATCTGTCACATCTGTGCACCCCGCTTGAACGGATTTGAATGCCATGTCACTGGTAAATAACACACTGCGTTAGATTGGGGTTCCTGAACCCCCAAGGAAGAAAAGATTTTGGGGTTAAACCCCAACCAAAACATGCAATTGCAAATTGTGGCTGTCACCTGGCAAACAGAAATGACTAGAAAATTGGGGCAAAGCCCAACGTGAGTCCGCCCGGCGCTCTAAGTCCGACTGGGGGAGATTAGGAGGGGGGGGTAAAATTTCCCCGGCATCAAAGTCACGTGGCCCGAACTCAAATGCATTGGTATACGCCGAACCCGCATTGTCGACTTAGGGTAGGTCAACATGAGCGCTTATAACTTTGTTCATAGTGGACCGAATTTCACAAGATTTCTTTTGTTCAATGCGCAAAAGATCGTTCTCGTCAACGCCGTTTATATATTGTCGCTATCTTCATCGGTTTCAGAGATATTTGCGCTCAAACTCGAAAATTGTCGTAAATCGCGCCAATTTTTGCACGTTTTTTGCCCTCCCAAATTTTAAGGGGGGCGGTGCCCCCAAAAGT
>Ga0209367_1012639_pt1 | contig 10995 bp, 8 predicted proteins | sample WorMetLIZISLAND2_FD_187412 | JGI IMG/M metagenome (GOLD analysis project Ga0209367, IMG submission 187412) | Marine gutless worms symbiont microbial communities from Max Planck institute for Marine Microbiology, Germany - Olavius geniculatus... ... | reverse complement strand
TATTATGGTTTAAACAACGCATTTTCAATGACTGAATTTTAACTAAAATTAACGATTAATTAATCGTTAAATTTCAAAAAGTTAACTATTAAAAAAATTTTAATCGTTACCAGCCCTAAAAAAATTAAAATAAAAAAAATAAATAAAAACACATTTTTAACATTTATTACGTCCATGCTTGCTAGTTTCTGTTGCCTCGATCAATGTGAACCATTAGGGCAATCATTGTGATTCATTCTCTGATCATTTAACTCATTTTCACGCGCGAAAGCAGCTACTGCTTTCAGCGCGTCTTAGCCAATGCAATTTTGTCTGTCTGTCCGTCTGTCACACAGGTGGATCAGTCAAAAACAGTAGCCTGTTTTTGACTGATCCACCCGTGTGACAGGCCTATTTGGTGAAACGGCTTGCATATCTTACAGCATGTGATATTTTGTTCGATGGTGCTGCCACTCGGGAATTGGTTTACAATGCCCAACACTAACTAACACTGATTGATTGAATTGATTGACTTGAGATATTTTTACGCAATTCTGCCCATCCATTTGTCTGTCTGTCTCTTACATTGAGCAGTGGTGTGGGGCAACCCTGCAGGAGTTAAGCCACGCTGCCCTAGATAGGCAGCGGTGGGCAGCGATAGTAAGAATGGCGTCAGACACCAAAGGGCATTGAGCCCACGGTTGTCGATGATGATCTGTCTGTCTGTTCGTCTATTCGTCCGTCCGTCACATGGGTGGATCAGTGAAAAGCGGTTCAAGCTATGAGTACCAAATTTTCACCGTCGGCTGCGCAGAACTATCGTTGTGATCCAGATAGATAATTTGGTGTGTGTATATTAACTTAGCGTGAACACCCCAATTTTTAGCCAGTATACTGAACCGGAACTGCTATAGGCTTTCACGCATCTCGTGAGCATTAGCTCAAATTCCTTGTTTCATTTGTTCACTGACTGACTGATTTGTTTATTTATTGGTTCATCGATTGGTTAATCCACCAAGATGTCGCTGTGTTGCGGACAGTGTGAGCCAGAGAGGAAAGCATGGTTCGTCAGACGGCGGTGATGCAGCGACACATGACAGTAACCCGGTACGTCAGCGACTGATGCACATGCTGGGACTGACGATGCCTCCGCGCACTGCCAGCACTGCCACCCAGACTGCAGCCAACAACAGTCTGCAGCGTTCAGCCGGCACGCAGACCGACCACGCGGCATCGATGTCATCCGCTGCGCCTTCGTCATCGACTTCGTATCTTTACACGCGGTTCTGAATCGCACCGTTGCACAGTCGTTACCTCACGCCAGTATAGGACAATCTTTAGACTTGGGAGTCAATCACTCGCTCTAGCTTCTCCGGCGGCTCTGCTTCTGTATTTGTGTTTCTGTAAAGGTTAAACTTACTGTTCCATTACTATGTGTTTGTGTGCATTCTGCATGGAAAGGCCATCCCCGAAATGACCTATACTGTGTCGGATGGGACGTTAAACCCTACTCACTCACTCACTCTGTATTTTCTGGCTTCTGAGCCGGTGTTTCAGTGAAGTATTCAACATCTTCGTCGAGGGTTTAAAAAGTTGGGGCTGACACACTTTTCCGACAGAGGATAGACATTATGAGTGCTCAGAATTTACTGACCTAAGTTTTTGTATTATGCAAGGAAATTTTCGGACAAAGAAAATGTTTCCACAGGCTGAAATTTAAGGGGGACAGTCTGCACTTTGTGGAAGGAACTAGGCTATATGTACCAGTGTCAATACGTTTAGTTCTTTGGTTGTCTACGTCCATAAATTTAGCAGTTAGCACACAGCAATAGAGAAAAATGTAAATGTCATCAACAATAGGCTTATTTGGTACCAGCGTACTTCACAAAACAGTGAACGAACCACAGTTTATGGAGTAGTTTTATGAGTGTTTTTTATCCAGTTTAGTTAACTGCTGACTGCTCGGCAATTTTTGAGTGTGCTGTATGAATTTAGGTTTTCATCAGCAGTAATTTAATAAGAAATGTTAAGTAAACATTTTCTTGGCTCGCTTGATTTGGCTCAAGCATTTAAATTCGGTTTTGGCTTGGCTTAAATATCTCGCTGCTTAGCTTTTGTGGCTTCAGCACTGGCTTCCAGGTCTATAGGACGTTGTTCTAGTACACCACAACTGCTGCTGGTAGTACACTGTATAATCAATCATTACTAGTAGCAATGGTATCTGAGGACAGTTACATTGTTCTTCTTTCTATGTGATCAGCGTTGGCAGGTCTGTGCCAAATGTGATTTAAACCAGTTGTTAAAATGGCTCTGACAGATATGGGTTTTTCCCAATTTCTGCCACTTTAAACTGCATTGGGTGATTTCGATACAAAACTAATGCGAAGCAGTGCAATTTCTTTTTTTTATATTAATTTGTTAACGACATTTGTGCATCAAATTGCAACTGTTATAATATTGTGCTTCTGAAATACTCTTAATTTGGTATAGGTTTATGGTACGTGTTAATCTGCTTGATAGCGCCTCTGCTTTAAAAATCAGTGTAATTAACACTTTTGAGTACCTTTTGGAGTTTCGTTTTAAACCATGTTTTTATTAGTTTAAACTTATTGAGTGGCAGAATTTCGCTGAATTTTGTAGAAGTTAAGAAATGACCGATGATAAGTATGATCGGTTGACTTGATAACGTAATTAGACTAACTACATCATGGAGAAAAATCAAACTGAACTGCCCCAAAACGTCCCTATTAATAATTACCATCGTAATACGGCACAATCGTTAATAAACGCAATGCAACTAATTGCACTTTTGAAAAGAATAAGAGATCGATAATTTTCTTTGTATGTTACTAGCATAAATGAGTGCCATTTCAGCCTCCAAAAACTGAAGTTTTTTCAACAGAATAAAGTTTTGTTCACGCACAAACGGAAGGCCCCGGTAAGCTGCGTAATTTGGACAATTTTGCCATGGTGAGCCGCGGAATTTTGCGAACTGGCCCAAGGAAATTGACAAAATTGTCCACGGAAAACTGTGGGCCCTACTCATCAGTGGGTCCCTGAAACTGTCATGCGTTTAGTTTTTGGACTGGATATTCGATGGAAGCGGTGGATTTGTCCACTTTTGCAGCTTTGGTCTCTCCCTCCAGTTCTTGATATGTGTATTCTATTGTTCTGCGCTTATTTATGTTCATGTGATAGATCATTACCGTGATACTTTCTGGTCAAGGCTTTGTGCAGTCATATTAGTAGGCCTACACTGCTTTCTGGATTAGATTGCAGTATTTGTGTATATGTGAACGCACTTTTTGTTAGACCATTCGAGATACATTGCTTATCAAAATTTCTATCTCAGTTTTGGCAGGATGCCACTGCTTGTCGGTATATGTAGTATAATGTTGGAACGTGTTTTTCGAAAAAAAAAATTAATCACATTTATCCTGCTGTCTGTGAGTGTTATAGTGCATAGGCGTAGGCTGTGATTTGTTCTTGATACTTAAATGGCTTAAATAAAACGTTAGGCCTAAATGGTTTATCGTTTTTGTGTTTTTCTGAATGATCATTGCACGTGATCCGCCATCTGCAATCCGAAATGTAAGGTATGCCCAGGGCTGCAAACTTGGTTTGACAAAATAGGTTTTTGTGGGGTTTTCCAAAGCCTAAAAGCACAAAAGTATTAATTTGGGGTTTGGGGTTATTTTTATTTGTTTTGCAATTTGTAATTTATAATACAAATCATACATGTTTAATTTCGTAGTTTAAACTGTTTTGTGACGTCACGTCGTCTATTCAACAAAAATGAGAATGTTCTATCTGGGTCTTAATTTTATGCTTGTTTCTCTTGGTACACAGGCTGTAAAACCTACAAGAAACTTATTCCAAAAAACGTAAGTTTACCAACCCTGGCTATGACAAAAATGCGACATTTTTTCAGGTTGTTGATTTTTAAATTGAATAATTGGCACCTCATAGCATGGAGCTCCTGTTTGGGAAAGCTTTACCTCGGTACCGTTGTTTTGCAGTTAGGAACTCATTAAGGAGGACATACGGGCAAAATGTAACTACTAAACTAAAGTGGTTTAGTTTTTGACGAAATGACTGATGGGCAGACAGTAGGCCAATGCATTGCAGTAGGCACTGTCTAACGACGTCGTTAACTATGTGACTGCGCGCACGTACGCTTTAACCAAAGACCATGGGGCTCGCTCTGTGCCAGTTCAATTCAGTTACGTCGCTCTGCCGCATGATAAATTTCGGTAACTTCATATTGTATGATGGTAAAACTATAAAGGAGTTGGCCTATATATACGAAGTGACATTTGAACTGAGATGAAAGCTGTCCTCGTCTAGCACAATAGGCCTACGTTATTGGGACACCAGCCTCCACAAGACTAGTGTACCTGCTAAATGGCGTTTTATAGTCCGTCCAGCATGGGCGAGGGCGAGAATGTGACAGACAGACCACGCATGACGCTACGGAGTACTGTCGGAATAGGCCTACAGTTAACACTGAAGGCAATGATAAGTCAGTAAAATTAAGATTTAAACTGTAGACGTTCAGAATGCAGATATATATCATAGGCAGAAATTTATTTCAATAAATGCGTGTACATAACTACAGAAATGAACACGAACTGCAATAATTACGTCGATGCAGTTTAGTTCATTTCGTTCGCTATGTAAGCGACTTAACTAAGCTAGCAATATTTAATCAAACTGCTATTGTCTTTAGTTTTCTTTTCGGAGTTTTTCCTGATTTTTTTCATTATCTACACGTTATTGCGATAGAGATTTATTAATTATCCGAAAGCATCAGTGTGTCTGTTGTCGGTGGGGATATATTATCACGGCGGCCACTTTACGAACGATTGTCTGACGTCACGCGTGCTATTATTGGCTAGCCAAAGGGCGTCGATAACGCCAGCAGCAGGCTTAGGCTAGCTGACTGACTGAAGCAAAGTCTACGGCGTAGTTTGCCAGTACCAACGATAATGTTGTGAACGTTTTGTGCATCGTTTTCATTTTTAACTGTCCGCTATTTTCTCAGGAAAGTGTATAACTCAAACACACATTTATTAGACTGACTTTCTTTTCGTGACTGTCCGCCATTTACAGCACAAATTGGCCGAGCTTCGCCCTCAAAATGGCCAATGAATGTGCCTACGCATCGCCTAGCGCAGCTTCGCCGCTGTCTGATGGCGAAAACAAGGAGAATCGACAAGAAGCGGGAATCACTGGCGAAAGGTCGAGTAAAAATGAGAATCCTTAGCTTCAGTGTATATTGGTAATGTATTTTGAGAGGGTTATAACCCGATTCCTGGCCTAAGTGAGGCGTCTTCAACGAGACGGAAGGAGGCTTTTGTGCATTGGTTTTGGTTATGACAGTTATCAATGTCAATAGCAGTTCTTCCGTCAGGAATAAGTGAAATTGGTGCCATGAAATTTTACGTAGGGCAGTGCTCTGTGTTAAAAATTTGGCATTGGTTTTTAGTAAGCATTTCGAGATGGACGTATGGTTTTGAAACAATGATTCATTAGCGTATGACTCAACCACTGGCACAACAAATGGCTATCAATATACCAATGCTTGTGAAATTTGAAGACCATGAATTAAATTTTATTTCATCAGCTAAAGTGGAGAGAGTTCACAACGGTTACCATGCCATAGCACGGCAACAGAGGTAGTAACGTACGACGAGTCCATGTTAATGAATAGGGGGTGTTCGGCAACAAAATAGCGCCGTTTTTTTAAAACATTAAAGAATTGGCAGGTCTTTGGTTTAGAGCTCCCTCTACAGTTTTAAATCCCGTTTCTGTAGACCTTTTTTCGTTTTAATGCACGTAAAAAGATTATTTCCAGTTGTAAGAAATAATAAACGTAAAAAACCGAGGTGGTGTAAAATTCATTAAAACTGCTTTCAGTCACGTGAGTGAAACCAGATGGCAAGAACCAAGAAGTGAGGTCGGCAATTCGTTTGGTAATTGTGTTTGCGTAGTTTTTACGCGGAAGCTGACCTCAGGAAATTCATGACAGTCGTCGCCTTTAGGCTTACATGCGTCGAGTCGGTGGTGTTTGAAGTTACGGTGTACATTGCAGCTCCATATTATTGAGTCGACCGCGATGATAGTACACGACGACTGTATAAAAAATACCGTAACTAATAGCTCTAATAACGTTATGCTAAGTTAGTGGACTACGTCATTGGGCGGCCAACCCTGACTCCCCTACGGTTGTACACAATAGTCTGAACTTTGCTGCGTGCATTCGTGCGGGCGCCCGCAGTGGAGGGGAGACGCGTGAGGAGGGGGCCGAATGCTAAGCAGCGAAGCAATCGATCACTGGGTGTATTCAGTAATTTCCCCCGTGACGAATTAGTCCAGATCATACTGCTTTCCGTCTTCTAACCACGGTTTGCTTGCAGAGCGCGTTGCAGTCGACTTGCTGTTATCTTTGAAGTGACCGCGAACATTGAACTAATTCTCTGCATTAATTTACAACTTTTTACGCTATCGTACATGTACTTACTTTTTTGCTGACTGTGTTTAGGTAATTTTCTTAGTTTTTTTTTATATCCACCGATGAGATTGTGTATTTCTTTGCGCCCGAGATAAGTCGAACAAGTAGTGAACGGATGCTAATGAAATTTTTGGGATTGGTTGAACGTATCCTAACCAAATATTGACTCCATTTTGGTGGCAATCTAGACACTTTTGTGAATTCTGGATAATTTTCTGCATTTTTCGCTCTGTGCCATCAACCTAGCTAGGAGATCGGGCGTAAAGTGACACTTTGCAGTTGTGTATGTTTTTGATCATCAATTGAATTAAATTGTGAAGGAATTTTGATGAAATTTTATGGAGGATTGGGAGTACCAAGGACCAACCAGTCTGATTTTGGTGGCGGCGGTCTGATTATGGATCCAGCACTGTTCTGGGGAGGACCGGGGAAGATTGACAGTTGACATCCCTCCCCCAATCCTCCAGACAAGACAGATGTACGTTTAAACTGCACTAAATTTGGCCAGTTCTTTCTCATAAAAATAATTAAAATCGTTGGCTCCAGGTCTCATGTCTTAAAGTTATGCTGCATGAAATTCGATTTCGACTGGGGCTCACAGCGCTCCCATGCAGCGTCCCTAGCTGGATTTTAGGGGGTCCTACTCTAAGAGGAGGAGCAGGGTGAAGATGAAAAGTAATGGAGGGGGTGTAGTGAATGGAGAAGGGAAGGGAAGGAGTCGAGCCCCTTTCTTTTTCCTCCCCTTAATTCACATTTATGGCTACGCCACTGGAGGTTGAGATCTCAGATCAGTTTTACGCGCGAGAGCTGTAGCGCGTATTAGCTACGGTAATTCTGTCCGTCTGTCCGTCCGTCCGTCCGTCACGACCCGGTACCAATTCAAGCCCTGCAGGTGAGATAGAGACTTCTGGTTTTCACCAGATGATAGCCTAGTGTCTCTTGTATTTCGTGACAAAATTTCATGCTGTTGGGTAAAAGGGGTCCTCACAAACGAGGGCGAAAGAAGGGCACCCCTCTTGAAAGGCGTTATTTTGCCGCTATTGGCTCGTTTAGCGTGAAAATGGTTGCAGATAGGCACAGGCATGCTGCATATCATAACAAACACTGGCGATGAGCTTCTTAGGAATGTCAACATCGATGACCTTGAATGACCTTGAACCCCCAAAATAGGGGGTTTTAGTGAATTGTTCGATTTTGGGCTGCAAAATAGTGAATTGCGACGAAATGGATGGAAATGGACCAAGATTACCTGCGATGAGGAACTGCTACAGGCTCTCGCGCGTCTCATGAGCATTAGCTCAGATTTCTTGTTTAGTTATTTATTGTTATTGGATGCGAGAGTGCATTATTTTGGTCAAACGTCGCCAACCGGACGACGTGGCGTCTGCCTGTTATCCACTTTCTGCCTGTGCTGCGACTTATCCTAAAACTCACCTGCTCGATCACCAGATTTTTTTTCTGACTATTTCTTTACTGGACTCTATCTGCTAAACTGGACCATGGCAGTAGTTTGCATTACTTAGGCCACTGTAGAAAATCTCAGTACGTTTCGCCCCTTTGACGTCCCACTCTTCCCAGTAGCCCAGTAGGCCTATAGCGTCGTCTTTTCTCGTCGTCTTCGTCGTTGTCCGCAATCTGTAGTGAGCGAAACGGCCGAAAACCTAATGCTGTAATTGCAGTATAGCTAGAACAAAAGAAAGAAGTACAATTTTATTCAATTTCAATTCAACCGTGTAGTCATAAGACTACGTATCACTAGACTAAGTAAGTAAACTACCACCACTAGAGCCTATTAATTCGTTTTGTGGCTGTAAAAGCTTTTTTCGACGTTCTCGGTAGAATTTTCAAATTTTGATGAACGTTTTTTAAAAAAATTGAAAAAACGTTGAGAAAATTTTTTAAAAAACGTTAAAAAACGTAAAAAACGTGGCAAGAATAAAAAAACGTTTTTTACATAAATTTATGGATTGAATGATAATTGATCGTGGTTACATGAGATACGGTTTAGCAGCTAGAGGCGCGTGTTGATGGTGTTGCAGTGGCATGAAGACAGATGAAGGGCCAGACAACAACGAAGACTTGGAGGAAGGAGAATTACTAGACGATGACGGGGAGGTTGATTACAGCCAGGAGAAGAAATCGCCAGAAGAAGAAGAACCGCTTCCCACTGTTGTTTATGCCGAGCCGCCACCCGCACCGGCTGTCATTCCATCACTGCTTGATATGAAGATCTCACCGCCGCGAAATGGCAAGACATTTTTGCATGATGAAATACAATTTATATGCAATGAATGTTTAGGAAAATGTTGAAAACGTTGAAACGCGTTTTAGATAAAATCGTTCGTATGAACGTTGCATAGAAGTGTGATTTCTTTTACCATAAGCGTATTAACTAAGCTGATAAAGTGGTTTCACTTTTTCGTGTTCATCAAGTCTAAATAGAACTGCAAAATCTGTCATTTTATCTTCAGTCAGCGCTTTTTCTTTTTGTAAGTTTTTGTATTTATTTACTTATTTTAAATTACTGCAAACGTCTTTTTATAAATCGAACCTAAAACATTACTGTTTCAACCAGCTTTTTGTGTGTACTTAAGTTTTTGATCAAATTCAGACATATCTTAATTAGGTTATCTTAGTTTTTAAAGCTTTTTTGGACATATTTCAAACCGCTGGTCATTTTTAAGTGGCTATTTTTGGATTAACTCATTAATTTATTGGTTGATTGAATGATTTTGTCCACTCGTTGCATACGCATGCATCCGTGCCACGTGTTAACTGTTGGATATTTTGTGTATAGGTATTTTGTGTCTCAAAGGGGCACGCAGGTACCTGCGGAAGCCGCTGATTGGTCGGCGACGGCGCGAGGAACCAGCCAATCGCAGCGACGACAGTGATGGCGATGATGTTTCTGATGACGATATTAATAATGATATTGATGGGGGACAAATTCTGCAGAAGTCGAAGAAACTCAAGAAAAGGAAAGCCGACGGCAAACCAGTTGTAAGTCAAACTAAGCATAAAAATAATTGTACATTTTTTACTCCTGTCACGGGGAACGGCTACACCGATTTTGATGACCGTGTGACCTTTTCGTTTCCATATCGACAGTCAGAGATGACGAACGGACTGACGGACAAGACAAGGTTTAGTAGGTCGGCGCATAAACAAGGTGCGCTCCACCAGAGCCCGTGGCTAGATTGAAGTAGTCCTAGTTCTAAAGGATCTAAGGAACCGAAGGAATGGGAGGGGAGAAAAAGAAGGGAGGGAAAGGATATTCTGCCCCCTGTCCCCGGCGTTTGCTGGGGTCTATAGATCGCTACTACGAGAAAGCTGAAAGCGAAAGAACTGGCATTTTAGTCATTTCAGTCGCTTAATTGGTGTTCGTTTGTGCAGAAAAAGCGTTACGTCGACCACGATCGCAGTGCGGAAGCTGACAGCGACGAGACCGACTACTCGAGACTGCTGGCCTGGCCGGGATTCGCCAAGTCCCGACAGCAAGCGTCGGACGCCGCCAGCAAAAAGTCTTCTGTTCCATCTCCAGTCAACGACGACGAATGTTCCGAGCAGCCTGTGAGATCCGTGAGGTCGAAACTGAACGATAACTCTGCCGGACTGTACGATAGCCCTGCCACTGACAGTTCTTCTGCAGCTGTCCCAGAAGGATCTTATGATAGTCCGCGGTCGGACGTTGAGAAGGAAGAGGCTTTAGCATCGATGGATAAAGTTCGGACGAGGTTTGCTGCATGGTTGACTTTTTCTCACAGGCAGGTTTTCTTGTGAGCTTTAGCATCTGGTCAAATTAAAGCCAGCTGAAAAGCGAGCTAGAGCATACTGCCGTCATAACGATAACCTTTCTGATCAGATTTGCATTTATCAATATAGTGCCACCCATGTCTGATTTCAGCAGGCATATGCATTGACATGACGTGTATGCGGCCATCCGCCTGGTTACCGAGGGTTGTAAACGATTGTAGGTCTAACAACAGTGTGCAGTGGATACTGGAGCCATCTGACCACGTAATCCACCAGCTGTGAGTGAACATGTACGTGAGATATGTGCCATTTTCTGAGGTTTTTGGCCGACCGTTAGGTCGAGCCTTGGGTACGATATGTCGTCTGTCTGTCTGTCTCTCTGTCGTCTGTAAAGCATGTGTTGTCACTGAACGCACTCTACTGATTATCATGATGATGATAGTATGGAAAAATATGTTGATATTTGTGGTAAAATTAACGTGATAATTACAGACTGTGATATTGTTGAATGTATTGTTGCTGGAGATTTTAACTGTAGTCAAGCGTCACGATTTTATGGCAAACTGCAAGATATATTGGCTGAGAATAAACTTACCTGTAGTGACATTACTTTGCTGTCCAGTGCTTTTACGTACAGTAATAGCGATCAGAGCTGTATGTCATGGATTGATCATATTTTATGCTCTAAAGTACTGCATGAGACAATTACAGACATTACAGTATTGTATGATTACATCTCTTCTGACCAT
>Ga0209367_1012638_pt1 | contig 10995 bp, 5 predicted proteins | sample WorMetLIZISLAND2_FD_187412 | JGI IMG/M metagenome (GOLD analysis project Ga0209367, IMG submission 187412) | Marine gutless worms symbiont microbial communities from Max Planck institute for Marine Microbiology, Germany - Olavius geniculatus... ... | reverse complement strand
TATATATATATATATATATATATATATTATATAAACTACAGAATCCAGCGTATCATCGAAAGTTTCTGCTAATTTCGGCAATTACTCGTTGGCACAGCAGCGACCGCATTAATTACCGCACCGCTTCAATGCAGAGTCACTGCTGCCCGTACGTACGTACGCCCAGACCGGAAATGAGCGAAGCATACCGGGACAGAACGGTCACGTGATTGATGTCGACTCGACGACTGACGTCGGGGTTTTTGTTTCGAAATAGATTATGTATTTCCGGCGGGCGTGCCGGTGGAACGATTAATGGCCGTCCGCTCCGTATTTATAGGTCCGTCTCCCCTACTTGCCACGATAATCGCTTTGTCTTTTGCAGTTTATGACAGGCGAGGAACGAACCGGCTGAACTGAGTGGGTAAGCGAGCACGCGGTACGAGCTCAAGACAGTGCGGTATGGCTCGGATCGCATATACTACAAAAGTACACCTTCGTTTGCTTTGTGACACGCGACTTCAGCCGAAAATTGTGAAAACAATACCAATGTGAGCTGAGTATGGTTTAATCCATAATACTGCACACAAACTCACTACTAGGGTTAAGAGTATAGAGCAGCGGCATATAGGCTACGTAAAGTAAAACGAAACTAAACCAATTGTTTTCTAAATAAGTAAGTAAATTTGTACTGAAAGTGGGTAAGCGAGTACGCAGAACGAGTTTTTATCACTACAAAAATATCGTATTTAATCCAAGCTCAGATAACCAAATCGAAGGTAACTTGACTAATTTTATTATCTACTTTGGGTGCGATTTTTGTCCATTATTTATTCGTTTTTTTCTGTTGTGGGGAAAAAACGTTTTGTTTTAGATTCATCGCAGATGTGTCGCCGCCTTAACACGAGAAACTAAACCATGTCACTGTAGCTGCGTGCACCGTGCATGCATATTGGCGGTTCCGGGTCAAGTTGGAACATGTTAGGTTACTACCCGCGGGAACGCACCCCTGCTGACCGAATAGGGTTTGCATTGGAGATGCGCTCTTAATATTAATATTTCCCGCGCATTTATGATGAATCGTCAATACGATAATTGCTATTCGTCGTAAACGGTATGCAGAAAACAATTATCTCAGCCAAAGTGATAAAAAACATTAAATATACAGTGGAAAACAAAAAATATGTGTGCGATGTAAGCCTATAAACTATACTCTGTTTTGTCTAATTATAACTTCCACGGGGTAAAGTAATATTCTCAAGCGGTACAAACGACTTTGAAGTTTTATTTTATTTTTTGTAGCTTTTGATGGCAAGACATCGAGTATTACAAACAAAAAAATTTTCTGTGTCTTCGCATTAAATGCCTTGATACTCGCTATAACTTACTTGAGATACTGATATCTCGCGAATCAGTCAAACCGTCAGATTCCAGCTTTGTAATAAGCTATTTGCTTTAAAATGTCTGAAAATTCGTACGTTAATTGAGGTGTTGCCGCTATCGTGGTATCGTGGTATCGTATCGATGACAGTTTACCGACAACGTGCCTCACTATGGTTGCTGCATGGGCAGAAGGCGACACTGCGAGTCTGCGACACTACCGACATCCGGCAAAGCGTGACCGCCGCCGTATACAGGCCGTGTTAGTGCTGGGTCGATAATTGATATCGGATTCGTCGATGATGGCGGGAAATCAAGACTCGTTTGCTGAATGCGTTTCACTCACTAATCGTTACCGGCTATTTGTTCTCTGCTCCGCGTTAAAGCCCGTCTTCCACCCAGAGCAACGCACCCAACGCTCGCAACCCAAAACTAGACATCACTTTTATATTTTTGCGTGTCGATTAGTAAGTAAATATGTTGGTTTTATTCGTTCATTGGCTCAATTGCCGCTAAACTACACAATAATAGACCTATGCAATACGATATAATACTTCCAGACAATAAAATACGATAAAATACCATGCAGATTATCAGAAACATGCTAATGAAACAAAAACGGGGTGATATTGTAACACAATATTATACTGTACAATAGAAAGAAGAACATTATTAAAGATTTAATTAAAACGTAAAACGTTTTAGTTGTTCTTCTGTTGTATCACTTGTTTCACTTGCGTCAGCTGCGTTCTTTGCGTTTCTTGCGTTTCTTGCGTACTTTCCTTCGTTCGCTGCGCACTTGCTTGCGTATTTCTTTGCGTCACTTGCGCGAAAAAAACTACGCATAAACATTGCGTTGCGTTGCGTGCTTTGCGTTAGTTGGAAACTCCTAGACGGTGTAATCTTTGGTGGTAACATCTTTGGTCGCATCAACAAAGTTACTCGACGTCGAGCCGGGTTAGTATTGAGATGGGTGACCGTTTCCGTCTTTGCATTCGACTAGGCCATCCAGAACAACTCAGCCTCGCCATCCCTCCGTGAGTGGGTGCAATGAGTACTGGCCACCGCTATATAGGGTAGAAACGGCGAAGACCCACATATCAAGGCCATCGGTCAAATCTGATGTCAGCTATGCGTTTCTAATTCATTCGCAACATATGGCGCTAGATGAAATCATGCCTTTTGATTGATTGATTTGTTGCTTGATTGATCTCTTACGACGGCAATTTTATTACATCCATCTGATACCACTGGAGTTACCGTTAAAACTCCATCATTATTCGGCGAAGATATAAACAAGCTTGTTTTTTAACTCACCGTGTAGCAGCTATTATTGCAGCATCTATTGTCGCAACCGTTTCTGAAACAGTTGTTGCGACTATTTCTCGCAGAAGTTGTTGCAATTATTGTTGAAGCCGTATAGCTGCAGTTACAGTAGCAGCTGCAGTAGCCGTTGTAGCAACTGTTGCTGCATTTATTACGTGATTTTACATGACCTTGGTTGACCAAGTATTTGGGGGTCAACGTTGACCTTAGTTGGTATTCGATGAAACTATTCGCTAAATTCTATTAATTATTATTATCAATCACATAAAACTTTCAAACGCAGATAATGTATGCATAAAAATGTTAAAAGTCAAACAATTTCAAAAAATTTTATTTTTAACTACTGCAGAACCCCTGTAAAAATTTACGTTGCATATTGTGACCGAACCCTTGCAGTTTTTAAATTTTGGGTAATAAAATACAGTAAGCCTAGCAAAGTTTTACATATATAATGTAAAAGTTGCAACACCCTACTTTTCCGATAATCTTCGTGAGTTACATCGTCGTGAGTTAATGAAGGTCATATTTTAGTTTGCAAACGGTTGTAATTTTTTGACAGGCATCTGGAAATTTTCAACGAGGGAAATGATGAATGCTCGAAATTTTAATTTCTTTGAATCAAAAGTCTTGTGGCCCAAAATTTGCATTTTAGACTAAAAGTTTCCCACAAAAAGACATTTTTTGACAATTTTCCAGCAACCTTTCTCCTCTCCTGCCACGACGCCATCGAGTTTCGCCCGTGCCTAGGTGCATGCCGGGAAGAAAAGAGTCAGCGCGGTCGGTCCGCTGTGTGTTGATGTCTGAGCAGTTTGATGTATTAGATTGAGCCCGGTGTCATTCTGATCTCTCTATTTCTATCTCTCTGTCTGCGTCTATCTGTCTGTGTGCTTCTAGTTCGTGTGCGTTTGGTCCACGTGTGCATCCAGTTGCCACGGCTACCACACTCGAGCATAACGACGCTCTACCGCAGTCCGTAGGTCTCCATGAACTGTGCAACGCCGGCGATGATCTGGGTTTATGCTGTGAACAGTCGCACACGGGCTACAGGAGTGAACCTCTCTTGTTTTTTTTAGTTTCATACAGCATATTTCACGAAATAAGACCATTTCATTTTGTCCATCGCCAATCCGTGCAAAATGCCAATATTCTTGTTGAAGCAGTCCACTAGGTGGTCTGTCCAAAAATGCCAAAAAAACCGAAAAACTTCATTTTGGAGAAATTTAGCGGCAAATTGAAATTTGGAGTTTCTGCAATTTGCTCTGTCCGAATTTGCAGCTAGCTGTCAGATCATTGCAGCTTTCTTGCTACTTGCGATCCTCCCTTTATTTTTAACCCACAACACCGCTGCGACTCATTATTTTACGAATCACTGTGTGTAAACAAAAAGCAGATAATAGTTTTTAGCAAAAAAACAAATAAAGTTACAATTATTGCTTTGCGTCCAAAAATACTATGGAATGAAGAAGTTTATCAGTGCGTTTTAGAACAAAACAATGGTTTTCGTCCTTATATAGATATAAGTTGCTGATATTTTTTGTCAAGCAGGTACTGTAGATCGCAAACGTTGCAGTGCTAAAAGCGCGAGACTTGCATTGCTCTCACAGTTGATTTACAGTTGAGACGCGGGTACTAAGTCAAATAAATATACAAAACATCAGTTTATACGCTTGTTAATGGCGAAATGCAATGACTGACACTTCGAAAATCATAAAAAAGATGATATTACTCACCATCACATCGCCTAACTGTCAATGTGACGTTAAATAATGTCAACTTTTTAAAAAATAATTTTTGCTGTTTTCGAAGTGTCAGTCATTGCGTGTCGCCGTTAACAAGCGTATAAACTAATGTTTTGTATATTTACATTTGCTGTTTTGTTACTAAAATTATGTTTTATCGTAGGTGGTAAATAATACATGTAGTTTATCTGTTCTGCATGGCTATAAAGATGCAAAACCTAAAAAATTTTGGGGTCACGACCTTGACTTTTTGGGGTCACGTGACGTCATCATGACCACATGACCATTGGACTCGGCGTGTGCACTTTCCTATTGGTGGTCAACGATGACCATGCGTCTATCTTGCACCGTTATGGAGATATAAAGCCTCAAATTTGTGTTCAGCCCATATTAAAGGCCAAAAGTTTACTGCGCATGGCCGATGTCACTCGACTGGTAGGTGGAGGTAAAAAAATGACTACATATTTGGAGTTCCCGATGTCATATCGCCTATTTACTATATAACTTCTGTAAGGCTAGGATGACGATTAAGGGCCGTTTGTAGGTGAAATTTTTATACGGGGGCGTGTTTTTGAAAGCTAAAAAGATTCATTGCGCATGCGTCGTGTCACGTGACCTGTAGGCAGGGGGTCAAATATAACCACATATTTGGAATTTTTGTGGCAATATTGTCTCTTCACTATACAACTTTTATGGGCCTACGATGACGATTAAGGGCCGCTTATAAATGAGAATGACTTTGGGGGGATTTTTCGGGGGTTAAATATTAACTTTGAATTTTCTGCCCCTACGTGAGACCGCGTCGTTTGAGCCATTGCGCGTAAAAATCCGTCGATCGGTCTGGCCTGTAGGCCGGCCATTAAAAAGGTATACAGAAATAAAAAAATTCCGTTATATTTCACCCCTTTGCCGAGAAGTCCCCAATGTACAGATTTGCACGAAATTGAGCACAGGGGGTCGTCTCGCGGACGTAATGACCTGTTTCAAATTTTTATCGATCGGTTGAGGGGTCTCGGATCTGCGTGAGGTCGGATTTTGCCATTCTCCATTGACTTATCCCGTCGCCATTAACACAGGGCTGCGCTACCGCGCGCCTGTGAAATGTGCCATGCACTTACAAAACGGTTCGTCGGACTTAAAAGACTGGAATTCGTATCACGTCAGTGCATAGAATAAAAGCTGCTGTGTTATACGCTTCGTATTTTCAGTGATGCACTTTAATTGTTAGTAAAATTAATGTTGGCGGCCTATGTTTTTTCTAAGCTGATAATATCGTTTTTCTTGACTCGATTCACGGTTATTGCGTCTTGCTAATGTCGTTGTCTTTCACACTGTTGGTACAGATGTACGAAAACTTGGTATAACGAGTATTTACTTTTAGTGTGCTTTAAAACATACACTGTGTCGCAAAACTGTTTAAAAAGCATACTAGTAAAAGACTTTTGGCAATCAGTTGAAAACTGACAAAGTTGGTGTAACATTTTTTGCGGACAGAGTGTGAAAGCCAAGTCGGGCGTTGCACAGGCTGTGGACTCTCTCTAAGGTCTGATACGACAGCAGCAGTTCATTCGTCCATTCAGTCTACGATCGGCGTTTGCTCTACATGCAGTAGGGCTATAGCAAAGACCATGCAGTGAGTGCCAGCGACACCAAGCATGCACTGTGCTGACGACGACATCGGGCCGTTGAGACCAATTTGCTGTCGACGTCAGCCGACCAAACACATGAGCAGCAGCAGCAGCAGCAGCAGCAGCAGCACGGAGATCATTCGGAAGTCATTAGTGCTGTGCTGCTGATAATCGGTTATCGGTTCGGATCGTACAGTCCCGGCAATATGTCGGCGTTGCCCGAGCGTCTCTATCTGCTTCTTGCGTTGTGCTTCCGTGCCGCGCGAATCGCCGAAAACCTGAGGACATACGTCGCCGAAACGGAAGGTAACGCTGAACACTGCTAAAAACACCACATCTGTCATTAGTTTTTAGCTGACCGTTAGGTCGAGCCTTGGAAACGATATGTCGTCTGTTTGTCCTCTGTCTGTTTGTCCCTAATGCATGCATTGTGGTTAATCGGTACATCTTAGAAAGTCGGCGATGGCAGCGTTGAATGGAACGATGACAAGTTTTTATAGGCTATTCATAGTAACCATGTTTCTATCTGCAGCGGTTTTGCCGCAATTTTGAATGCAACGTTGCTGCCTGCAGCCATCACTCACGTGTGCCTAATTACAATGTCGTATCCTAGCGTTAACTGTAACGTTCGATATAGCAGCGTCACCATATCGTGTATGGGATTGCGGTCATTCTGACAAATCGCTTTCTCTTCGCGATCAGAAGTCGGACGCTGGTCTTCAGATATAGACGGTACGGTCGACAGCTGGGCTTTTTAATTTTTAAACTCTCGGTAAATATAAACCCAAAACATTTTTTAAAATTGAGTATGCAATACAAAGATGGGTATACAATGGGCGTCAGCGGAAGTTGTGTGTACCACGTTACTCACAGAACAGTTACGGTCGTCGGCGCTTTGCTGTTGGGGCCCGTCGATTTGAAATTCGCTGCCTGGCGGTCTTCGTGACCCAGAACTGAGTCTCGACACTTTAAAACGTCACGTAAAAACATGATTTTTTGCGAGTTATTTGCGACAAAATGTACAACGCGCCCTATATTTTTTTGCAATATGCAATATGTAAAGTTAGACTTTACTTACTTACTTACTTACGATTTTCAGTAGGTGCAGTCAACGGCCGGCAAACTATCATGCAACAAAAGTTACAGAACGCCATTATTATTGATTTTATTTTTGTCTTTTTTGTCGTAAAGATCCCGGAGGTTAATAGAAACGGTTAGGCATAGCTGAAGTGGCACTATAGTCCAACTGAGTAAAAACCGAGTATTAAAATATACCTTTAAAGCTATCGTGTAAACTGGACCACCAAAGAGGAGACTTGCTGGAAACTATTTAAGCGGTACCGACAACATCATTAGCGACAGATGTCACCGTAGCGTGGTCCGGTTATCTGTCTGTTTGTTCGTCTGTCATGCTTTTTGCACCTTGCTACAGCCGTTAGATAGAATGAAAATCGCTCCACACCGACCTTTTGCCAAGTAAAGATTTGAGGGTCAAAATTTCTAGTGAAAACAAATACTGCAAAATGCGGCCAAACATTTGCAAGCGGCGGAATGGTCACTGTAGACAGCTGCCCATATAAACTCAGCAACAACGTCCTATCTAACGGTACTCCATCGCCAGTCCCGTAGGCTTATACGATTTCCCTTTCCCTAAAATAACATGTGAAGCGACGCCGGCGAGCGCCAAATTACTTTCGCCATCGTTATTGCCATTACGGTTTACAGTTCCCGAGGGAAGATAGAAATATCGGTCGTCGACTGTCGTTGTCGTTTTTCGTTTGCGTGTGAAGGCGTGGGGTCTAGTGTGTAATGGTGTAATGGGTAACGCGTCGTTTCAGATCAACTGCAATTAATACTCTGATGGATAAAGCGGTTACCTTTAGCTATTATATATATAACCCTACTCAACTCAGCCTTTCACCCCTTCGGGGTATATAACTTGAGTACCGACCGGCCTGTCTGATTGAGGTTAAGGCGGGGCACGTTCACCTACGTAGGGTGGCAGGTAAGACTGTGTAATTTCATAATGACATGATCGCTTCTGGTCTTTTTTATTTGCATAGCTGCCTGTAAAAATAGCATTATTGTCAACGCACTGCTAAACAGATTATACGCTATTTTATAGGCATGTTTATAGTACTCCACAGAGGCCGTGCGACCGAAAACATAATCAAAATGCCAAACTCAAAACACGTAACAGCATTTATATGCGTATCGGATTAATTAGGCTTACGGCGTTTTTGCGCAAATGACATCACATTATGTTCGAACACGTTTGGCCGTCGACCTAATGGCCGCGTTTATGCCGTGCGTAACGACGCATCGCGCACACTCGATAATATTCTGTTTCCGGTTCCGGTCACGTGCGCATCATCGTCACCGGAAGTGGGCACGACGCATTTCCGGTCTGCTGCGACGTCATCATTTGCATCATGTTCGACTGCCTGCGCCATGATGTGATGCTATGTGCATGCCGCAATTAACCGAACGCAGGCAGATCGGAACGGCACATTATATTATACGAATGTATATACCGTGAGCTAAAAAAAAGACCAGAGAATTTTCTGTCACGTCTTTAACGAATAGGCCTAGTGGCCGATTTTATATTTTTTACTAGCATGCAGTGCGAAGAAATCTGAAATGTTGTAACATTTAGTATAATCTACAGCTGACTATATTTCACCAGTCACCGCACCTTAGAGTGGGATGGTTTAGTATATATTTTATTCACCATTAATGTGGCGAGTGCAAAAATTTGGAAAATCGGTCAATGTTTCATGAAGTCGTAAACACTGGCGCATTTATATATGTTTTAAAAGCCCAGACGTACATTTTAAATGAACATTTTATGTGCGTTTCATGGTGCAAGCCCCCATATGGCTCTGGCTCAAATATTTGCGATCATGACCAATGGTGCATCCTCAAAATACAATTTTTGGTCAAGGTTTAAACAAAATTTCCAAACATCGCAAGCCAAAATGGAGGCTGGATGAATGCGTGCCTACTATGAATGTATAAAAGTTAGGGGCTTACGTCTACAGTTCGAGAAGCATCAGGTAGTTAGTTTGAGTTCAAGAGCTCTTTGCTGCTGCTGCTGCTGCTGCTGCTCATGACTCGTGCGTCGTCGAAGGTGGACTGAAATTTGTCTCATTCAGACGTCGGTAATTGCAATGCGTGGTGCTCGCATGCAGCGCGGCGTCTGAAAGGCAAGCAGCTTTCTTTCTCTTGCCGACTAATGACCAATTACCGGCCAGCGCTAGTCCGTTAGAGATGCGCAGCCTCGCAATTGCAACTTAGTCTAACGAGTCGTAGACCAAAGAAGATCTATCAAACCTATATCAGGCCCTTTCTTTTGAAAAACTTCACTTTGCAATTACTGCTAAAAGTTTTTAAAAGATGAAGTGCGGCACTTGATACACTACACTAAGGCGAACCGATTCAACCGCTAAAGATATGCATGTACCCAATATTAAACGTAACAAATAAAAATGCTGTTTACATTGGTATAATTATTTGCATTAGTATGCCTACAAGTAAGTTTAATAAGCTATATACCAAACATACATATTTTACTGCCCATATTACGGGTCTTGCTGGTTCCTCAGTCCGTCTGTATTTTCCGTACGGGCATCTAAATCCGAAACAAAATGCGCAGAAAAAATCACGTAAGCCTTTGTTTCGACAAGACCAACCAGTGCGCCAATTTTTATTTAAAAGGTCAAAGGTCAAGGTTACCAGACGTCAAAAACACACACGAAGCTTTATTCACCATAAACATGGTAGAAACAGAGGCTAAATGCAAATAATAAAAAAACACACAACTTAAACATCCAGAAAATGACGAGTTTAGCATAAGCACGACGTGACCTATATTTTGTGAACGCATACCGCGATCGCCGTAAATTAGGTAAAATTAAGCTTAATATTGAGTAAGCTAATTGCCAGCTGGATGGCCGCATTATATGTCGGGCCAATGTAGTTTTTTTCGGTTAAAGCGTATTTGCTCTGTCGATATCGGTATTCCGCGTGTCACTGTTATTAGAGCGCACACCTCCTAACCGGATTACCTAGACACGTTATTACCTGTTCAGTGGCGGAATAATTAACGAGAATTCAACGTCTTTAATGAACCAGGTATAGCCACCAGAATACGCTGCATGTTATTTACCTGCGCCACTCACCAGAGAAAATTTAATAACGAAACTGAAAACCAAAAACGAGACCGAAAACGAAAATTATTGGTCTTCGTTTTACGACAAGGTGACCTACTGGTTTTAGGTTAAAGAAAAAAAAGAAATTCGATACCGGTGACGCAAGAGCAGAACAGTCTGAAATAAAAGTTGTTTACGACAAAATAAACAAAAATAAAAAAATGATACACGCTAATTAAACACATTTATAAAACGTCATTTTTTAGCGTAAGACGCTGAAACATTTTTGACATACGGTAAATACGGCAAATCAACGTATTTTGAATTTTGGTGCATATATGTGCTGTTTTTAAACAAAACGCAAAACGTTTTATCCTCTGAATAGCCGACACGTCGCTGTTGTCACATATAAAGCACAGATGTTGCACATTATTATTAATGAGTCGTATGACTGGATGGGGTAAATTTCAGGGATGTTAAGTTCTCGAGACCAACTTGGTCTCGAGACCAAATTTAATGTTCTCGTTCTCGTTCTCAAACAAATTGTTCTCGTTCTCACGCATCTTGGTCTCGTGTTCTCGAAATTCGGCAATGCCAAAAGTACTAAATATTGTCAATATCGATAATGTTTGCAGTCTTCAATCATACTATTGACTCAAGCATCAGTTTTCAGTAGCACACAGTTTTGCAGCATCTTTAAGCTGCTTGAGCGTGTACTGTGTGTGCCAGCTAGCTCAGCGCCAGTGGAACGTGTATTTTCGCAAAGCGGTTTGATCATGAGGCCCAATCGCT
>Ga0209367_1012637_pt1 | contig 10995 bp, 7 predicted proteins | sample WorMetLIZISLAND2_FD_187412 | JGI IMG/M metagenome (GOLD analysis project Ga0209367, IMG submission 187412) | Marine gutless worms symbiont microbial communities from Max Planck institute for Marine Microbiology, Germany - Olavius geniculatus... ... | reverse complement strand
TGTTGCAACCTTAATTTGGGTGTACATCTGTACCTACATAATTGTACGAAATATCCTTAAATTTGCACGCTAAAAATTTAATAACTAACCCTAACCCTAACCCTAACCTAACCCTAAATAGCTAACCACTAAAATTTAATAGGCCTAGTGAACAAAACTGAATAAGCTGCAATATTTAACCCTAACCACTAGCGCCACCTGTGTAATGCTGGTAGCTGCTGCTGTCAGCTCTCTAGGCTGTGTCCTAGAGAGCCGACTGTCGGCTCTCTAGACACTTTGTAACTTTTATTAGACCGTGAACACGAATTTTATATAACTTTGCCATTTAGTTTACCGCGTGCTGTGTCTGTCTGTTTGTCTGTCCGTCGCTGTCTCTATGTGTATATTTTAAAAACGAGCCCTTTATCTCCACAGTGATCTCGAGTTACGTCAACACAAATTTTATATAACTTTGCCAGTTTACCGCGTGGTCTGTCTGTCTGTCGCTTTCCCTATTTGTATATTGTTGTACATGCACTTTAGACACGTCATATATTCACAAACACAGCAAAAATGACGTGATGACTGATGTTGTGGACGCTGATGATTCGGACACTCAAATATTCATAAACGGAGTGGGCGATTCAGTAATTAGTATGCTCCATCGGCCCGATTCAGGCCGATTCAGCAATTAGTGCAACCCATCTCATCATGGTGCATAACGTTGATACATAGGGACAGTAGAAAATAATGGCTACACGGAAGTCACGGAAACCAGGATTTTCGTCAAATGCCGTGACTGTGCGAAAATGCCGTGTTTTAACCAAAATGCCGTGATTTTTGCGTTTTTAAAAAGATTTTTTTTTGTTTATAATCAGCATAAAATGAAATTTATTGTGTGATTTTGACACAAAAACATTTACCTTTGTCTCTCCTACCAAAGTTCATGTGCTTTATACTTTCTGGCTAAATCTGTGGGGTACATGACACTATTCCAACAGACGCTATTCTGACACTGGACAGTCCACAAGTACGTGTTGGTAATTTGTGGAACAATAATTCTAGCGGTAGATCGCCGATCTTGCTGTTAGCAGTAGAAAATTGCTAGAGATAGATTGGTTAGACACATTATTGGGTAGAATGGGGGTAGATGGTAGAACTTATATTCGTGGTAGACATAGAAGACCTATAAACCATGCAGCGACACTGTCACGTATTGAAATCCGGCTTATTCAGTGTTATATCAAAGTGCAGCTCAAGCCAAAGTTGTTTTTGTTGTAAAATGCATGTCCCTGAATGAATTTTGTTTAATGTACGGTAATTGATAACAAAAGTGCCTGATTTCAGTTGTAATCACAGCACTGACAATGCAGTGAAGAAATGTGGCTGCAGTCCACAAGTAGGTGTTGGTAATTTGCGGAACAATAATTCTAGTGGTTTTTCTACAATGTTTTGTAGCAGGCTGTTTCACTGAGCGACAACTCTTTGACTAAAAAGTTTTTCTTTTGAGTTGAAGTCTGGACTTGGACTGAACAAGTAATTTGAACAAAGCTCATGAGACACTTGACAGCCTTAGCAGTTTCTATTCACAGGTCTATTTCCAGCCATTTTGCCGCAAATTCACCCTTAAGTGTACACCATAGCCTAAAATCGCAAAGAAACGCTAAAACTGTCTATTTTGATGGTTTAAGGTCATTTAATGTCATCGATGGTAATACCACTAAAAGCTCGTCACTAATGCTTGCTATGATAAGCATTGTGTTAACTTGATCTGATTGTATCCTTTGTATTTCAGGTAGCCTTGTTGAGGCACGCGATTGGTCACTGTTTCGACTTGATGCCATACCGGAGCTTTTCTGGGGTGCAGTTGAGTTTGTGTCATTATTGTAAGTATCATCACTTAACTGTCAATTTGCTGTTGAATTATATCACTTTTTATGATTATCTGTCCCATTGCTATAGCATAGCATGGGACAGATCATAAAATCACGTATGTCATTCTGTCTGTCCGTCTGTAAACACTCCTACAGCCGCAATTTTGATTCGATCTTGATGAAATTTTGCACAGTGATTTGGGGACCGAAATTTAAGATTGAGTTTGTTTGGGATAAAAATAAATCTAATAACTTCTTCCCTTATTTTACCCCAGTGTTTAAAAATTGTGCATTACGGCCTATGGGGACTTCAAAGTGGTATAACTCGGTCCCCGTAAAAGATAATTGCCCGCTGTGTTTACCTGGTCCCTTATTTTTGGGGTCGGACAATCTAGCGGTCTCATTCAAATTTACCCCTAACGACCCCTGTTGCCATAGCAACCATTCGAAAATTGCAAAATTTTGCATTACAGCCAATGGAGATTTCAAAGCGGTATAACTCGGTCCTCGTAAAAGATAATTGCGCGCTGTTTGCACCTACCCCTCATTTTTGGGCCCAGGCTATCCGATGGTGTCATTTAAATTTCTCCCCTGCCGACCCCTGTTGCCATGGCAACGAATTTTGGGACAAAAATTGACTACAACTTGGCCCCCATGAAAGATTATTGTGTCCTGTTTGCACCTACCCTCCTTATACGCAGCTGCAAGGCTATATAGCGTGGCAGTAGGACAGAACGTGTTTCTAGTTTTTGATGTTTTTGATGTGTCAGTCGTTGCATGTCTCCGTTAACAAGTGTATATATAAACATATGTTTTGTACATTTGTTTGCTGTTTTTATTACAAAAGTAATGTTTTTGCTAGTGGTCACTGGTCAGTTATCACCTTTTTTGCTAATTATTTAGTGCAATATATTTTGAATACCATAAAACTTTGGTTTGAAGTTGGGTTTCACATAAGTGCTGGGTTTACAGGCTGGATGTCAAGGTAACTGGTACTAAAATTTAGTAAGCTGGGTCTCAGTTACTTACGAGCCAGGTCTCACACACAGGGTTTGGAAATACATGTCTTACTTACTTTGTAATTGTGGTAGTAGTCGTTGTAGATGTTGTTGTAGTTGTGGTAGTGCAGCAGTAATAGTAGTAGTGGTAGTTGTTGTTGTCATCATAGTTTTTGACGTTGTAGTAGTTGTATTGCTGGAAGGATGCAGGCAGCTTGTGTTGATAGAAGCCAGGCGTAAGGGTCCAAAGTTTTATAGTATTTGAAGACTAAAATGTGCTGTCTGTGTGGACTGCAGATGGGATTATAATGGTGCTATAATATAACTGCATTCTGATGTGAATAGTCATCATAAACCTATGACCAGTCAGAAAAAATATTTGGTTTGTGACATGTAAGGTGGTTGCTGGCATTATCAAATAATTGTATAGTTTCGTGGAAACTAAAAATTAATTTTTGTTTTGTTGCAGCTTTCGGACGCTTATCAATGTAAGTATTATTTCTGTGTCAACTGCTAAGCTATAAGCTTGAATGTTGGCTTTTTGTCATGATTGTCGTCCCTCCATACGTCTGTCCGTCATCCATCTGTCACGCATGTTCTGTGGCCAAACAGTCTAAGATAGGGTCTAGGTTGCTATTGATCACTAGTAGGAAGTCGCAATGCCGCATACTGGCTTTCAAATGACATATAAATTATAAATCGATGACTTTGGATGACCTTGAAGGGTAGGGTCATAACACACTATGGAATGGAATGTTTTAAGCTATAAGTGGTATATCTCGGAAACATTGCAAGAGGGTTAAGGTTACTATTAATCACAAAGAGGAAGTGGCATACACTCTTTCAGATGACATAAAAATCATCGACCTTCTTGGTCAGTTGCAACCAGTACTGTCAGCTCTACCCCAGCGACAGCTGAGCTTCTTGTTTGTTGTTGACTTTGAGCAGTTTGTGCTACAAAATAATGTTCAAATGAACACAGATTCTGTCTAATGCATCTCAATAGCTTACAGTAAAGTCCATATAAATTAAATCAATCTAGGCCAGTGGTAAATAAAAAACTAAATATTAAAAAGTTTAATTGCCACCTTAAAGATAACGAGATTACGACCTTGACCTTTTGGGGTCACGTGACGTCATCGGTCACGGACCATTCGACAACCGGGGGTCGACTTCCTATGGGTGGCCCATTGTGACCATGCATCTATCTTGCACCGTTATGGAGGTATTATGGCATCTCAAACTTCGGACGGATGCATGCACAGACACACACACACACAATTTTATACTCACGCAGGTGATTTTATACTCTGTCCAATACCATGCATTGCATTGGACAGACAATGGCTCATAGTGCATTTTTTTCATGCGAAAGCAGCTACTGCTTTCAGCGCATTTTAGCCATCGCAATTCTGTCCGTCTGTCACATGGGTGGATCAGTCAAAAGCGGTGCAAGCTAGAATCACCAAATCTTCACAGTCGGCTGCCTGGAAGACTCTTAGTTTCAGGAACTGTAAAGCTTTTGCATAAATTCAAAGGGGGTCACCCCAAACGAGGGTGCTAAATGAGAGCAGGGTGGGCAAAATTTGCGATTTTTGGCCAGTACGTTGCTGTATCTCAGTAACAGTGCAAGATAGTACCGAGGTTGCTATTAATCACTAATAGGAAGTCGTACACTGGCTCTCGATTGGCGCTGAATTCAATGACCTTGAACGCCAAAATAGGGGGTTTTATGGATTTTTTTGGCGATTTCAGGCTGCGACACAAGTCTATATCATTCACAAGGTGGCGCCACGGAACTATCATTATGCGATTCAGATAGAGAATTTGGTATTTGTATATTAACTTAGTGTGAACACCCCAATTTTCAGCTAAACTACTGAACCAGAACTGCTATAGGCTTTCGCGCGTCTCGTGAGCATTAGCTCAAATTTCTTGTTTGACTAAGCCTGCAGTGTGCTATCTAATAACCGTTGCTCTTGGTGCCATGTATTTTGTATGTGCTTGGACTGCTTAGTAAGCAGTTTTATGGAATTATAATAATTTCATGTTATTCTTGGCAGCATTTTGTTGTTGCTATAATTAGAAAATGTTGTTTATGTCATAGCTTTGCTGGGTGAAAATGTTTGTATGGCAATGGAGTAATGGGCCGCTATAGCAAAGGGCTGCCATAGTGAAAGTCGGCCAAAATTTACGCCAAAAATTTTGCAAAAATCTCCCATCTAGTTGTAAATCCGATCCAGTTGTGGAAACAATCTGTTTCAAACATTCTTCCAAAACATTACACAATCTTCCTTTCGTCTTCGTTGTTTTTTTTTGTTCTTTCTTTCTGCCCCAAGAAAACGAGCAGTCATCTTGTCATATCATGCCTATGGACTTCTTCAAAATTTCCCAGAGTTTACATTCTTAGGCACCGCCCCCTTATAATTTGGGTGGGTGAAAACCATCCAGAATTCGTCATGATTTAGAGCAACTTTTTACTTTTAGTGCAATTATCTCTAAAATAGATATAAATATCGGAAAACGGTAAACGGCGTTATCAACTACGATCTCTCCCGCGTTGAACAAAAAAATTTAGTTAATTTAATGTGTGGGTGTGTCAATTTTAGTTTTTTGTATCACTTCTGTCAGGCTCAACACATACTCTGTACGGCACAGCCAATGGCAAAAATACTTTTAAGTAGGCCTACGCACGCTTATACCAGCTGTCGCATCATTATAACTGCAAAGGAGGCTTCATTTACGCTTGCTGGCGACTATTTTTCTGGTAAATTGAGGCTGAATGTTTAGGTTGGGCGTTCGGTTTGATTCGGTTTGATTCTCCCAGTTTTGTTCTAGTTTCTCCCAGTTTCGTGACCGCTTATGATTTTTTGCCAAGATAACACCAATATCTGATTTTTTGTGTTTCAAAATTTTAGAAAGTGGGCAAATTTGTGGCTTCCATTGAACGTCTAAGAAAACAACCAGTGCTTTAGCGTCAGGGGGGTAAGCCGCCCCCAGGCCCAATGAGAAGGTCATGTAGCATGGGCTTACTTAGCTCTTCTAATGAAAAATAAGCTATGTATACGAAAAACGATCATTCGCTATAACGCCAGGGGAGGCTGAGGGAGCAAACTTCCTTCCAGGTCACTCCAACAGACTTCTAGCTTCTACTCTTTTTCCACATTTTCCCTTCTTTTCTTTTTCACTTTCTCTTTAAAAATGTCCTATGGCATTTGGAGGAGAGTTGTGTGACTTTGTTGCTATGGTGGTTCCTCGCTATGGCGGCCATTTGGGGAAATTTTTGGCATAAATTTTGGCAGACCTTTTATATGGCGGCCCATTGCTATGACGGCCCTTTGCTATGGTGACCCCTCACTATAGCCGCCCTTCGCTACTGGTACTGTTGACTTCTGTTGGCTAATAACCCTGGACGAGTAACTGTTCACACATATCACGGTCGTATGTTATTGACATAAGAGTGGTGAGCTCTGTAGCTGGGATGGTACCTGCTAGGAGAAAATATTATCAATTTCAGTATCAGGGCCGCGTTGTTTTTGTAGCAAATTCAGCCAATTTCATGTTAAGTCTGAATTATTTTATGAACTTATGTAGCATAGTGTCGTCACCGTTTCAATTAATGGGTTATTCTATTTGATGAGAAAGATTCTCAAGACATTTACAGTGAATGAAGCTAGAACGCTATCAGGGCAGTCAGTGAATTCTGTGGCAAACGGCATATTTGTGCTGTAATGTGAAAGCATGCTTGCTGTGGAATACTGCTGGTTGCTGGTTCATTATCAAGCATGTTGCTGTTGTGTATTCATTGCAGCCCAACGCTACACGTCGTGGCAACAATTACAGTACAGAATACCGAGCAGGCTCAGGGTTAGTTGTGTTTAGTGCTTATGTCTCACCACATAACACACTACAAGTTTTGATGCTGGTATTTGGTTAACATGAGAGACATTAAATCTGCAGAGGTTTTGTTGCGACAGTTTACAAAAGTTTTTTCACAGGACTCTGAGGAACCTGACTTATAGATGAGTATTCAACTGGTAATTCAACCAAAAAATTATAAATGTCAGCCAGTTAAACAAAAATTGAAATGATATTAGTGATGTGTAGCTCAGTATGCTAGTCATAGTCATAACAGTATTAATAAGAATACTAACTGTATTATTGCTGATGCCATTGCAGGGCTCCCAGTTGTCCTGAAATTCCTGAAATTTAACTTAAACGTTAAGTAACGTTAAGTCCTTCCCGAGCCTTATGGCCCATAGGTTGGCGCTGATCTCCGTTTCCTAAGGCCCTCAGCCACACATCAGTTTTTACACTCTGTGACCATGGATACAGGGCCAGTGTATCGTGTGGTGTGAAATTTAACAGATGTCCTGAAATTGTTTTGAAATCAGCAATTGTCCTGCAATTTTACTCATTTGGTCAGAATGTCCTGATATGGACCTTTGTTATACTGTCGTTACGGCATTGCATTCATTTTGTACTTTAGCCTACTTAGTTAACAGGACTCTATTAGTACTTTTGGCTTACTTACTTACTTATTACAGTTTCGCCTCAATATGTTCATAACAGTGCCTTAGTAACATTTTTAGGACTGCAATACTGATCTGCTTTAATAAATAACATTTATGAGGACAGAAAAACATGCATTTTCTGTGTTTTGAGCCTCGTGAAACTGACAAAAATGTCCTGAAATTGTCCTGAAATTTTGTAAGCATTGGGTCCTGAAATTTCACTTCTTGAGCCTGGGAGCCCTGCCATCAATATAGCGAAGCTGGATGCAGTGCTGTTGATTATTAGACCACCCAGAACGGTAGTTCCTAGCTCAAGGCCTTATGTTTTACTGCAGTTTTTATTCTTCTTCTTTTTTAATGCGAGATCTCTGAGCTCTGTCGGTCGATCGCCATGAAATTTTCACCGCATGGTCAGAAGCATGTTCATTGTTCATTGTTATATCCCGGGCAAAAAATTTGGGAGCCCATCCCCCTTTCCCAAAAAAATGGGGCCAAAGGCATTCTAAATTTTGGATGACTTCAGACTTTAACAGCAAATATCTTTGGAACGGATAAAGGTATCCAACTGCTATTCCTCCTGCGTTAGACGGAAGAAGTTCGGTGAACTTTGGTCTACTGACTGCAATGTTCATGCGGCTAATGTTTACACTTGAAATTGACTCTCTCGGAAGACCATATTTTGGCCTCTAAGAGTGTGCTGCACCCTAAAATTTTTACATGCGCTTGAGAATGATCAAGGCTTGCTAGCGCACACCCCATCAAAAACAAGGGTTCCTCCAAAATTTTTTACAAAGGGGGCCAAAAATTGGCTTTAAATGTAGCGTGTGAGCTGCTAAAACTTTGGAGCAGAGAGTAGCCTCATGAAACTTTACAACGTGGGTACAACATTTGGGGGAGGCACTGCTCCCTTAAAATATGGGAGGGCAAAAAACGTCTAAAATTCATCACGATTTAGGACAACTTTTGATTTTGACTGCAAATATCTGTGGAACGGATGGAGCAACCGACAAGCAGTAGATGGCATTATCAAGTACGATCCTTCCTGCACTAACAAAAAAAAGTCTGAACTTTGGTCCTGATAAAAAAGTTATTGGGGCTTGTGTTGACCCACCCTAAGTCTTCAATGTGTGTTTTGCATATTGCTTATGCATTTGAGTTTAGGCCATGTGACTTTGCTATGAGGGGAATTTCAACCTCCCGAACTTTTCTTGCAATCGGAGTTAAGGTGCCAGGTGACCTCACATTGTGCTTTGACCAAATTTCTAGACGTGTTTTCTGTTTTAGCATTAAGATTTGTTGCCTTTATTTTGCAGCTGATATCATTTTTTATGATTGTAGGCTATAGCTAACATAAATGTACAAATCGTAAGTTTGTACACTTGTTAACGGCAACATTTAAGCACTTGCACATCGAAAACAGCAACAATTACAAAAGGTAATATTGCTCGCATCACACTGACTGTGTGTCAATGTGCTGCTGAATAATATCACCTTTTGTAATTTTTGCTGTTTTTGTGTGCAAGTCCTTGGATGTTGTCGTTAACAAGTGTATAAATGTATGTTTTGTACATTTATATTTGCTGTTTTATTAGTAAAATAACATTTTTCTACAGTTGGTCAGTTATGGAGATATCTGGCCATAGATATTATACAATCACGATCTTGACCGTTTGGGGTCATGTGACATTCAAATGTCAACAAGCGATTGTGGTGGAATTAAGTTGGCCTCATTCCATAGCCCGTTTCCCAAAACCTCCAATTAGACGCAAAGATTTTGGAGATGTCTCTTACAGTATCCAAATTATAGCCCTTTCGTTTCAAATTTCATGGCCATGGCAACAAGGGTTGGTTGGGGTAAAATTTCATTGGCAGTATTTGATGGCCCAACACCGAAAAAGCCCCCTATTGATGCAAAGATCTCGCAAATATCTCTAGCAGAAGCCTAGTCATAGCCAATTTTGTCCCAAATTTCGTTCCCATGGCAACCAGGTAGAGTCCGGGTTAAATTTGAATGACACTGTTAGATTGGCTGTTTCCGAAAACCATACTCTAGAACCAAAAATTACGACTCTGTCTTATACACAACCAAAGTTATGACCATATAAAGAATTGTTTAATTTTCCCTATAGGTGCTATTGTAATTTTTTTTTCAAATTTTTCCAATAAATATGTTAAATATTAAATTTTAATTTTTTAACCATGAAAGGTTTGCTGCTTACATGAGGCCATGTCATTTGAGCTATTGCATGTAAAAATCCCGTAAGGGGTCTGTCCTGTAGGTGCATTGAAGAAAAAAGGTATATGGATAGCTATAAAAATTGTTGCGTATATATCACCTGTTTGCTGAGAAACCCTTGTTGGGCAGATTTATAGGAAATTTTGTGTGAGGGGTCATCTAGCTGACATAATCAACCATGCCAAATTTTATCTCGATCGCGTCCTGGGTTTTGATTATTTGTGGGTCTAATTTTTGATTTTCCCATGGGAAAGAGAAGTCGCCTTTAACACAGGGCTTAAACTACCATTCAGCCTGTGATGTACTCTCAGTCTCATGTAGATTGACATAAAGTAGAAATTATCTGAAAGTGTATGGTTAAAATGTGAATAATTATAACTAGTTGGTGTATATATTAGTACTAATGTGGAAATGACTAGTGTTGTTCTAGATGAAGCCGGTAACAAGTAAAATAGGTTTGAATGATATTTGTCAGTTTTGTTTTGTGAAGTCTGCTTTAGTGTTGCAGCCGTTCTGTTCTGTTGTGTGTGCATGTAGATCTCAAAGGCCGCCAGCTGCCGGACCGCGGAGGAGGGTTGGGGGAGTTGGTCGATTTGGAACTGCTGGTTTGTTTGCTACTTATTTGGCATTTTTTTATTTATTTTTTTGACTACCTTTTTAACGTGTTTGTGCAGGATTTTATTCATTTTTGGTTTTTTTGATGCTGGGCAGCAGGAGAAGGCATATGGTGTGTAAAACTTCTGCAGAAGCTTTTTGTTACTCCATAAGCCACTGCAAAATTTGGCTAACTCAGGTGTACCTAGAAAATGGCCAGTGAAATTGTGTGAGTGCATTTTTTCTTTTAAAAAAACTGCTTTTTTAGCCCAAAAGCTGTGAATTTGGCTATGTGATTGTTGTCACAGGCTGAACGGTAGGAGGGTTTTCGGGGATGGGCCATCGAATGCTGCCAATTGCATTTTTCCTTGACCGACCCCCGTTGCCATGGCAACAAAATTTGGGACAAAATTGGCTATAACTCGCCTTGCGTAAGATATTTTTGCGAGATTTTTGCATCTGAAGTCGGTTTTGTGGATGGGCCACCGAATGCTGCCAATCGAATTTTTCCCCGACTGACCCTCGTTGCAATGGGAACAAAATTTGGGACAAAATGGGATATAATAGCCTAACTGCAATAATAGGCCTACGATTAGTTCAATTAGCATTAGGCCTATTGCAGTGTTTTCCTTGCCTATATTAAGCGGGTGATATGTACAATATTAGTTTGTTTATTTATATGGCCATTTTGTGGGTATAAAAAGAATTTTGTTCAGTATTGTCAGCAATGCAGGCCAGCGGTGACGTCATGCCTGACGCGTGTCGTCTGGTTTGTTCAGTCACGCCATTAGGTAGTAAGT
>Ga0209367_1012635_pt1 | contig 10996 bp, 4 predicted proteins | sample WorMetLIZISLAND2_FD_187412 | JGI IMG/M metagenome (GOLD analysis project Ga0209367, IMG submission 187412) | Marine gutless worms symbiont microbial communities from Max Planck institute for Marine Microbiology, Germany - Olavius geniculatus... ... | reverse complement strand
CCTTTCACCAGCTCAGCGCCGACATCGATGGCATTCACTTCACGTTCAATATTTCAATTACTGACTTAAGTGCCCACAGCAACACTCAACTTGTGGCCCCCGCCTAACCCTACACTACACCAAAAAAGTAAGCAAATAGCCAATATATACAGAGAAAGACGCCATTGGTGGTATGGAATACGCTAGCGTTCAGCTGAACAAAATCTCACCTTTTCTGGCAATTCACTGCTATTCTGTGTGCTAAACGTACTTGGTAATTGGCATACATAGTGCAGTAGTGATGATGACCGAAATTTTGTACATGTTCCATGAGGAACAAGAAAAATGTCAGGGCTGAATGTAATGCATAGGCCTAGTTTGCAGTCGGCGCCTGAGCCGCCTGAGCCACTGCCTGCAAGTGAACGTATAAACGTCAGCTATGCAATACTTTCTAGCCTGCTTTTTTGACGACGGTCACCTTGACGTTTGAGCTTTTAAAATGAAAATCGGCACACCGATTACTCCTATTTCATGGGGAATTTCCATGCCAAAATTCGTAGCAGGTTGCAGTAAAGGGTTAATGGAAACCAACCAAACCGACCAATCCCAACAGTATGTACACTACACTTCCTCTATGAACCTGTAGACTGGCGGCATTCAGTTGCCATACACGCAGAGCAGCAGCTATAAAATAGAAATAATGGCATCCCCAGCCTGCGCTGATATACTGCATGGCAAGTCGTATCCCAGGCACAGCAAGCCCATGCACAATTACTCAGCTTACCGCATGCATGCAGTCAGTGTCTGGAGGAACATCACTGTCAGATTCTCCGTGCATCCACACTCATTTCCGAGAACATTTCCACGTTTTGATTGGCACAGTAACAAGTGACACAAAGTAGTATGCTGCTTCGTGGATAGAAAACGTACGGTATACAGCCAAAGAAGCCCAGAACACACGACACACAGCATGCAATGTATGCCCTTAAACTGCAGTACTCGCAGTTGGCATGCATGTCATACTGGCCGCGTTATGAACCATGCTACCCAACTATCCATGCACCCACGTCGTTCACAGAAGACGCAGAGAAAACACTTAAAGAGGACCTATAGGACGAATCCACATATCTTAGTACAAAGCAAAAACATCGGCGTCTGACAGATCATCCTGGCGGAAAGCTGCTGCCCAATCATGCATTGATGCACGGGAAGAACAAAGTCTAAGTCTATACACAACTGAATATATAGCACTATATAAATAGTACATTTAGTGCACAAACTTGAAAATTTTCTAATATCTTTCTAGATGCCCGACCATCAGTGAGTCAAATGTGCTTTTGTCAAGCTTTTGACAAAACCAAGAAAAAATCCAGCTCCAGCACTATCCGGAAGTTCACTAGATGTGGGCTGGAACAATAGCAGCCTCTATACATGCTGAAGCCTGAAACCCTGACTAAGTACCATGCTTTACGAGTACAAGGTTGAGAAGAGCACAAACATAATGTACACTCTGTATCTACTACGTCGTCAGATCCGGTTAGGCCCATAGTATACTGCAATCTGCACAGGCAACGTGCAAGGCTCGTTGGTTTCAGCGGTTAATTGGCACTGCCCTAGACAAGCAAAGCGATGTATTACAGTTTGAGACCCCGGACCCTATAACAAGTGTGATGAGACCTGTAACCCACTGACGGTTCCGTGAAAAGTGATCATAATGCTTTATGAATCCAGCTGACATTAATGAAAACGACAACAACAGCATCACAGTGAAACAGGACTGTATACTATAGCAAAGTTTCACCGCAACAAAAAATGTTCAAGAAGCGATCGGGGAGTACAAACCTCCGCCGAGACACAGATCCGTCTTACTGAAAACGGATTATGGACCGACGTCAAAACTGAGCTTGAAGAAAACACAACTTCAGCAGTGCAACAAAGTCACCAAAACCATATTCCTGAAGAACTAACCGATCTGCACACCACACAGCTTTGTTATGGACACATTAATATCATGTCGTCGCAATTTCTAGAGGCACACTGCAGGAGTCTTTCCAAGTTCAGTTGCTTCACGGTCTTATTCTCTTCTATACAGAAAATGCAAAACGGAACCCAGCACCCGCTACACGCATCTCAGGACATTTGAATATCCACGCAGCTCTGTCTCCGATCAGCTCAACTCACACTACTGCACTGATAAAAATCATTCCCCATACATTATTCAGCAATTCATATACGCACGAATCAGCAGGACGGAAGCCCGGCGACAGATATACAGCGACTCAAACTTTGCTAGCTATACCGCTGAGCGCGCCTGCCCTGCACCTGACCGGACCTCCTCCGTGACTGACTGAATACTGTAACAACACGGCTTACCCACGACGACGAAACCAACGCTATACCGACGACGATATACCCAGACTCAAACCCCTGACACACCGCCCAGCAAACCAGCATATCGGTTAAATTCGGCACCATTAATTTCGACGCCAGAAACGAAGTATTAGAAGCACCAGTCGTATAAGACAACAAAATTCCCGGGGCACGCTAAAAACGAAAAAAAACGACGACGACACAGAGATATAGTTTCACTGCAATATTCTCAACCAAGCTGTTATATCGAATCGTAATCTGCATGGAGGCCAACAAAATCTAAAGTCAGTTAAAGAGTTAAAAGAAAGGGTGATTGTACTGTAGCTCTTTATGGGAAACCCATCGCAAAGGTACGGAGCGTCACCTGCCATACGGAATCACACAGTGCTACCTGCCACGCAACACAAATGAACGACCCCACCTTAACCCCAGCCACGCAGACGCAGGACGCGGTATTCGCTTTACTCCAGACGGTTTACCTGTCTCACCTGTTTGCAGTATAGTGGCACTTGATAGCGACCGGACCGGGAGAAAAACCTGTCGATTGTAAGTCCAACGTTAAACCCGTTAGTCGTTACACCACTGAGACACCTTGGGCCACCACTTACCCCTCCATACACCATAAAAAAAATTCACAACTTTTCCAACAGAAAAATAAGAAAAAAAGAACATGCAGACACAAGTAACACAGCGTCCTTAAAGGTCGAGAAATTAGCAAAAAAAAGAGAAAAAAATGCAGCACCAGAAAATGGCACAGGAAAACGGCATTATAATTATCATCATCGTCACTGGTGTCGTCGTTATCATCATGATTTGAAAGATTCCACGAAAAAAAAATTAAGTGCGCACTTTAGAGCAGAAGACAGTTAGATCCTATAGAAATCAGTGAGGGCAGCAGTTTAATTTCCTGCACGTGTGTCGTCACCTTTACACGTGGGATAAAAAAACCGAGCCGCCGTCACGCCAGACTAATAACACGGCAAAGCATTGTAAGCCTTCAGGATACACCATCAATCAGACGTTGTCAGTCACACACTCAATGCACTAATACGTCTAGTAAACAACTGGCACAAAACAGCTACCGGCATTGTGCACTAGGTACAATCTGAAAACCTATACAATCATTTCTTATTATTTATCATAATGTCTTAGCCTGTATGTTCTTTGCGTATTTATAACCAAACTCATGAAGAAGAAAACGAAGAAGACAGCGACAACGAGACTTAGGACAGCTACATGGCTTGGTGGGCATGGTGGCGTAACGGTAAGACGTCAGACTTGAGATCAAGAGGACATGGGTTCGACTCCCTGAGTTCAACTCCCTGTCGGGGTCACTACAAAGTGGCTACCACTTGGACAGATGACTGTTTGCAGACAGGTAAACCATCAGTAAGTAACCAACACCAAGATCAACTCAACTGTCCATCACTCCGGGGTAGGCAAATCGAGTACCAGCTTCTCTGGCTAGGGTCAGAGTGGGGCACGTTCACCTGAGTTGGGTGGTAGTGGTAGATTACACTGTGTTATCCCATATGGTAGGCGACGCTCTGTAGCTCTGCGATAAGTTTCCCATAAAGAGCTATAGGCCTACACAACATTTAACCCTAAGATCGTTTGCTTGGTACATAATGTGCTATGGAGAGGGTTTGTCAGAAAGGTTGTTCAACCACAGCACTTGAGCTCACACTAGCTGAGCCCAGATAATAATAAGCCCAAGTCTCAAATATGCTGAGTAATTTCGATGGTTTTTTAATAATTTCTATGCACTAAAATAAAATAATACAGTATAAAGCATGACGTTTTTATGCAGTACGTCAGCAAAGCTGAACCTGCCGTTAAAATAGCCACAACCAAATACGCTACTGAGTACTGACTAGACCTAAGCATAAACCTGAAATCATCATGACATTTATCAGCTAACTGGAAGTTGTAATTCTACACCACTACAGCTCAAAATAAAAATCGTACACGATGACTGTTGTCAAACGGCCACGACGCCACAGCTAGACCAACGAGATGCTAAAATTACCGGGCAACGTAAAACTCATAAATCAGTATGTATTAGATGCACAGTCAGTCGCGGTGTATCTGATATCAGCGATTTGTATCCACCGCACCGTCGCACGATGTCACGAGCCTACTCGGGAGGCAATAGATTATCGGCGAGCTTCAGAAACATACAGCAGCGAACACACTGGAAAACGGGCAAAATAAATAAAAAGTGAACAGACTGGCAACAGACAGCGGTCAGCAGTCTGCAGCACTGCACACAGCCCACTGATGGAGGCTAGATAGAGCAGCCGCAGCTGCTGCAGCCCAAACCCTGCTGCCGCCTACCTCACCTCACCCCACCCACGCAGTAGCTGTAGTACTGCCTGGGAGCGACACAGCCACAGCTGCTGTGCCTGCCTGTAAACAGGATACTTTCCTAGGTGGGCACTGTTGCCCCATAGAGCCACAGGGCAAACTGGCGCACCAGTCGGCCACCAACACATGTGGACGTCGTTATAATTATTGCTAGCGACCGTAATGATTACGTTCGCACGCGCGCAACCAACCAACCACGTCCTTTTACTGTACTAACAAAAAAGCAGCCTAGCTCATTATCATGCTATCGCTTGAACACTACAAGTGCTTACCGTACCGGATACCTGCCAGCCGTCACAATAAAAAGGGAGTCGCAACAAAAAGCCACGGATGCAAAATGCTTGGCACAACAGGTCCTCGAGATCAAATCAATATGCAACATAATGCTAGGCGCAATACGTTTGTATAGGCTATAATTGCCAGACCACAAACTGAAAATTGCATTTCACGAAATAGGGCCTAAGCTACATTATATAAGTGGCCACCTTAGCGGTCTGGCATTTATCAAACTGCAATTTAGGACTGCCACCTTAGCCTATGTGCATTCACCATTATCTCGTATTATCGCTCGCTATATATGAAGAACGAATTTAACAGCCATCAATAACGTAATCGTCCGTTAATTGCAACACAATGGAAATCCTGCCTGTTGCACTGTACGTGGTAAAAGTTAATTGAAACTTACCACTCGGTAATCAGTAACTCAGACTTTTCAGTTTTTTTCTATTAAACAAAATAATTCAGCAGACGACATGACAACATTTTCACGTGCGGAAACAGAAATGTTTAAAATGAACTGCTAATACGAAATCGTGACTCATGGTAAGTATGTAGGCCTAGCGCAGACAGTTGATTTAGTCACTGCGTATATAACCAACCTCGTGGTCCTATAATACGCTGTATGCTGTGATTTGGTGCTGACTGATAAGTTTACAACTGCAATTTGTTTGATTTAAATCCAACATGCATGATACAGCATCATGCATGAGTGCCAGTGTGCGGGGTTCTATACCCAGCGGCGTCGTGGGTCAAAAAGTAGGTAAAGCAGAAAGTTGCAATTTCTGACAGAATTTCGACAGAGTTCCACATTTCCGACAGAAGAGGTTATGGGTAAGCCTATGGCAGTTCAAAGTTTTAATGTTTTAATAGGGGTTTTAGCCATTAAGCTTAGCATTTTTGGACTAAAATTTTCGAGAGGAATAAGATTCTCTGACAATTTTCCGACATAAAAAAATCTATGGTGGGCAATTTGCCCAGGCCTACCAGGACGCCACTGGTTCTAAGCGTCTTATCTTTTAATCATGATTCTAAGCCTACCGTTCTTTAGAAAGGACATTGTCAATAATTGTCAAACTATAGGCCTATATGCTACTGCGAGTGCTATTTCTGACATAATAACGGTTTTAATTGCTTCAATCAGTTCTTAGCAGACATATTCACTTCAAATAAAGATCGCCATGCAAAAAAATGATCCGGATGACACCCTGCATCTGGTTCTGTATAATGTAATAGGCCTAAATGGTGAATTTGTAGCTGGTCTTACTGGCTTAACTAGTACCAGATCAGCCAGTGGCGGATCCAGAATTTTGGAATAGAGCGGAAGGTTACGGGTAAAGTCTGGGGGAGCGTTGCCCCTACCCCTCCAAAAATGTTAAAAAATTTTTTTGCAAAAATAATGCATTTTTGCAAAATTTTCACATGGTTATGAAATGCATTTAGTCAAGAGGGGACTCCCGCCTCCCACACACCTGTATTCACCACTGAGCTCAGCTACCGTGATCTAATTTTCTTTAGTCTATGTGCGTTTTGTTTGCCGTTGCTGTGCTATGATCATCCAATTGGTGTAATTTTCAAAAATATATTTTTGCAAGGTAGTGTAGCGACGCATTTTAGGTGCGGTAGGATCTTCAATAACAGTTTTGTCACTAAATTTCTTCAGAATGAGTCAGTGGAAAAAAATTGAAAAATTTGTTGATAATTATCGATCTAGCATGGTGTACTATTTTTTTGAGACCCAGCGCATTTGCATAGCATACATATTAATGATAAGCCTAATAATTTTTAAAATTTGTGCTTCACAAGGTAGTGTGGCGACACAATTAAGATGCCTAATGGGATATTTAACAATTTATTTAACAATCACGTTATTGCAAACTTTCCGAAAATGTGTGATAAAAAGAACGTTGAAAATCAGTCAATATTGGCGAAAATGGACAAAACTTGGAGGCCTAATTTTATCAGTTATCAACGTAGTCTACGTCTTGTTGCTCGCTAATAAAAAGTGCGCGCGCTCTGCTGTCACGTATTAGTCCTACCACAGCGATCGTCAGAGTGAGGTCACTTTCAGCAAATTCAGTTACGCAATACGACGATGATATATTACTATATAGGCCTACAGTTACGCGATGTCTCTTGTCAAGCTAGTCACGAGGCAATTAATCATCAATCAGCAGCGAAAGTTGACAATAGGCCCTATCGTTGGCCATATAGTGAGGCTTCTCTGCAAAAGGATACTGCAAATTGTCAATTGTTACATATACTCCTTCCCCCTGAATGCAAGCAGCTTTAGTCTTCGCAACAGAAGTCACAACTTCCAACTTCCCGATCGTATATCAGTCATTAATGACTTAACTTTTTTATCAAAAGAATGCTGTACACTGACAATATGTACATCAACAGACTATTTTTACTCTTATTCGTCTCACTGACTGTTAATTTGTTCCACAGGGTTTTGACTGTTTCTTTATTGAATAAACTTCACGTTAACTGATGCCGAATAACATCAGTAGACTATAGGCCTACGTACTTGCGCGTTTGGTTTCAAATGAGAAACAGTTTATGCCGACTGCTATGTCGAATATTAATTCACTGTTTCACTGTTCTCGTGCTCGTTCTCGAATTTTTTTTGGTCTCCTTCTCGTCCTCATTCATTGTTCTCGTTCTTTTATCACTATTGTCAAAACAACACTAACACTAAAACGTTTAACTCGTTTACATAACATAACAAGATGTATTATTAACACCGATACATGAATCAATACAATTACAGTGCAGTTGATTGTTTCCAATTAGCAAATTATATTATACACAGACAGCAGCAAAGTATAATATTCACAGTGTTCCACGTTCAAATCGGAATGTAGACATTACAAGGACGTGATACAGGCAGGCAGACGCTGTCAGCACACGCCAAATGTCACGAGTGATTAACGTTTACAAAACAGAATCACCGATCTCGACTGTTAAACTAAAACTGCACAGAAGTTCGGTCCATTCAGACTGGTCTTTTGGTCTCAAAACAACACGCATACCGTACATGAAATTTTTGGGTTGTATGTTGACCTCATCCTTTACTTCTCTTTCACCTCCCCTCCTCTCCCCACCTATCTTCTCAAACATACGCCTATACTAGGGCTAAACACCTACAATCCTGAGGCACATAGCAATATAATTTAGACCAACATCTGTCGTTCACTGAAAGTTAACTTAGTTGCGATCTCTGACAGACACTGCCTAAAATGCACTATAGGCTACAGAATATAAATTATACTGGCTAAATGTACAAAATTCACAATAACTAAATGAAGATAAAGTGACAAAACTAACATCCATTTGAACAGCTTAGTTAGAAGAAGTGAAACATCGTGTATAACCGTAAACAGTACCGGTACTCCACGTTCCTGTTGTTGTTTATAGTACAACACCACTTAAAACTTTTGGGTATTCGTGCTATCAGGCGCCTTTAAAAGATTTTCTTGATAACGACAATAATCACAAGCTGCGCGGTAGCGCAACACTGTTGTAAGGGTGACTAGCCCCCTTAATTTTTCCAAACCAAAATTTGCACAGATAATTATGTCCGGCATATCTCTTAATGTGCAAAATTTGGTGAAAATCCGTTCACGGGGGCTTTCCCACGAATAGGCGAAATATAACGCTTGCGTGACTTTTTGTACCTTCCCTACCCTTCCCTTTTTTTCTTGCCGTCCTCTACAGGAAAACGACTGAATTGATTTCAACGCACGATGGCTCATATGACGCGATTTGACGCAAGGAAGTGCCTTTTGGGAGTTACAAAATTTAAATTCAACATTTTTTTGACCGATTTTTTTTGACAAAAATATGAAAAATTACAATGGCGCCTATGAGGAAAATTAGACAATGCTTTAAATCATCATAACTCCGGCTATTTATAAGACAGAGTCGTAATTTTTGGTTCTAAGGTATGGTTTTTGGGGTCGGCCAATTAAACGGTGTCATCTGTATTTACCCCTAATTGACCTTGTTGCCATAGCAACAAAATTTGGGACAAATGGGTCATAACTCGGCCCCCTTAAAAGGTAATTGCACGCTGTTTGTACCTACCCCCTATTTTCGGCCCCTGGCTATCCGAGGGTGTCATTTAAATTTCTCCCCTGCAGACCCCTGTTGCCATGGCAACGGATTTTGGTACAAAATTGACTATAACTCGGCCCCCGTAAAAATAATCGCTCGCTGTTTGCACCTACCCCCCTATTTTCGGCCAAGGTTATCCGATAGTGTCATTCAAATTTTTCCCCTGCCAACCCCCGTTGCCATGGCAACAAAATTTGGGACATAATGGGCTAGACCTCGGCTTACGTAAGAGGTATATCGAAGATCTTTGCGTCAGATGGGGTGTTTTTGAGGTCGGTTTATTTTGATATGGGCAGTGCGCATGCGCAATTATTCGAAAGCACACATACGCAACCACACAAAAATCATACGTTAAATATACAAAAAATCGTTATTATCTACCAACAAAAACATTTCTACACTTTCTAACGTAATTAACTAATCAGACATTAGATTAGTATGACATTCTAAAAGTTAACGACATAATTTTCTATTTCGACAGCTGCTTAAAGCAAGATAGGACACCCGTCCGCTTTGAACGTAAATTGATAGTAAACCCATAGAACTAAATGAAGTAGCCCATATTCCAAGATAAAACCAATTCTACATTTACTTTACGCACAATAAAAAAAAATAAATACTGGTGCAAAGTAGAGTTTGGAGACAAAACAAACGGATTTTGAGTCGTTAAATTTAGCGGAAATTGATAGTATTCATGACGACGCCAACAGACAACGTGGGTGCTAATGTTGGGCCAATTTAAATTATTATTGTGGTTTGTCAAAAAATGTGACTTCCGTCACAGTAGTAGTAGTAGTAGAGATAGCAGTAGGATAGTGGTAGTGTAGGCGTAGGGTTATGGCAACAATAGAGGTAAGGTAAGCTATGGTAGGGATAGAGTATGGTAATAGTAAAGTAAGGGTTACTAATAATCGAAGTAGAGTAGCAGTAGTTGTTACGCGCGAAAGCAGCTATGCTTTCAGCGCGTCTTAGCCATCTCAATTCTGTCTGTCTGTCTGTCCGTCTGTCTGTCACACGGGTGGATCAGGCAAAAACGGTTCAAGCTAGGATCTCCAAATCTTCACCATCGGCTGCCTGAAAGACTCTAGTTTCAGGAACCGTAAAGCTTTTCCATAAATTCGAAGGGGGTGACCCCGAACGAGGTCGCTAAATGAGACGGGGGTGGGCAAAATTTGCGATTTCCGGCCAAAAACTCGCTGTATCTCAGTAACGGTGCGAGTTAAGGCCTAGGTTACTATTAATCACTAATAGGAAATCGTACACTGGCTGTCGATTGGCGCCGAATTCAATGACCTTGGATGACCTTGAACGCCAAAATAAGGGGTTTTACGGATTTTTTTCGCGATATCGGGCTGCGCAAGTCTATATCATTCACAAGGCGGCGCCACGTTACTGACGTTGGTGGCGTGACGTAGTTGGTAGCACGTTTCGGTTGAAACAAAGTTACTCTACGTCGTGCTCGGTTAGTACTGTGATGGGTGACTGCCTGCGGACAGGAACTGCTATGGGCTTTCGCGCGTCCAGTGAGCATTAGCTCAAATTTCTTGTTGTAGTAGTTGTAGTGGTTATTCTACTGCCAGATTTTATTCAGCTCCAGATTACTTCCAACGGCAATAAAACTGCAGATATTTATGTAAAAACTGTTCAGTTTATATACAGTGTAAGGGTGACATCGTGGTTGCAGATATAAAACAGCACAAATCACAATTTAATAATTCAAACATCACCATTACACAATGTCAGAAGTACTTTGCTGACCGTGTAATGGTAAAGTTTTAATTATTAAATTGTGATTTGTGCTGTTTTATATCTACAACCATGATGTCACCCTTACACTGTATATAAACTGAACAGTTTTTTACATGAATTAATAATAATATTTCAC
>Ga0209367_1012634_pt1 | contig 10996 bp, 7 predicted proteins | sample WorMetLIZISLAND2_FD_187412 | JGI IMG/M metagenome (GOLD analysis project Ga0209367, IMG submission 187412) | Marine gutless worms symbiont microbial communities from Max Planck institute for Marine Microbiology, Germany - Olavius geniculatus... ... | reverse complement strand
CAGCATTGCTGTCATCTGGCGCGCTTTGACTCGAGCCGGCGTTCCCAGCATGAAGGAACCACACGGGCTGGTCCGTGACGACGGCAAGCGGCCTGACGGTTTGACATTGCTGCCATGGAACTCTGGGTCCAGTGCCACTTGGGACGTCACAGTGATGGACACTCTGGGAAACGCTTATCTGCAGTAAAGTGCCATCACCAGTGCCAGTGCCGCTGAGACTGCAGCTGTCAAAGAAAAACAAGTACAGCTCACTCAGCGGCACCCACGACTTTTTTCGAGTGGCACTGGAAACAGTTGGACCCATGAGTGTCAGCACCCAGGAGTTCTTGGCACAAATCGGAAGGCGTTTGACCGAGGTGACGACGGACCCCTGTGAAACGACGTTCTTATTCCAGCGCTTGTCGGTCACCGTCCAATGCTTCAACGCGGTATGCCTAGCTGATACATTCGCAATTTCCGAGCCCGCATCGTAACCATTCCGGACATAATTTCTGTACCGTAGTTCAATATTTCAGCCCTCGGGAATTAAGTACTGAAACTATAATAAATAAATATATAAATGAATAAATGTTTTCTTAACAACCCAAGAAGTAACAAATCGGTAGTATGCCGATAAGCCTGAGCGAACGTACAGTACGTACGCTGGCTCAGATAACGGCCGTGTTGATTGAAGCGAGCGTAGCTGTTGCCAGCACAGGTCACATTGCCACGGCAATGAGCCAAAAGTCGACCGTGCCATAGCAGCGATCGGTCGGCGTTGCTATAAATACAGCGGACAAACAGACAGACAAACAGAATCTGCAGCTGCAGACTGCAGACTCTGCAGCGTGCAACAAAGAGTGATGTCTAGCGGCCAGCGCGCGACAGTCGATAACTAAAGTTTTCTAGATGTCAGCACGGACTGTTAATGAAGTTGAACCAATCATGTCATAGTCGCACGACGCAATAGTGCCTAGTAACAGGGCAATATTGCCCCGGTTTTGGACCGGCTGGCAACTAGTTGTGTGCCTATAACTAAACGTTACGTGACATAACTTGTACTTGCATGACAAAATGCGCGAATTTAGCCTAACGCGATCGTAATTAAATTGCAACTAGTCATTGATTCGTCATTGATTCGTCGATAGCGTGATAGGCTATAGTAACGTAAACATAATGTACAATAATCCTATCGACTCCGTATGCCATATGGACAATGCTGGATGGTAATTAAGAAAAAAAAAAGTTTAACGGAAATGTAAAATACAATAATTAAGTTACAATGTACAGTGTTCACGCAATTACGTGGTTGAAATCATGGTTGTGGTTTCAACCGCATTGCCACCACAGGCTAAACGGTAGTTCAAGCCCTGTGTTAACGGCGACTTTTTTTCTTATGGGAAATCCAAAAATTAGACCCCCACAGAATCAAAACCCCTGACCCGATTGACATAAAATTTGGTGATATTATTCAGCAGCACATTGACACACAGTTAGTGTAATGCGGACAATATCACCTTCTGTGATTTTTGCTGTTTTTGATGTGTGAGTTCTTAAATGTTGCCGTTAACAAGTGTACAAACTGATGTTTTGTATATTTGCGTTAAAGCCCAAACTTCATTACATCGACTCATTGTAGTCTTGCACAACATGCGCCATGACAAGTGCTGATTTATTGTGAGACTTTATTTTTTTCTGTACTTGTTGTAGCACAAATTAAAGATTACAACAAATTCATAAACTTAAATGTTGTATATTTCGTTATGAGAAACCCATCGCATAATTGTATACGGAGCGTGATCTGAAATTACACAGTGTTACCTGCCACTCGACACAAATGAACGCGACCCGCCTTATCACCAGCCAGACCGGCTGGTACTCAATATAAGCCTACCTACACCGAAGGGATGGAAAACTGAGTTGACCTTGGTGTTAGTTATATACCGAGATAATGTACCTCACCACAGACAATCGTTCATTCTTTTCGTAACCACTTAAAAGCGACCCGATCAGCACTTTCTGCTCTTTAGTTTAACGTCTTGTTGTACAACAAGTGCTTACTTAAGGTGTACAACAGATCCACAAGATCTTGACATCTAGAAATTTCGTACAGCTTGTTGTATGACTTGTTGTGTGTTAGAGGCTATAAAAATAAAATAGAGTCTGAGTTTTAATATTGTTGTATATAAATAAGTAAGTAGGTAAGTAATTATAACTTTATTTTAACCGCTCTGACGCTGTCTTGTACGAACAAGTATGTATAGACATAGCGTGCTAATTGGTGACACTGTATTCGACAGCAGGAAATGAAACTGTACACAATGTGCCAATACAATCTCCGGCTTTCAGGCTGCCTGCGCAGGAGTTCTTAACGAAAATTCACCATTTTTACTTCCTTTAATTTTACTCTTTCAATCGTTTTTTAGTTTTTTTTTCATTTCCGTTTTTTCTAATTATTAGCGACATGCGATGCAACTCAAAGAGCGCAAACAGTTTCTGTTCGCCAAAAAAACATTAGGCCTACGCGTTAAGTTTGACGACTTTTCTCAACAAACTGGACATGTAAAAATGGACTAAAAGTCAGAAAACGTCAGAAACGTTTTTAAAAAAATCTTGTCAAAAAGAACTAATTATTGTCAAGATTAAGTCTGAAATAAGCACTGGAGACTTTAGCATAGTAGTGGCTTGATGTTTTGGTGGCGCGATTTGCAGAATGGTGATTGCATTGGACCGTACCATACGCTTAATACAGCTTGTGCATAAGTCTGGAATCACCTATAACTTTCACTTTTTTAGCTTTAGCAGCAATTATTATTTTCCGCTCAACGTCACCCCCCAGATGTAAACAGCCCATAATTAGAGTTGTTTATTGTATTTTAATGTTTTTCGACTGAGGGAAATTAGCGGCAAATAGCGTCACGGCGAACAGACGCCCGCATCGCAGACAGCCGACTTCATAGTTTAGACTTATGGGGGTGTTTACACGATCCAGCAAACGTCCAGCAAACTTTTAGCAAATGTATTCATAAGACATGTCTAAGAAAATAGCTCCTGTCAGATTTGCTTGCTAAATTTGATTTTTTGCACATTCAGTTACATTTGGTGATATTATATAAAAATGATGAAATACACATTTTTTGCCTTTCAGTGACCTTGTGTTGTTATGGTAGCAAAAAACCCTTAGCAACAATCTTAATGTGCTATAACACAATTACTAAGTGTTTTAATGGTATAGGAATCATGGCTATAGTAACTTATTTGTATGCAATTCACTACATTAAATCGAACGACGTTTGCTTCACATACCAACGGTTGCTATGGGCGATAATTTTGCATAGCAACAACCTATCAAAACCCCATTGATAACAAGAACTTTGAGATTAGCTGTTATTGAAATCTAGCTATAGCAGATTTACACGTTGGTTGCTAACGGAAAAGTGCCGCTTAGCAACCGTTGCTGTGCGATTAAAATTTATAATGGCACTATATCTAAAAACGTTCGGAGTGTTATTTTGGACATTTGTGCACAGTTTGGTGCTATTAGCATTGATTTTTGCACCAACCAATCTCCTTGACTGTAAGTAAGTTTTATGACGTTTTGGCGGCCATGTTGGATTTTCACTTTTCCGAAAATTTTGAAGTTTGGCACTATATCCAGAATAAATCTGCACATCATCGTGGGCTTATTCTAAAAAAAATCATGCTTATATCCACAAAATGCACGATTTTGTGTTTTTTGATAGTTAAGCAGGTGGACTAACCGTTATAAAACTAAATGTGTGCGATATATTTAGTCTTGAAATAGTTATGGTTAAACTGACGACTATGAATTTTAGGTTTGTCATCTTATTTTTAAGGATAAAGCCTGCGTGACTTCCTGAAGTGACGAATTGTGCGCCAAAAACTACGTCAAGATTAACTTACTACTCCGACTAATTAAAATGCACTTTTTTGCTAATTAATCACAGCAATATGTGTGGCCATAATGTCAAGGAAAATCATGTAGTAATTTCATGTGCCTAAAAAGTGTTCGCCTCAAATGTTGCGTGTTTTTCCTCTAATGCAACGGTCGTCAGCAGTATATAAATGTTTTCGGTGTAAAGAATTAGAAAAGTAATCTATAAAATCTTTCATACTGTAAAGAATAAAACGATGCAGTAGTTTCACGGTCAGGCCACGCCTACGACGCGAAGCCGATTTCTCAACTCTTTTCATAACATTTCTGTAGCCTACTTGAGGCTAAGCCTTCCTTTACAGTTGTCAATTATTAGGCACAGAGACATAGCCTGACCTCAACGGGTGGTCGCTGTCACACCAATAGTTGGTTAGCTGAAGCTGCTCAAAGTTGGTATATTAAGACTGCTGTTGGCTGCTGCTGAGGATGGTAATTGAGATAACTCACAGAGCGCTACAGTGATGGAGAACTCTTCGTTGCCCTGTGACGATGTCGCTTGCAACAACGGCACAACGACGGCACCGTTGGAAGAGGACGATCTAAAAATGAATCTTTCTACTGAACGCCGCCTAGCATTTAGGATCATCTACGGCATCATTGGAACTGTTGGAGTCATCGACAACTTGCTTGTGCTAGTCGTCTTTATCTTTTTCGTTAAGATTGCCGACAAGGTAGGGGCCTATTAACTGTGTCTCAACAGAAAGTGTTTTCAAACCTTTGCCAATATGCATCTTGATTTACTAAAAATTGTAGCATACATGCAAACACACTATAAAAACAACTAGATTACATAACTAAAAATACTGACTGATCAGCAACAACTAATTGTTCAAATTTATTGCTATATCAAAGTAAAAATGATGTTAATGTTTAGTTCATTTTTAGAAAGCAGACACAACTTGAATTAACAGTTTAAACCATAAACAAAAAAAATCAAATTTTTGTTCAGAAGTGCGGTTTTTGAAAAAGTACTACAAACAGAAAAGCCTAATTCACGAGTGACAAACGTTTTCGCTTTATAACTTTTTATCTGCAGAGCACTATCAAACAATGGTTTTAACAATAAAAAGAAGTTGCAATGAAGTTTAGCTTTAATAGAGAGTTAATGTAAAAAAATATCAACGAGTTTCTGAACAAAAGCTTGTTTCCGCCGTTATAATAAATTGCGCACGAAACATAATAAAACCCGTATCGTACCAACCCTGCAGTAAATATAAAGCGAAAACGAAGATAGTTCAATACGTTGACTCAGTTGACGAGCTGGTATTAAGTTAAGAAAAAAGTTGGGAAAATGCACCGGGCACTCACAGAACGATTCTTCAAAAACTGTCATTTTAAAAACTTCAGTATGTAGGATCGAAACTGCTGTGTTCTAAGCATATTGAGCGATACACAAATATGTTAACAGAATTGATGTAGCCGTGTGTTTCGTTATAAAATAATATGCCATTTCTAGCTTGACGCAATGCTATCACGTTTAAACTTTCAGACATAAGTTTTTGCTGAGTTATAGTATTTTTGCGTTAATGTTTTACTATAGAACACACGCATGTTTTGGTTCAAACTTGGGTGTTTAAACTTTATTATTTGTCTTGTCTTGTTTAGAGATGATGTTTAGATTTTAATATCTAACCACTGCAGACCACACAAATTAAAGCGCCTTAAACAAAATAATTCTACGCAAAAGAATTTTTGTTTATGCATTTTTTTCTCGCTTTTGACGGTATTTTGTACCGCACTTGTCCATACCGGTTGTTTGCCAGCAAACTATTAGCTATTTTTTACACTTTGTGCAGACAATGAGTATTCTGATCGTCAACCAAAGCGTGATCGACATGTGCGCGTCATGCTTCAATTTCCTTCTACTCATGGACAGAGAGATGACCGGCTTGACGCACGACAGCGCCTATGACCAGTTCGTGTGTCGTTTCTGGTTAACTCGCAGACCGCTCTGGTGTATGCTGATCACGTCGACTTACGGCATTGTTATCATGACTTTGAGTCGCTACATTGCCGTCATCCATCCGATGCGATACAAAATTGTAAGAATAACTTTGACTAATTTTTTGTTTTTTTTTGTTTTGCCAAATAAGTTAAAAAGTTATTAAAAATTTCAGTAAAATTGTTCAAAAGATGAACGTAGCCAAAACACATTTTAAGAATTTGTACTGTATGTGTAGTTGTATCAAAGCCGTTGCGTAAACTAAGCCATAGTTCTTTCTAGAAATGCGTAACGAATAATGTGTCGATTACACATAACTATAAGTTGTTTAATGAGTAAAATATTGTGCTTTTAAAAGTGTAATATAGTATTTTTGTTTATTTTGTAGTTTAGCGTCAAAAAGTATTTCGTGTATGGAGCAATCGCACTTATTTGGATCATGATCCCAACAATTGAGATCACGTTTACCGCTGTTACGACGGACATCATAAAGGGAAAGTGCATAGCGTTCGGCGTGTACAACAGTTATGCCATGAAGAAAAGTCTTGGATTTTTTACGTTGTTTATCAGCTACTTTCTGCCACTGTCGCTAATGGTGTTCTGCTATGCTCGAATTGTCCATGCGCTCAGAACCAAGGTAATTATATTTTTGCTTTTTTAAATTATTAGTTTACAAAGTAGGGCCAAATCAAGGTATTATCAAATAAACATTGCAACTTTTATGTGCTAATTTTATTATTGCTCCGGTTAGTTTTGTGTCTGGTTACTTGTGTCACGAGTTTGTCACATTATTAGCAAAAAATACTGTTATTGTAACGGTATTTTTAACTATTAGGCTTAAGTTTATCTACAGTATTCTTGTAACTAAGTTATTGTTTATGTCACAGCTAACTATTATCACATTAGAAACAAGGCTAACTCGTTGGTCGTTAGGTGATGCCATCTGAAAGCTCTGCCCCGAACAAGTCAAGTCGCAACGCTACCATAACGTCATTGCTGATATGCTGCGGATTCATCATTTGCTGGTCCACCAACGAGATCCTGTACTTTATCAGATACCTTGGCTTTCAAACAAAGTCCACCAACTGGTTCTACCACTAGGACAGTGTCACCTTACCGTTTTCTCGTTTACGTTTCTATAAAACAATAACCAAACGACTTGAGTGTCGAGTATTGCAGTTTTGAAGTCAAGAAGTTGTAAGCCTAATGTCTGCAGCTCAACTGGTTCTACCAATCGCGCCTGATGCTGGTGCTTGCGAACGGCTGCATTAACCCTTTTATCTACGCCGCGAAGTACGGTGCATTCCAGCACGGAGTCAGGCGTATGATTGCTCGTATCACTGGAAACCCACAGCAGGTTTACGGGTCGCAAAACTCGCAGCAGAACACGGGCCGCATCCAGCTGACGGCAAATCCAACACATCAGCGCACTACTGTCGCTTCCGTCACTTGAAGTGATGCGGCAGTCGGAGACTTTTCGTTCCTAAGAACTTATTCTTGCACTGTTATCTTTACTGTACTGTTAAATGGTAGGTTTATGACAAACTGTTGTGGCAGCTGCTTCTGCCCTCTGAAGCTCTCTTCAAAATCAGGCAATTTTTGCTTGTGATGTCGCAGAACATTTGGAAGCGCTTTCTTTTGCTTGTTGTTTTGCCCAACATTTTACCGTTTATTATGCTCTTGTCAGTAAATTATGCTAATAAACGAGATAAAACTTTATCTTGGGGGTTTGATCTTATGAGATTATCATGCTTGCCAGAATAAGTTTTGAGAACGGAAAGTCCTAACACTGACAAGGTCGCAGTTATTATTTTTGTGCGTTGTGTTGTGACATTGTTAGATACTTTCGTAACGCCGTTAACGTTTACATTTTTTTGACATAATGTTAGATAATGTTCTTGCAATAATGTCAACACCGCACTACTAGCGTGATCTATTTTTTTCAGTAAAAGTAATCGCTGTCTTTTCTGATCGAGTGAATAGAACATTGTTTGCATGATTTAGCATTTGCAATGCTGTTGTTTTCTTTGTGCATTTAACATTTAGGTCTACATTGTCACATTGTATGCAGAGTAGTTTTATATCGCTACCACTGTTGTGTCGCACAGTGTTGATTATTTACACTTTAGATGTGTTTCTAGCGTAAACATAACCGCATCGCGACTATGATGTAACTTGTAGGTAGCAACCGTATTGCGGTTTACCTTTTAGTTTTATTCATCGTGTTTTTGTCACTGTAATTTGTGAATTAACTTCAAAGTGTGCAATTTTCGTGCAGTTTTACATCTTAGCCATGAGTCGGTTTTCGGTTACCAGAAACGTTATACAGAAAAGAATAATTTATTGTCCATTGCTTGTATCTGTTAAGTACTTGGTAAATTTTATTTCTGACATCAACGAAAAATACATGCCCTCATACTTGTCATTGTTATTACTACTATTAGGGGTGAACAACTTGGTTTTTACGCGCGACAGGTAGTATATGTCTACTAGCTGCAAACCGAGAATTCAATAATAGGGCCTAATATTATTGTTCGTTGACGCATGCAGTAGACGCGGCATAGGGTGCCGGCCACGGTGTCATTACATCATGCCAATCAACAACTGCCACTTCCGAGATTGTAAAGCGCTTCTGGTTACAAGTCATGTAAGTAGCGCTACATCAAGTAGACCTACTGATCGGAGACGGTATAGAATAAGGCTGAAATGCGGAGTTTACCATGAACTGTCTCAGGGCTTAAAAACCTCTTTTAATGTTTTGGAGGACGAGTTGTTCGGAAAAGAAGAACAAAGCACAAATTTGCCTATTTGGTATTTGTAAAATTATAAACAGTATTTTAAAATTAAAAATTCAACATTATTTAAAAATACATATGTTTTTGTGCTTTTATTTTTTGTGAGTAAATTGTTTACTTGCTTAAGTTAGCCTACATTGGTGCTTAATCCAAAGAATCATTCGTCCAAATTTTGTAATGACTTTCGCATAAATTTGTACAGGGCCTAACATGAAACGTTGTCTCTGTTTTTAAGGTCAACCACTATGCTGCATTGTTTGTTTTAATTTAGCATAATAACAACTCGTTCAGCCGAGTTTATGCCGAAACCGAACCCATGTTTGGTATTCAAACAGTGAGTGACTCAAGTCTGTGGCAGTGAGTAAGTAACGTGTAAATTAATAGAGCGCATAAACTTACTCAAAAAGTCATCAATGCGTGTTGGAAGCGTAGCTGAAAGACAAGACGCTCGGGAGAGCACTACGGAAATGGGCAACAGATTGACTTCGTATAATTACACATCAATAAAAGAACGCTCACACTGAATAAGCAGCAGCAACGATTTTTAAAATCAAGTAAGACATTTATTACGTCGAAAAAAATTAATTACGACAGTAAAAAAAGTTGCCAAAAAGTATGAATGCACGAGGATTCGAACCCGGGACCTTTCGGGTCTATTTATGCTAGCACCGTATAAGCATACTGTACTATTGTTACCGGGTACCAGCCTACTGCCAGCCTACTGGTCGTGCCTATATACATAGTGCTCTCCTGAGGTGCTTTTGCTGAAACAAAGGACGTAAAATGTTTTATGACGTCATAGGTTACGTCACATTTGTTTTCATCTTATAAGAGTATGGGAGCAGTATACGTTTTACTAGTGTATACATTTTGAAAAGTTTTTCAATGTAATATAACCAGTTGCAAAACTTTTTGAGCGCTCCTTGTATATCCGTATATAATTTTTACACGCGAAAGCAGGCGTCTTAGCCATCGCAATTCTGTCCGTCCGTCCGTCCGTCCGTCCATCACACGGGTGGATCAGTCAAAAACGGTGCAAGCTAGGATCACCAAATCTTCACCTTCGGCTGCCTGAAAGACACGAGTTTCAGGAACCGTAAAGATTTTCCATAAATTCGAAGAAGGTCACCCCGAACGAGGGCACTAAATGGGTGGGAAAAATTTGCGATTTTTAGTCAATAAGTCGCTGTATCTCAACAACGGTGCGAGATAGGGCCTAGGTTACTATTAATCACTAATAGGAAGACGTACACTGGCTCTCGATTGCCACCGAATTCAATGACCTAAGATGACATTGAACGCTAAAATAAGGGTTTTATAAATTTTTTGGTGATTTTCGGCTGCGAAACACTTTTCGAGAACGAATTGCGCTGAAAGAAATTGTGATACACATTAACAAGCTGCGTATGAAATTTTTAGCATTGAACGTAGACTTCGACGGTTTAAGTTTTGATTTTTTAAGTTTAAGAAAATCTGCGCACGAGGGCATCAAAGAGCGGTACCTTCGTAAAAGTCTCGACGAAATGGCTGGAGATAGACTGACAGTTTGCGAACAGGAACTGCTATAGGCTTTCGCGCGTCTCGTGAACATTAGCTCAAATTTTTTGTTAACTGTAGGCCTACAATTTTTAAAGTACAATGCACCCAGTGAACCTCTGTCTGCGGGCATCCGCATCCAGAATTTTTAGAAGTCGGACAAAAAGCGGAAAATCAACTGTAAGACGCACGCGACACGTACGAGACGTAGCGCTTCGCATTTCGCGTCTTCGGTTACTGATTTAAGTGATTTCGACGCATGTCGAAAGACGCATCTCAGTTGCTGTGAAGTCTCACTAATCGCTCTTGCACATGATAAGCTTAATGATTGTGTTTCAACATGGCACGATTTGCGAAGATACGGACAGAACGTGAGGTCTACGTCTAACTGTTGATTTTACGCCGCTGCCTTTGATAAGTTTAATTTGCACCAACTCTACTTTATCAGACGAGTTCTCACTGTACAAATACAATTTTCGACTAAGGAGAATTGCTTTTACCAAGAGTTTATAGACAAATTTTCAACAAATTTTTATTGCAAAAAATAAGTTTTTACAAAATAATACTGGTTTTATATTTGATAAAAACATAGACGGCATAGGATACGAGTAGTACACTGTGTCTCAAAAAAAAGCATGTGACTACATTTTTTGCAATAACTGGAACAATGAATGTCCGATTATAATAATTTTTGGCACACTTATTAATGAGACTATATGTCATCGAATGGTGGTTTCATTTCCCACCTCATCTATTTAGTGCAACTGTCTTACCTTGGGAAATCACAGA
>Ga0209367_1012633_pt1 | contig 10997 bp, 7 predicted proteins | sample WorMetLIZISLAND2_FD_187412 | JGI IMG/M metagenome (GOLD analysis project Ga0209367, IMG submission 187412) | Marine gutless worms symbiont microbial communities from Max Planck institute for Marine Microbiology, Germany - Olavius geniculatus... ... | reverse complement strand
GATTGATGACAAGAGTGGTGATGGTGACGCTGACGAGGTGAGATGATCATGGAAGTATGGTGAGTCAGGAAAAGGCAAATCAAGACGTGGCTGACGAAGTGAATGAGGCAATTGATTCCAGAGATGCACACATGAACACTCCAAAAACATAATGCCTCCAGCCACTACATTGGTGAAAGCCGAAAAAATATACGTAAATCACTAAACCTTGTTTTGTAGCACAGACATAAGGCAGTTAATGAGGTTCATATCTGCTGGTACACTGGAGGATGCTGATATTGTGACTGAGTCTTGACTGGACAAAGCCTGTGAGAACTGCACAAGACGTGGCAGGTTGGCCAACTGAATCACTCGCTCAGTCGCCGCACAAAGCCGTGGCAATAGCTACAATGTTACAGCAACACCAACAGTACACACAGCTAGTCAAGAGCAACATAAATTTCCCTCTGAAATTCCCACAACACTTCACCACACTGGTCCTCATCATTCAATACATTTCGGAGACACACCGCAAATTGCCAGCGGACACCCTATCCCATCCACTAATGGCAACGAATCTGGAAAAATCAGTATCGGTGAAAGAATTTACATCACCGCCAATCCAAAATCCAATCGATTGGTTCCCAGTTTTTGTTTTAGATATTCTGTCAACAAAAAGTGATTACACACATACACAAGAGTACTTCACCAATCATTATTATCATACATTTACGTAAAATTCACACAGTGTGTGCATTAAACAGTTAAACCACAGATGCATTAACTTGCCAGATATAAAAAAGTCATAGTAGATCACAATCATTACTAAAACATTCAGAAAACAACTACATGGTGGTTACAACTCCATCAACTATTATGCCTCCGCCGACACACGACAACTACAAAGCCAAAAAGTGCATTTTGGGGCATGTTTGACCTCACCATGACCTTAAACCTTGACCTTCGGACCCCAAAATTTGATGCGTTCAATTCATCCTTGCCCCAAAGTCCGTTAGTGGTGAAAGTTTGGTCAAATTCCATCAACAAATACCCTAGGTATCTTGCTCAAATGTTTTCTGAGACTCACGGACGTATAAACACTCCGAAAACATGATGCCTCCAGCTACTGTGCTGTTGGAGGCATAAAAATCTTTTTAGGTGGTGCTTCATAACAGCATTGATGATAAAAAGAGACCACAAACAATTTCAGAGTTGGAAAACCTCATCACCATGTTAGGTGCCAGGCTAACACAGCCATCATACAGCAACTGACCAACGAAAAACTCAAGCAGAAAAAGCTGACATAATTATTGCAAAAAATCACACATTTAGATCACCTCACTACTCCAGTCTTTCTTTGCTGCAAATTTCTGAAACAGAAGGCAAGCCACGGTGCCCATATCATTCTGCAATTAACAGCAAACATACTCTCATCAGCAACACACCATCAATGAAAAAATGATTGCAATAAGAAGATTATAAGGAATATTACAGAGAAAAACTGTAAATTAAAAAAAACGCACAGCTACTACTGCAGCATATTGCCATAACTGATGTATTCATGACACAAGTTACTTTATAAATAACCAAATGATTTTGAGATGCCCAAAAGTGATGCGGATGCAAAACTTACTCATACACTATAGCAACCTAAACCCTGACCAAAGAAAATGCATGATGCCAGTACAACATCTAAGCATCGTAGTCTGTTACATACATGTGTACAACTTTAAACAAACTAAACAATCCAAAACTAGAAAGCAGTCAGAGCCCGCAGACCTCCGCCAAGGCCATGTTGTTTGCCAGGTGGCAGCACCATAATCGGTTTGGCAGCGATTTCCCTTATGCCCCATTGAAAGCAATGTTAACAAAAATTTCAAAGTGATCCAGAATCCAGGATTTCTTCCGGATCAACCCCAAAATTGAATCACTGGTAGTTGTTGCCTTTCCCGACATTCCCAGAAAATTTCAGAAAGATCCGTCCATAACTTTTTGAGTTATCTCGCTGACACAGAGACAGACAGACAGACAAAGTCTGGCAAAAACATAACCTCCTTGATGGAAGTGAACATAATGTCTGCCATCACGGAGCTACGGAGCATCACTTGCTGTATGAGATCACATAAATCCGTGTGACATCAAAGACCAAAATACCTCAGCCGTCATCTTCATACTCAAAACTGTTCGCGGACATTGCGCTCATCTGATACCACATTACTTAACATTCCGTTCGTATGAACTAACTTTGCCAAATGTGTTTATCGTTGCGCCTTCTCTCTGGAACTCTCTAACTATCTTTTTTGTCTTTTAGAACTAACCCCAAAACTTATCTTTTTAGGCAAGCCTACCTACGTGCCACCTGTCGCCAGCGCCGCTGAAGCTACAGCCATATGCCGCTTTACAAATATGTATATTATTACTATTATTATCGACATATCACCTGGTTGAGAAGAGGTAGGAGTCGGATGATCAGCAGCAGTCCTTTGCGTATAGACATGATTTGTCTCAGGCCACTGCTGTCGTCATTGGTGTTATCATTGCTACTACTTGCAGCCTCCGAACCCACATCACTGGCAGCGTGACCGGCTGATAGACGCTGGAACAACTGAGATATCAGCTGCGTCCTCTCGTCATACAACGCTTGCCTGCAACAATGTGCAGAACCAGGGATGCAAAAAACCCCGTGGGTTTTTACCCCGTTGGGTTTTTGGGCTTCGGTTTTTGCGGGCATATGGGTTAAAGCATTTTTTAAAAGGCTCAACGTGACGGGTTTTGGAATTTGTATGCCGTGTACGGGTTTTCCGTTGCTTGATTCATATGTGTTCCTGTTTGCTCTCCACAGCATGAAATATACCAATATTTGCAAATCAGTAGGTTTTAATGTTTCAAAAATTTGGCTGTAATAAAACCCCAGACAAGCAGCCAGTACTTGACTTACCTACCACACAGAGATAGAAGGCTGAGTTGACACGAGATGGTTTACCTATTTACAGACAGTTACCCATCGAAGCAGTAAGCACTTGAATGATAGCAACCGATCAGGAGTCAAACCTGTAAGTCTAAATGTTCTAAACAGTATGCCACTAAACCACATCATAAGTAATGCAATTATATGTCAGAAGTCATTTTTGTATCAATATAGAAAATGTGAAACAAGTGACATCAGTTTACACAGGATACAGAAACAATACAGCATTCAACGATACAATGTTCTCCTATATCTTTAAATCTTTCCACTGAATTGCATCAAAAGATAAAAATTGGAGTAAAATAGGCAGAAAAGGCTCTTAATAAACCTGATCTTACTACATGTACTAAAATGGTTGCTTAAAATTTGATCATTCTGCTGTCAACTTTTTCAGCAGTGTTGCATACATGGACTAACAAACATGACTAAATGGACTACATGTTTGCTTCGGCTAAGGTAATAAGAAGCTCGCGAATAATTCTACAAACACGACACTGAACACCGCACTGCATCTGATGCTAAAATAAAACTAAAATATTATGAAACAGCCAACGTGAGCTGAGAGCAAGCACTCACTCACCGGTTTTCTGGTGGCTGGGCTAATGCTTTCTTCTCCACGTCACTGATACTCAACAAACTATCATAGCCCTGCAACACAGCAGCATCACAGCTATCAATAAACTGTCATAAATAAAACAAGAAATTTGAGCTAATGTTCACGAGACGCGCGAAAGCCTATAGCAGTTCTGGTTCAGTAGTTTGGCTAAAAATTGGCGTGTTCACGCTAAGTTAATACACAAATACCAAGTTCTCTATCTGGATCACATAACGATAGTAGCGTGGCGCCACATTGTGAATTATACAGATTTGTGTTGCAGCCCGAAATCACCAAAAAATCCATAAAACCCCCTATTTTGGCGTTCAAGGTCATTCAAGGTCGTTGAATTCGGCACCAATCGAGAGCCAGTGTACGACTTCCTATTAGTGATTAATAGTATCCTAGGCCCTATCTCGCACCGTTACTGAGATACAGCAACTTATTGGCCAAAAATTGCAAATTTTACCTACCCCCTCTCATTTAGCGCCCTCGTTTGGGGCGACCCCCTTCGAATTTATGGAAAAACTTTACGGTTCCTGAAACTAGAGTCTTCAAGGCAGCTGACGGTGAAGATTTGGTGATCCTAGCTTGCACTATTTTTGAATGATCCACCCCGTGTGATGGACGGACAGAATTGCAATGGCAAAGACGCGTTGAAAGCAGTAGCTGCTTTCGCGTGTATAAAAATACGTCACTGGCATAGTCAATGACCGTGAAATAGCTGTACAACAGCCAGTTGACAGAGATTATTTATTTGTCAAGTCCGGGAATATTTAGTATTCACCCTTTACTACTTGCTGCTAGAACTTCCAACACAGCGACTTCGTTGCCATTCATCATCGGATGTTGCCCAGTGAACAGATTTATATGAAGAAGATTGTCAAAAGACAGTCTACAGCTCTCAATGGTAACACATCTAAGAGCCATGGAGTGTGTCACCTGCCACATGAAATCATATGGTCTTACATGCCACTCGACAGGTGAATGTGTCCCAACTTATCCCAAGCCTGACAGGCTGGTAATGAATTTACCTACCCGGGAGGGATGAAAGGCTGAGCTGACCTAATAACTGTTTCAATGTGTGAGTTTATTCGAAGACGTTGTAAAAATATTATCCAATAATGTCACCTTCTCAATGTGCAGCAGAAACTCTTTGAAGCGTTTGACTTCAACAATGGCTCTTGTCTCATCGATGTCTGACCCCGGGGCAATGTCAACACTGATGATCTGTCGCGGGTTGTGAATGCTTGCCGTGGTCAAGCGACCAAGTGCCCCCTCAAACTGGGCTGCTCAACAATACATGTTCACACCTCACTGATATGCACTGATATCCTGAGCCAAAGAGGCAATAATAATAATAATAATAACAATAACAAAACATATTTATACATGATGGCGATGATGATGAAGGAAGAATTAACTTTAGCATGGCGTTAAGTCCTAAGACTACAAGGACACGTAACAATAAGCTTAAACAGTGAAGTCACATAATAGTAGTCAGTGCAATGAGACGTTGTTAGTCATAACTGTAAAACTGGGCAAAAAGTTTGGTTTTCAGTCTGCTACGGAAAACTTGCAACGACAGCGATGACCGGATTGACTCTGGCAAACTGTTCCATACTGATGCAGCTGTCGCTGGAAAGGTGCGGTCGCCAATGGTAGAACGCACAGTGCGTGAAACAACCAGGCGCTGATGCAGTCGAAGAGCGCAGTCGTCGACATGCGTTGAGGTGTGACATGCGCTGAAGATCTGAGGCCAGGTAGCCAGGTGCACAGCCGTGGAGGCAGCGATACACCAGCATTGCCAGCCGGAACGAAATACATTCTGGCATCCGAAGCCAGTGTAATCTGACGACACGCTTTGAAGATCAGCCATGCAGCTGCGTTCATGAATTGCTTCGGAAGGCCGGCAAGAGTTGCGGAGCCGTAGTCAAGCCTGGAAAACACCAGCGCCACGATGAGCAACCGCATCATGTCGTTTGACACAGATTGACGTATGCTTCGTAGTTGTTGAGGGCAGCAAAACACTTTGAACATGTCTGAGTGACTTGGGTACGCATTATCAGGTCAGCGTCAATGAGAATACCGAGATCGTGCATGCAACTGACAGGCAACATGAGATCAGAGCCAACAGCCAACGGATTGGAAGGTAACTGACTTTGTCGACGGACTGAAGCGCACCACAGTACTTCGGTCTTAGATGCATTCAGCTGAAGTCGATTGGAACGCATCCAATCAGCGACAGCAGTGACACAGTCAGCAACACGTTTCTGTAGACTGTCAGTGACCCCAAGTCGACAGAAACCATAGATCTGGGTGTCGTCGGCATATAAGTGCGGATACAGTTCAAAGCATTCCACCAGCTGTATCAGATCCGCTGTATATAGAAAAAAGAGAATCAGCCCCAAGATCGACCCCTGTGGGACACCACACAACACTGGTAGTGGAGTCGACCTGGATCCAGAACAGCAAACGTACTGAGTGCGGTTGGCGAGATACGAACTGATCCACGTGTGAACGACACCGTTGACGCCGTGGGAAGTCATCGAATGACGCAGTAAGATCGGGTGATCAACAGTATCAACTGCGGCAGACAGGTCGAGCAATGTTAGCATCGACAGGTCACCGCGATCAGCGGCAGTCAAAATGTCCGAGAGGACTTTGAGGACCGCCGTCTCAGTTGAGCGTTGTGCTCGATAAGCAAACTGGAGACTCGGCAGCAACTTGTGGACACGCACGTGGTCGAGAAGTTGTCGTGACACCAGATGCTACAACAACTTCGAGAGTACGGTTAAATCAAAAATTGGCCAAAATGACTTGATGTCGGTTGGATCTAGATCAGGCTTCTCTAGCCGAGGTGTAATGTACGCCGCCTTAAACACCGCCGACATGACACCAAGAGACAGTGGCCGGTTAAAAAGCGCTGTCAGAAACGGTGCGAGCATGTCCATGTGCTGCTTCATCAAGCGCGTCGGCATCGGGTCAGTCGCAGACTGCTTGTCGGGCAGCTGGCGGACAGCAGCGACAACGTCGTCAGTGGTCAGCTGACTGAACTGGTGCAGCGAGCAACCCGGCGGTGCAGTTGTTTACTGTGGCGTCTAAAAGCAAAAGTCACTAGGCACTGCAGTCTCAATCAATCAAGTGTCTTTAGTTGCACTTTGAACTGGTAGTAGTCCTCTACGGCTCGCAGTGCAGCTGGCAAACTGTTCCAGATTCGTGGGCCGGCGACTGCGAACAATCTGTCACCGAGCCGTGTCCTTGTCCTCGGTACAACACACATAAAGGAGGCGGCTAAACGTAGTCGGCGAGAGTCGAGATGTTTACATACGACCAGATTTAGATCCAGAATGGATCATAAAAATCCGGATTTGATCGAATCCGAATCTGGACGGGATCCACAAAGCCATTAAATACCAGAACCAAGATCAGAATCTAGTACACCATTAAGTGTAACATTGAGAATTTTTTGCCAGAAATTTGTTTTAAAAAGTTGTCTCAAGGTAAAAGGCCAAAGGCTACATTTTACAAACCTAGGGCAAAAAATTTTAATGATGATTGATAACGCCAGTTTCTATTTGTTTAGTTATACCTCAAAACCAGATCAAAAATTTGAACAAAAATCATTTAAACAAAACAGCTGTGATAACTTCAATGTTGGTCGCTCAACTTTGCCCATGCGGCAACACTGCATATTTGTTAATGTCACAGGTGCGATTTGGACCAATTGTGTGCAGGTATTTTGCATTAAGGTATAACAAAATTTTTTTGTCACAACTTCATCAAATATTGACAAATTCTTGAAAGTTCTTTCACTGACAAATTTTACAAAATATCATCATCAATAAAGCAACGACTACAGGTCTTCTTATTGTTTGCAGCTATTCGTCAAATTGCTCAAGTGCAGAAATACAATCAAACGAACACTTTTAAGTCACTGCCGTTGATATCACAATTAATCACAATTAGCATCATTGCACTGTATGTCATAAATGTCCACATTTGCTGGCACACAAGACTAATGCACATGTCAACTTTCTCACATTTACCACTGGCAAGGTGGTGCAGTGATATGGACATTTCAAATAAACTACTTTACTGAGAAAATAACAATCAAGTGCCAATATACTTTCAGCGCAATTGAAAGAATCTCGCAGTAAAAGTTATTTCTCGTGAATAGGACACTAGCCATAAAAACACGATAACCAGACAAAGCTTACTTGGTGAGTAAGCCTTGGTGTCAAGCTTAGCTAGTTGAGGTAAAACGAGTGTCGGTTCAGAGTCGGTCGAGTTTGATTGAATTCCCTCTCGACTTTGACGCTCCTTCAGCAATTTCTTCACTGACCAACACTTAACACAAACACACAGAGACAGTCACAGAGAAGAAGATTTCGCAGAGACAGCTAGGTCCATTGCGGGAGCTCATCCCCTTTCGTCGCTTTGAGCCGGCAAGGGTTAAGCCCAATCAAGCTAGCACAAAACCCAAGTCATCGAATGTCTGGCTCTATCAACAGCCAGCGCCTTTAACCGACTGGGCCAGTTTACCATCAGTCCTGGTACCTGACCTACTGTTACGCAGAACTTACCGTTTTTGTTCCCTAGTGATAGCCATAACCACCGCCAGTACTCATTTTACCATCCCATAGAGGGTAGGAGGCTGAGTGGACCCGAGTGCCAGACTTCACTAACATCTAACAAACATCAGCTTTTGACAAACACACATAAACAGCATCGTCTTCACATGTTGAAGTAGCCTTCAAGTAAGCTTATTATTATTTTTCAACCTTCAGTATTAAATTCCAGAGAGGAAATATTAAAAGCTAGAAAGTTATTATTATTATCCTTTTAAACCCTCAGTACTAAATTCCCAACCATGGCAGAAAACTAAACAAAGTGCAAATGACCGCCACGGTGGACTAATGGAACAGAAAAGTGCCTTATTATTATTCAACACTAAAAAAAGGTCTGAGATAACGCAAAATTAGAAATCACAGCGTATCTGAAATGGTCGTCCATGCAACTGATCATGAGCAGCAGTAGTGAACGAGACATCACAGACATCACTAAAAGTGTCGTAGTAGTTGTTGACGTTATTGAGGTTGTTAGTTGAAAGATGTAGCAGTTTTATCTTCATGACCCAGTCCTTCTCCCATTATGTAATTGTGTGGAAGTAACTGTAGTAGGAGTAGTAGTAGTAGCAGTAGTTAACAAGAGATCACTAACAGTGTAATAGTAGTCGTCAACGTAGGGGTTGTCAGTATGAAGCTGCAGCAGTTGTATTTTCACGACCCAGTCCTTTTCACGTTGTGTCATCAATCCCGCGTACTCATCGCCGCCAGTAGCCTGTGTCCTTGCCTCCCGGCCGGTGGTGCTATGAAGCGGTGCATCAGGCCGATGCTGTTGTAGCAGCTGCGGCTGCTGGACAGCTGCTGTGTGGAGCAGGTCGCCAGCAAACAATGCGGGGTGAAAACGCTGCTGCTGCTGCATCAGCTGCTGTCGATAGAGATGCTGCTGCTGGGGAGAGAACGGAGAACGATGCATGCTAAATCAATCAGTCAAATCAGTTAGTCAAACCACTTACCACTTACAAAAAATGACCAATGTTTTACAAGATAAAAATAAGACAAGATCTAAGACATTTATGAAACAGAAATTAGTGCTAAATCAGTCTCCAAAATGATAACGTTTTAAAGCTCTGTTTAAAATATGCAGTGGTAGATAGTGTGTTTAGCACATAAGTGAGTGAGCAAGTAGGGTTTAATGACCACCTGGCAGGGTATAGGTCATTTCGGAGACAGCCTTTCCAAGCAATGCACACACATAAACACATAATGGAACACAAAATTTAACCTTTACAGAAAAAAAAATCAGATAAGAAACACGTGAAACACAAAATATCAATCCTAACCTAAACTGCAACAGTAAGTTCTAATAATCTTCCATCTTATCCACCAGAGAGTCATTCATTTCAGAATGAGGTCTATTGGAAAACAGGGGATGCTAAGCAATGACATCATGAGATGTGAATGTCTTCAATCGTATCTAAACTTTTCCTTATGCTTATTCATTTGCATCACTATACGAATAATTTTCAAGGCTCAAAAACTAGTTTTTCTTGAATCCAAAGTGGCACATTTAGGCTGCGTTCGCATAAACACGAGTATGAGTCCGGCACTGTATGAGTTTGCGTGTATTTCAATGGCGGTCATTCACATACATATGAGTACGGGCTACCTGTAAATTTCACTCGTACGAGTAGTTTCTGTGCAGGTCATGTTTTTGTCCAACTCATAGAAAGTAAACCACTCGTAAATAGCATTAATATAATTTATAAAAACCCTCACCCCCTCAGGCTGCCTGCGGGGGCAAGATGGGGGGCACATACCCAAGGCCCAAAGACTCAAGCGGGGTCCGCAACCGTGCAACATGGAAGGCGCTAGAGGGGGCTGACAGAGTGACAGACACACAAACAGACAGACTTCCCACGTATTATAGTAAGATAGCCTTAGCAACAGTCGTTATCACATTATGTCACCACACTCATTTTATGACTCCACAGAAAACAGATGTAGACTGTATGCACCCAGGAAACATGCTGGAATGAGCAGGTCGCCGCGACCTCAGCATGTTCATCAGCTGTGCCTGTTCACTGTTGACTGGCATCATGTGTCTACAACATTGCATCAATCATAAACACACTCACAGCTTAACAGTCAATCATGACTACTCCCAGTCTTAGACAGCGTATGTGGTTAACAAAAACTTGCCAAAACGCAGCTTCGTAAATGGGTATTTATTAGAGCTGTCAAATTAATGCATTAATTAACGCGTTGATGCATTAATAAATTAACGTGCTTTAAAAAAATTAACGCACATGCGTAAATTTGTTTAACTTACTAAATTCTGTAAAGCAAAAGTTCCAATATTCCGTTAAACTGCAGTTATTTGACAATCGAATAAATTCAAGTAACTAAACTGTAGTTGCCGTTCCATCACTACTGTAAATAACTATTATTTAGATGACAGGCTGATAGATTTCTATTGTTGAAAATGCGTTTCTATTTGCGTTCTAACTTTCTATATTCTACAGGCGGGCTATAGGTTTTCGGTTTATATACTTTACTTATGGGTTTTATGTTTATATTAGGTATAGGATATTTTTAAGATCTATTTTATTTTATGTTATATTTTGTGTTTGTGTTTTTTAGGTGATCCAGCCAGCTTCACTCAGCTAATTCTCTGCCGCTACCTACAAGTTTAATTATAGTTTTAATCTAGTTAGTTCTAGGAAGATTTAAGACTATTTTTTTTCCTATTCCAGTGTTTGATCTAGTAGCTCGCTCATCTTCGTCCTCCCTGGCAGTTTCACCAGTCCGTCATCTGTCTATCACTCTACCTGACGTTACTGTGATTTTTTCTATCTAAGTCTGACTTGTTTCTATTCTATTTTGTTTC
>Ga0209367_1012632_pt1 | contig 10998 bp, 3 predicted proteins | sample WorMetLIZISLAND2_FD_187412 | JGI IMG/M metagenome (GOLD analysis project Ga0209367, IMG submission 187412) | Marine gutless worms symbiont microbial communities from Max Planck institute for Marine Microbiology, Germany - Olavius geniculatus... ... | reverse complement strand
ATTCACAATATTCAAGGTGCCTATGACGGCGCCGCACATGCTGCCAATAACCACTATGCGCCAATAAATACCACCGTTGGCCCGTCAGTGGGCCGATGTGTGTGGTTAACTGGGAACATGGTTCGACTACCGATTTTCTTAGTTGCAAAAGTTTGGACTGTATAGGAACAGTGTAATATGATATTTTTACCAAATTATTGGTAGTAAAAAATATACCAACAAAATTTACAATAATAATCACAATACAATTAACATGTATTCGCTTAACCAAAACAATGTGAAGCTGCTTTTACAACGCTCCTTCATAGTCCAGACCTCCTGGTGTGGAAAGTGGATGGGAAGAAAAAGGCAAAGGCCATGCAAGGATGGAAAAAGAAGAAAATGGGGAGAGAAAGAGAGAAGCAAGATTAAAGGAAAAAGGGAGGAGGTTGACATTTATTTCACTTATGCACAGTTGGAACCAGGCCGCCGATTGGCTAAGGCCGGCCCTGGGTCTATCTCCAGCCATTTCGTCGCAATTTACCCTTAAAGTGTGCATCGTAGCCTAAAATCGAAAACAAAACACTAAAACCCGCTATTCTGTGGCTTCCAAGTCATTTAAGGTCATTGATGTTGACACCACTAAAAAGCTCGTCACCAGTGCTTGTTATGATAAGCAGAATGTATGTACCTATCTGCAACCGTTTTCACATTATTCGAGCCAATAACGGCAAAATAACCACTTTTTAGAGGGGTACCCCTTTTTGACGCCCGCACGCATAGGCCCCCTTAAACTTAAGAAATCTGGACTTAAACTGCTATAATCAACGTTTGATGCTGAAAATTTTATGTGCAGGTTGTCGTGGTGTATTTCCAGCCATTTCGGCGCAATTCACTTTTAACTTGTGTGTCGCAACCTGAAATCGAAAAAATTATCAAATCTTTTATTTTAGGAGTTTAAGGTCGTTTAAGGTCGTCGATGTTGATACCTTAAAAGCCTGTCATCAGTGCTTGTTATGATAAGCAGCATGTCTGTGCTTATCTGCAAGAGTATTTTTACGACAAACGAACCACTAGCAGTAAAATAATTTTAAAACATTTTAGGGGGTACCCTCTTTTCACGCCCTCATTCGTGGGGAACTCCCTCACCCAGCGGCACGAAATTTTGTCACAAGAAATTAGCCCACGGTAAAGATTTGGTGATCCTAAATCGCACCGTTTTGACGAACGGACAGACGGACCGACGCTTTAACAATGGCTAATACTACGTTTACACGATCGAGCAAACATTGAGCAAACGTCGAGCAAATATATTCAAAATACACGTGCTAATTGCTCAACGTTTGCTCGACGTATGCTCGATGTTTGCCAGCATTTATCCAGGTAGCTCGACGAGCTATGGTAATTAGCATGCTAATTAGGAGAACGGGCGGGTTGTAATTGAAAGGCTTATATAACACGTGATCAACAGTGGGCTAAACATAGGCCTACATTTGAGCCAGAAGCGGGATTTCATCAGGCCTGCTTGATGTCTGCTCGATGTTTGCTCGATGTTTGCTTGATCGTGTAAACGGGGTATAAGTCGCGCTTAGCACGTCGACACAATTTGACCAGATTACTGCAGAAAAGCATCGTTACTTAAGCACGCAGTTAACGTCTAAAACTTTCAAATTACCGTCGTCAACTCCAATTTGGCACTGCTGGAGAGCGTCGTCTGCTGACAGTGTGTTGGTTTTCGTCCCGAAACGCAGTGACATCTGGAGGCTCCCACCGACAAGCTGCTCAGACGAAACACGCACATGACATAAACTGTTAAAGAAGGTAGCAGCACTCACTATATATACATGTATAACGGTGGACGCGAAGGTCGTACAGGCTTATTCTTTTAATGTCGGCCTAATTACGATTGCCGCTGAGTAGACGGGGATCAGAGAGGCGAAGTGCGTGGTAAGACTCGTGTAACACCCCGGCGGGAAATCAGCAAATAATCCACTAAAAACTAATGACTGACATTTTGCAGATTGAATCACGTTAGAAAAAGATAATGCCCTACGTATCAATGGAGCTTGAGATGGCTCAGCTGCACTGCGTTATTCCCTTCGAATTCGTTGGCGCGCAGTCATCTGCCTGGTTATAGTTTTGCATAGTATCCGTTCCTATGAACGTTAAAGTGTTTAAATTTTGTGCACGTTGTCTAAATTTCGTCACCGTGCGAGTCTACATTAATAGCACACAGTAGTTTGGTGTGCTGTTTCTAAAGCACCACGCATAAAAATACGGGCATAAATTAAAGTCCGCTAAATAATTCTGTCGTATAATCTTTTACAAGAATTTTAGCTAAATTTTTTAAACATTCGGAAAACAAAGCAAGTAATGATATTGCAAAATGGTTGCTTTCGGCCACCATACTATTAATTGACGGCGCTTTCTACGACAACATTTTATACCGTAGCGAATATTCGCATAAACCTTATACCGCCAAAAACTACTGTCTCTGGCGAACATTTTGTTGCTGGCAGTATGGGAGTATCTTCATTCATTTTCACGTAAGCATACACTGTGATTCGTAGTGTTTTATTTTGGTTCCTTATTTTAGTACAGTTTATAGTGTAATTTTTGGTGCAGTTTATTATTATTATATGTTAATGTGCTTATATCTAACGATTGTATCGCAGATTTTATATTGTGTTTTTAGCCTTGTTTATAAGTCAACTATTAGTGCAGTGTACTGTATGCGCTGCTTTGTCTTTACTTTTTGACGAATAAAGTGATCATAATGATGAAGTTAATGATCAAATTTACGTTGTAAATTATACAATTAAGGTTGTTTGTGACTTGACCAGTCGAGCTGTCGTTGTCAAGTTTTTACTACGGTATAGCAACAAGTAGTTGTTAAAGACTTAAAGTAGTTAACTACTTTGATGGTGTCAGTGGAGTTGTGAAGCCATGCTTGGTGTTCACAAGGCGCTGTCGGACAGAAAGGCAACGATCTACTCACATTGACGCCTGAATGTTGATTGTTGTGAAAAGCGTTGACTGGTCGAGTAGCCTATAGACGCCAGTAACACGGCTAGGTTTTGAAAAAATAATCATTACCGATAGGAGCAAAAACTAAGTTAAGTTTGCAGTAGGCTTAACGTGCAACCGGTTTGTCATCTCTTACAAAACAAAACAAAAAATTTGAGCTAATGCTCACGAGACGCGCGAAAGCCTATAGCAGTTCCGGTTCAGTAGTTTAGCTAAAAATTGAGGTGTTCACGCTAAGTTAATATGCAAATACCAAATTCTCTATCTGGATCGCATAACGATAGTTCCGTGGCGCCACCTTGTGAATGATATAGACTTGTGTCGCAACCCGAAATTGCCAAAAATCCATAATCCCCCTATTTTGGCGTTCAAGGTCATTCAAGGTCATTAAATTCGGCGCCATTTGAGAGCCAGTGTACGACTTTCTATTACTGATTAATAGTAACCTAGGCCCTATCTCGCACCGTTACTGAAATACAGCTTCTTATTTAGCGCTTTCGTTCGGCGTGACTTTCTACGAATTTATGGGAAAGCTTTACGGTTCCTGAAACTAGAGTTAAGATTTGGTGATCCTAGCTTGCACCGTTTTTTGACCGATTCACCCGTGTGACAGACGGACGAACGGACAGACGGACAGACAGAATTGCGATGGCAAAGACGCGCTAAAGCAGCAGCTGCTTTCGCGCGTAAAAGTGGTGTGCAACGTTTTGTGTTATTTGCAATTTTAAACATTTTTGCATTAACATAGTGTTGTGGATTGACGACGTCATAATAGCATTACTTTACGTTTTTACGAGCGAAAGCAGCTACTGCTTTCAGCGCGTCTTAGCCATCGCCATTCTATCTGTCTGTCCGTCCATCCGTCTGTCTCTCTGTCTGTCACCAAATTTTTACTCTCGGCTGCTGAAAGACTCTAGTTTTAGGAACCGTAAAGCTTTTGCATAAATTCGAAAGGGGTCATCCCGAACGAGAGCGCAAAATGAGAGGGGAGTGGGCAAAATTTGCGATTTTTGGCCATTAAGTCGCTGTACCTCAGTAACGGTGCGAGATAGGGCTTAGGTTACTATTAATCACTAATAGGAAGTTGTTCACTGGCGTTGAATTCAATGACCTTGAATGACCTTGAACGCCAAAATAGGGGGTTTTATAGATTTTTTGGCGATTTCGGGTTGCGACACAGTCTATATCATTCACAAGGTGACGCCACGCTACTGTCGTTATGCGATCCAGATATAAAATTTGGTATTTGTATATTAACTTAGCGTGAACACTCCATTTTTGAGCTAAACTACTAAACCGGAACTGCTATAGGCTTTCGCGCGTCTCGTAAACATTAGCTCAAATTTCTTGTTTTTATTTGGCATACACAGTTGTGCGTTTTGTAAACGTTGTTTTTTTCACAGCATGACGAAACTTCACGGAAGAGGGCAGTTGATCGGCCAGGCATTTTCCCGGGAAGAGGGGAGGGCAGTTGTCCCAGTGACAGTTGCCCGGGAGATAAATGTCCGGAATTCTTTGAAACATAATGTACAGGTTACGGCGAAAAAGTAGCTTTCTAAAGTTTTTCGCTGTTTTCTCAGCAACGGTTTAGCATTTTAACCTGAAATTTTACAGATTTATTGCTCAAAATGTTGTACGGCTAACCGGAAAGAAAAATTTGATTTTATTGAAAAATGACTGATTAATAGATTTTTTTACCATGACCGCCTACCGATTTTTTAAATGTTCAAGCTACAACACCAATCAATAACATCGTTAAAACAACACAGTTAACTAATAATCAGATGCCACGATTCCATTGTCACTGTGAATGTTCAAAGTGTCCACCGCCAGCTCCAAGCTCTAGCACAAGTTTTCAGTCGCTTAATTTGAGGAGCGTTTTACAACCTTGTCGATCGGTCCTTGTGACAAGTTGCCCCAGATAAACAAAATAAATTACTGTTTATCAAAACGTCACTAACGTAGTAGCCGGTTTTCAAAGATTAAATAGCATTTTTAGTTTAAAAATTTTTCATGCTGAAAAATCGGCAGTAAGTCATGTTAAAAAGTTTATAACTTTGTCGTTTTAAAAGCAGAATCAAATTATGCTTGACGATTAGATGTACAACGTTTCAGTTAATAAATGTGTAAAATTTTAGATAAAAATTCCTAATTGTTGCTGAGAGAACAGGGAAAAACTTTAGGCAGGGGGCTACTTTTTGCCGCACCCTGTAGTTTTTGGCGCAAAAAGAAACAGAACAGTTATAAATGTTACATTGGAGGTTTCTGTATGATTCAAAAATTGGCTGGAGCAGTGTATGGACAGAGGTGGGTGGGTGGCATACAAAGAAACTCATAAACCCTCGGACGGCGGTCTTTGTGCATTGAGAGATCCCGGTGCAAAGATATAGACCTATTCAAAATGTGCGGCGAGCACATGCACCGTGTCGCTAATTTGTGTACAGTCCCCCACGCAAATCTGCGCTTTTCAACCAGTCGCAAATTTCTGCCGGTCGCATTATAATCGTTGCCGTATAGCATTGTATCAACTTGCCGCACGCGATCACCGGGCTCGCTAAGCACCGGATAACTAGAACTTTACAATAGGCGCCGAGAAAAGGGTCGGTGCCCGTGCTCGGTCATGTGACTTCTCCGTCAGCCAATCAGCTTCGTGCGAGGATGTAGCAGTCCTGCGCGGCGGCAACGTTGACAACAGCAGATGATCCGGAACGACAGACTTCAGCGACTTCGCTAACGTGACGTATTGAATTTGCCTGGAAATAAATATGACTTCATCGACACTATTAACTTCGCTCGATTACATTTTTATGTTTGCGCGATTGTACTTAATCATTATTTGAAGCCGACTTTTAAATACTTGTGCGTGACGTTGACTAGACGTATCGTTGATGCTTTAGACTGAGAGAGCGTCATCCTGTAGAGATGTATTCGGTGCTGCAGCCAATGCAGTCCAGTGTCGTAGTCGCCACGTCCTCGTCTCAGCCTTTCAACAAGTCGCCTTCTGTGCCATTCAACCAATTTGTCGGACGATACTCAACGTTTGCTGACAAGTCTGTCGACCACAGAGCTTCAAAGTTACATTCCAGTGCACAGTGCGCCGAAGCGCCCTCCCCAATGAGTAGTCACCGCGACTGTTTCTCCGTAGTGTCAGAACGCTCGACGCCCCTCAAACCGGCTAAGCGCGATCGCCCAGCGGACGACGACGACCGACAGATACTTCGCTGCAAACGAAGCCTCGCGTCGTCGCTCAACACCGTGATGACGGCGACCGCGCGTCCTGATGGCGGAAGTCAGCAGCAGCAGCAGTCGTCCTTGTCCGAGTCGGTGGAACGACGAAACTTACGCGAACGACGACGAGTGAAACTCATCAACGTCACGTTCGCGACTCTGCGCAACCGGCTACCGAGCTACTGCTGGCAACAACGTCAGCATCATCATCAGCAGCAGCAACAGCAGCAGCAGCGCAGAGATCGTCGACAACGTTTGCACGGGGTTGACGGCGGCGGCAGCATGAAGAGACCGAGCAAAGTTGACACTCTGAAAACCGCCATCAGCTACATCCGCTGTCTGCAGGATTTACTGGCCGACGACGACCGACGTCAACGCCTCATGTCAACGACGACCACGACGTTCCAGACGTTTGACCTTGACGCTGCCGCTACGAACACTGTGGACTTCATTCCTGACTGCAGCCCGCATCCCTGGGCGACGTCACCCGCCGCTGTGCATGCTGGGTACGCCCGCAACTCCTGCAGTCCGCTGGCGTCACTGCCGCCAAGTTCACCGTCAGAAGATCTGACGACGACTACGACGACGTCATCAACGGCCGCGATAAGGTTTAACAATCATCCTGACCTCAATGCTGACGAGACGCTTGATCGCCGCCGAGACGTTTTGTCGCCGCTTCCATCAGATCTTCTCGACTGGCTCGTCTGACCGATCGTCTACATGTTTCACTAAATTACATGTATTTTTGATATCCACCGTCTGAGTGCGTTTAGTGTTTAGCTGTGCCGTTTTTAAACTTTGTATCAAAGACTTTAAAAATTAAAGCAATATTTTACACGCATATTTGGCGTTCAAATCTACGACAAATTACAAAGCTTCATTTAATTACTCTTAAATTTGATGAAGTTACGGCATATTATGCACGCTCACCCCCAAGAATTTTTCATTTTCATTTGAAAGCCCACTGTACGGACATCATTGCAAAGTATGAATGTCTGCCAAATTCACCAGATTTTAACCACTTGACTATTAGTGTGCTGGGTGGAATGCTGCAGACATTTCTCAAACTTAACTTAAAGCCGAAGATCATTCTAGAGCTAAAAAGTGTGCTGCAGCAGATACGGGATGACTTGCCACAGACTTTCAAAATATCGTTTGAATGCATGTGCTTTGTCTGGTGGTAAACATTTTAAACATCAGATGTAAACATTTTTACAAATATTTCATTAAATATGTTTAGCTGTTTTTTTTGTAACTGTAATATTCCAGATTTCATTAGTAGCAGGATATAAGAGAGGACCAAGTCGACCAAAAGCGAACTGGAGGAGCACAGTCAACAAAGACTTACAAAAGATGGGGTTCGCCTGGAAAAAAGCAGAGGTGGCAGCTCTTAACAGACACGAATGGTGTTGGAGCGTGGGACAATGTGTCCAGTTGGATGTGGGGGATGAACCAAGGTCCAAAAATATCCCAGAAATTTGTGCATTTTAACTATTTGTTTGTTGTCAAATGTTAAAAGTTTGTGTTTTGTGAAAAATGCATCGTGAAAATGGAAATTTCTTTGGGTTAATAATAAGCGCACATAATATAGCATAACTTTATCAAATTCAAGAATAATTAAATAAAACTTGTCATTTGGTGTAAATTTAAACGCCAAATACGCGTGTAAAATATAACTTTAAAATGTTTAATCTTTGATAAATAATGTTTAAAAAACTTTAGAAAAAAAATAAAATTTTCTGACTCACATTGTAGTGATGTCTTCATGGAGGCCATAGTTACGCTGCATGTACAGATTCGTTTTTACTTATTTATTACTGCAAAGTGATCGTGACTTTTTATCGACGTTTAATGCAGTCTTGATTTTTTTCTGTACTGAAACACTAAAAATTTTTATATGATACGATGCTACATGTTCTACATTTGCAGTTTCTCTAGTTGTTTATTTTTTGAACAAATCGACGCTTATCTAAGTATAGGTGTTTTTGTTAGGATTTTTTTCTACAAGTTTGTTAATTGCAAAGTTAGCATCACTATTGACTAATCACAATTTTGTATCACTCTGACTGGCAGTTGTTTCGTAGAACTATCCTTGCACCGTTTTGATACGGCGTGATTCACCACATGACTAATTACCGCCATTGTCCTTTTATGCAAAGTTGCGTTTAGAAAGCATGAGGATCAGCTTGTCAATCGTTTCTTGTTTGTTTTTTTTGTGTGTACGTAATTGCTGTCGTCTAGAATCTTTCTCAATAAATGTTGAATGTTGGATGTTGTAGAGACTTCATGCGTGCTATACGGTCACCATTTCACATTATTATTTTTCCCATAAATACCACACCACTGATGTATCTCCTCGGTCAGTTGTTTGTCTAAAAAATTCATCTTGCCAAATTTATCTCATGCGCAAGGAAACAATAGAAGTAGCAGTAATTCGATTTACGTCGTCATCGTCATCGTCATCATCAGCAGCAGTAGACGCAGCATCTTTTTTAAACAGAACTGGGACGTGTTCGACTTACGCATTATAAACTTCGATAGGCTATCTGCCGTAAGTTGGCACGTAAAAAGACTCGAACTGGAGAAGAGAAGTTACCAAACGCTAAAAGCGTTACATCGGTAACATAAAAAATTATTAAAGTGCGATCATCGCGCCGCGATTCTAATAATGCAGATCATGCAATGAAAACGTAGCCTATAAAAACAACATACTTAAAAGTCGACAATATTACTTAATTATGCACACAAGGCATTAAAGATGCAGTTAATAGAAGTGAAAAAATGCAAAATCTAAAACTTCTTAGAAGCCAAACATAGTGTAAAATTGCGTTCATGACGAGGTACTTTCCTATACGTTGAATCAAGCTACTGTGAATATGATACATTTGAAACACTTTGAACAGAAATAATTAGTAATGGATTGTGTGTTTAGACGTGTTCAAAGTCTCATATAGCACACGAAGGCATGTACAAAGCGACAGAAATAAACTAAAATAAACTGAAGCAAAATGTATTCTAGTGTACTTTAAAAACTGCAAAGTTGCGAGTTCAGTTTAGTTCAGTTCTCTCGCTTTGTACACGCGTTAAGTTTTCAGCCCGTGGGTTTCACATTAAGAACCAGCATGTGACGAACTTGATTTTCTTATGTGATAACGCAATGCACTTTAAATAAATAAATAAACGTATTTTATTTATCAACATCACAAGTACAAAACAGAACACATATAGCAAATACGTACTGACAGAGCATCAAGGAAAGAATAACTTTTACTAACAAAAACGAAAGACGACTATACGAAACAATTATTACACAAGCCGGTTTTGCTGTACGTTTCTGTACTTTGGTGGATTCAAATAGTGGCCAGTTACATAAGTTCAAGTGACATGGATAAACTTAAATCTACGAGCTAGACTGCCAGTATGTACGCTTGTATTTCGCGAGTTTGAGACACTGTTTTGAGTCATTTCATAACGTCATAAAATTGTGCGACGTGCACGGTTAAAGCTTGTTCACTCGTTGACTCTCGCATCTAGCAGTAAACGGCTGTTAACCACGAAACATTAAGTTGAAGTCTATCGCGCAAACGGCTCTACTGGGTTATGGCCCGTAGGCTATGTAATTGGTGTCAGAAAAAACAAACAAACTGTCCACAAAATGGCCGCAAAATGGCCATGTGCGAAGGTTCTGTGTTTCGATGTCAAGACATGTAGTGTGCTGTTGTTAATGGGCATTATCAACAATGACGTGCGTCCGGCAATGGGCGACAATAGGCCTAGAAAGAAACATTTTCCTGGCAGCAGCAAGGTGTAAGCTGATGACAGGCAGTTCAGCACACCCTGGAGACCTCTCGAGTCTTGACGTCAGTCAGAGACAAGCAGGCAACCTGATCTGATCCCGCATGATGCCAGCCAGCCCAGGGAGTGGCCGGGACCGCGTCGCATTGTCGTCAAATTTCACAGTCCGACGACCCGCGTGCGTCGTGACACCATATTTAGTAGCATTAATCCTTCTCCTCGAGTCACTTGACCATCATGCCGGTCCGACTGACCTGCGACGACCGCCGGCGGCACGACGGTTGAGAGGCGCTGTCGGTAGCGAATATTAGCTGACAGAAGGTAGCAATCATCCGACGTGTGAAGACGACATTTGCCCTCGCGGCCTCTTTTGTGTATGTCCAGCGCCGCTGTAAGACGGCAAACAGACGCACAGCAGCTCAACGCCGCTCGCTGCAACGGCTGCTGACTCCCTTCTGGCATTCGCAGGCGGATTTAAACATTTTCCGCTCCCACTGGCCAATTATAAAATGTAAAATTACACAAAAAGGGACCCCACATGTCAGGGAATGTTTGATAGCAGCATGACATTTTTTTCTGGCTTGTATGGTCCTTGTAGCAGAACTTTAAAAAGCAAAATATGATGAACAGTGTATTTAGACTTACGCAAGTAGGCCCCTATCTGACGCAGTGAACATCACTGTATGACGTAATGATGAAATCGGCTTGGCGGAGTTTCTACACTGTGTCTCAAAAAAAGCATGTGACTACATTTTTTGCAATAACTTGAACAATGAATGTCCGATTATAATAATTTTTGGCACACTTATTAATGAGACTATATGTCATCGAATGGTGGTTTCATTTCCCACCTCATCTATTTAGTGCAACTGTCTTACCTTGGGAAAATGGCAAAACCTACAAATGGTAAATTTTGCCTCATCCAGCTGCTGCAGCGGGAGACACCCGACTTCATCGGTCCTGACCTCT
>Ga0209367_1012631_pt1 | contig 10998 bp, 5 predicted proteins | sample WorMetLIZISLAND2_FD_187412 | JGI IMG/M metagenome (GOLD analysis project Ga0209367, IMG submission 187412) | Marine gutless worms symbiont microbial communities from Max Planck institute for Marine Microbiology, Germany - Olavius geniculatus... ... | reverse complement strand
CGAAGTAGTGGAATTTGAGTTTAGACAGTAACATGGCTACCTACATTATCCGTGCAGCGTGAGTGACCTTTTCCACGCATAACACGCGATATAGGCTTACGTGACAAACAATGCGCTGCCAGCTGAGGTTGTAATTTTTTCAAAAATTAGAAAATGTTGCCAAAGTTTTTCGCGTAATTTTCGAAAAAAATAGCAAAAAACGAAAGCGCAAAAACTGGACAATATGTCAGTAATTATTTAGATGTTTATTGTTGCAAGATTGTCGCACTAAGAGTAAAGACCAATCAGATTTTTCGACGTACATAGACATTCTGGAACCAATTTCATATGTACAATATTCATGTTATTCATATATTACTGGTGTAATTACTAACTTTTTTTAGAAAAAAAATCCGGGAATATTCCAAAATGTAATTTTTTTCAGAAAAGTTACAACCCCATTGGCAGCATGCGCAACTGTCGTGCTTGCAAACACGCAGTGCTGCGCTGACGAAGAACATCTCAGACGTTTAGTTAGAGACGATGGGTCGTGAAAGCTGGTGGCTGTGGCTTCTTTCGCTGGTACTTGGTCTACAGATCAACCAGACTGACTCATCAGTACCCGCCAACAACACCATCCGCATCGGACACCTCGTACAAGCAAAAGCCAGATCTGGAGCAGTTAACGTCGCCATCGAACAAGCTCAAAATGACGGCCTTCTTCGCGATTATAATTTCAGGTATTATTACTAATAGCAATTCTACTGTACAAAGTTGGTAAAGATATAGACATCATCGGCAACATCAGCAGCATCGTCATGACGCGAAGCATTCAGCTGTAGCATTTTGTTGTTGCGATTTGTCGCCAAATTCCTCGATACATGAAAATCATGAACAAGTATTTTGAGCAAAGCTCACTAGACGCGCGAAAGCCTATAGCAGTTCCTGTTCGCAGGTAATTGTAGTCTATCTCCGTCCATTTCGTCGTAATTCACTCTTTTGCAGCCGAAAATCGCCAAAAAATCACGTTAAATCAATATTTTTAGGGTTCAAGGTCATTCAAGGTCATCGATGTTGATAAATCTCAAAAGCCTGTCACTAGTGCTTGTTATGATAAGCAGCATGTATGTACTTATCTGCAACGGTTTTCACGCTACACGAGATAACTGCCGTAAAATAACTACTTTTTAGGGGGGGTAGCTGTTTTTGACGCCCGCCTGCGCTGGCCTCCTTGAACCTAGAAGTCGGGATTTAAGCTGCTAAAATCTACCCTGAATGCTGAAAATTTCACACGCAGGTTGTCTTGGTCTATCTCCATCCGTTTCGGCGCAATTCAGTGTTGAAATGTGCGCAGCATCCAAAAATTGCAAAAAATACACTAAAACCCCTTTTTGAAGGTTCAAGGTTGTTCAAGGTCATCGATGTTGATAAATCTCAAAAGCCTGTCACTAGTGCTTGTTATGATAAGCAGCACGTATGTACCTATCTGCAACCGTTTTCATATTATTCGAGCCAATAACGGCAAAATGACGTCTTTTTAAGGTGGGGTACCCCTCTTTGACGCCCTCGTTCGAGGGGAACCCCTGCACCCAGTGGCACGAAATTTTGTCACGATAAACTAGACACCTTGCGGCAGCCCACAGTAAAGATTTCGTGATCCTAGCTTGCACCGTTTTGATACAGCTCACGAGTGTGACGGACGGACGGACAGACAGACGCCCAGACGATGGCAAAGACGCGCGAAGCATTCTGCTTTCGCGCGTAAAAACGGTGTGTTAGAAAAATCACCATAAATTGGACTCAGAAAAAGTATTCTTAAAAGCTGGCAAATCTTTACTAGGCGCCTACTATTCTTCTTATTATTATTATTATCAGCGTTATCCTTTGTAGTTCCTGTTTTGTCACTCTACTGCAGAGTGATGGGTTTTTCGAAGCTCATCACGAAAATTTGAAAAATGTTAACCAAACCAATACTATGTAGCTCAGAGTCTACTTTCAGGCGGTATGAGCTTAATGAAGATATTCGTAGGTGTCCGTGGCGAGGGGGCGTCTAATACATTTAAGAAGTATTGTGCTGCTGTGTTTCAGCATTGCTTATACAACGACAAATGTGCAATCTGGGTGGTGCAAGCCACCAGCTGTGAAAAGCGGTACGTATGGTGCCCTAAAAGTGCTTCTTACCGAAGACGTCGATGTCATCATTGGACCATTCTGTTCCCCGGGTAGACAGCAAGCTTACATACATATTCATATTAGGCCTATTGATACTCAAAATTTTTAACGCGCACAAACGAGTGTCATATTGGCACTGACGGTGGCACGTTACGCTGCTGCGGTCCGTTATCACTAGTTTTTCAGTAGTGAACTAGATAAAGCTCATTATCGAAGCAGCAACTAAAGGCAACACATTTTATGAAGTAACCGTTACGTTATTATTAGCAAAGAATATTTTGAATTGCTGCTGCTAAAAAGTCGTCTGAGTTTATTGTCACCGGAATGAATCATCGAAAAAATTGTGTCATTTTTATATACCTGTATGCACTATGTAATAAGCCTAGTAACTTCTGTGTAAATAACGTAGAACTACCACAAATTTATGTTTGTGTGTTGTTTGTTTGCCATGTTATTGTTTGATTTCTGCTAGCGATCGACAGTTATATTTTGCTGTAGGCTTTTCTAACACTTTGACCATCTATGGTTGCGTTTTAATTGATATCATCTCACCTCATTTGACAGATTTTTTGTGATGCGTAATTTGCTGCATGCAGCGTGTATAACAGTCGGACAGATCATGTCCTACTGGAACCGGCCGATATTTCCGGAGGCATGCGTCGACGCTATTTTGGACGACTCAGTGACGTACGACACGATGGTGCGAATTGCCGGTTCGTTTGATAGCGTTGCCCACTCGTTCAAGGCGGTTGCTGAATACTACGGCTGGACACACATCGTATTGGTGTCAGATGATAATACGACATCCGTCTGCTGGTTCGGAGCAAAACCTTTTGGCGACGTTTTCGGCAACAACAAAAACTACACGTTTACCTGGCTGAGAATTGGTTCTGAACCAACCGACAAAGAACTGGACGATGTACTGGAACAAATACGATCACGCACAAGAGGTTTTGTTGACATTTTTTATTCGTAAATTCTGTGAAAAATGCCATTTGGGTCATGGCAGTGTCCAAATGTCAGGTACCCATTCTGCAGTCGTTATGTATTGTCAATAACTTTAGACATAATAGTCGTGTATGACAAACCGAACAATAGCAATAAAATAACTAGGTGCTGATTCACTAAATGCCGACGCTCTGCAAGTAGAAGGTGCAATTTCAAACAAAACTTACCAACTACATCGTTTTTTTTTTAAAATTAAGTGCATTACTTTTTGGTTTTGTTTGCTGCACAGTGGTCGTGTTTTGTCATTCCAAAGAGTTCTCGGGCATGGCGCGGTTTCTGTTCCACGCCCAAGATCACAACATGACAAACGGAGACTTCGTTTTCTTTACGTTTCACAATGTGCGTCGCGATTTCACCGACAGACCGTGGAATGTATATGTTAGTGATCCGAAAGATCTCTCGCGCCGTCGACGAGCATTTTATGCTGTTAAACAGGTTCGCTTTTAATGCACCACTCGCTATTTTTAAAATAATTTTTTTAAAAACTTTTGTCGATGTTTTGCTTTAATTCGGTATGCATTCAGTGGCCACTCTTCGTGGTAAATCTCTATTAAGTAGAAATCCGATAAACATTAATGCGTTTACTAGTATTTAAATTATTATGGCTTAGACATGTGCATTTAACTAGTTGAATCATCGGAAGCTTATACTCTGCAATAACTGTGTCGGTTAGAAACAAACTATATCTTTAAAATAAGGGGTTTCAGTTTGGACTGTGATTGGGTATGACGTCATATAGACGTCGTCATTATGGTGACGCATCATGAACATCATTATAACTAGCGGCTATGCTGCAGGGCCGAAAATGGAGACCGCAGGCCGATACTATGGCAACGATCAAGCGTCTGATTTTACTTATTCAAAATCGTTGACGGTATTGCCTGTTTTACATGCTAGATAACGGCGGCCGACAATGTCGGTCCAAAAGCTGACGAGTTTTTATTGAAAGTACAGAAAGCAGCAGCTGGACCTCCGTGGCACATGGAATCTCCGCGTGTGGTATGCACAAAATTCATCAGTTCATATTTGTAACATTATTTTGTTTTTACCTTTGATGTTTGTGTAGCTTAAACGCCACTGCTTAGGTTGCTGTGGATTTTTAAATAAAAAGTTCTACAGCCAGCTGTGCAACATCTGGACATATCAACATGTTTCGGATGTGTCATAGATTTTTGATTTCTATGGGACTTGCACACACTGTTGTCGACTTTTGCATTTGCTTTATTTTCAACAACTTGTTGTACAGCATGCTTTTTGACTGTCTGTCTTTGCTGTTGCACCAACAAAACCATTAACATACAAGGTGTCCCCAGAGCGATTTTTACTGCATTGTAGCGCCGTCTTTCTACCCTTCCTTCATCAAAATCTTGGCACAATTAAATGTTTTTACTAGCTACACTTCATAAAAAAAATAATATGTGCAGCAACCAATACATGTGTGTTAATAGTTTGTAATGGCTGTTCTGTTTTTGTAGTAATTGCCATTCTGAGCGAAATGTAATTAAATGATAACAAACACAAATAAATTGTTACTTAAGTACAAAATGGAATATGGACAAATTAAAAATGTTATTATATACTTTATACATGATAAAAAGACACATTTCGCTATAAAATTAAAAAAAATGCATTCCATTAACGAATATTGTAAACTGATATTTCAATTAAGCCCTATGTAAGTCAAAAACGTTATGACATAGCAAAAAGGTGGTACATTTGCGCACGCATTGTGAATGTCATAACAGCAAAATTGGACGTTCACTTTCTTTTTGCACGATGCTGTCTACCTGTACCTGCTGACACTGAATCAGACTCTGGCTGAAGGTAACTTGGACTACAGAGACGGTCGACTCATTCGCAACAAGACGATTGGACAACGGTTTGTCGGTAAGTTAAAACTACGACAACTGATTTATTTTCACGGAAGGCGTTATATTCCGTATGTTTTTTTTTGTTTCTGTAACTTAGAAAAGTGGTATAGCTAGGGTTAGTTAGTTAACTGTGCTAGCAAAGCTGTTAATTGGAGTGCAGCAGTCTTGCTAGATCGAAAAATAATCTAGTGTTTTAAACAGACACTGTTGGTTTCGCGGTGGCCAGCTATTCGCTGTATTCCGTCGCTTTCATGGTATTCCGTTTAGTAGCTGGCGACGCTCAGCTAGGCGAGACGCAGTGTTAACGTCATAGCCAGATCCCTAAGCCGAATTATTTTGGAGGTGTCGCTTCGTTAACTGAAATTTTCGGCGGCTTAGCCGGCTAGCCGAATATTTTTTTTTTGCGGCGGCGGTTTCCCAAAAAAATTGGGCGATTACGGCGGCTAGCCGAAAATTGCACTGCCAGCTATAGCAATGTACAATCAATGACCATGCAGAATAACTCGTCTGCAAATGGCTAATTAAGCCGTGTATAGTTTACTGTGCAGGAAATAATTTAATCATTGTTAATTATATAAACAACAATGGTTTATAATTTATAGGATAAAGCTATACAGCTACACATGAGTGTTCAAAGTGTCCACGCAGAGTCTATGTAGACGTGAATGAAGCATTAACTCAAAAAACTTTTATTCCACACACAAATCGTTGTTACAACGTGTAGGTTAGTTAGCCATTAGTTGACTTTTAGGGTTTTGGGCGTGGCGTAGCGGTAACGCGTTGTGTCCGATCAGCAAAATTAACCTACGTCGGGCTCGGATAGTACTTGGATGGGTGACTGTCTGCGGGCAGGTAAATCATCTCGGTGTGCAACCAGCCGCCTAGGTCAACTCAGTCTTCCATCTCTCCTTGGTAGGTAAATCGAGTACCAGCTTATCTTGCTGGGAATAAGGTGGTTCGCGTTTACTGTGTCCGGTGGCAGGTGACGCTTCGTATAGCACGGTGATGTGTTTTCTATAAAGAGCTATACAGTACCTTTAACCTCTTAACCTTTATAACTATACTGATGCTATAAGCTGTAAGACTACCTTAGCTCACACTTTAAATTTTGCACTTTTCTTGTTTCTCAATACAATTTGGCTAACTAATATATATGCATCTTTATTCACCATGAAAGGTAGCAAATGAGTACAAAATAAAAGAAAAACTTAACTAATTACAGTTCATATAGTTCATGTATAGCTGAATAGTTCGTACTTTCACACAGAACATAATAGGCCCGCCGACAGCGACACGCATCGACAGCAACAACTATGACAAACCCTTTTTTACTAAATATTTCTCGTACCTTTTGAGCAACAACTCACTTGGAAGTTTAAAGTCAAAGTAACTTAAACATGCATTAATTATTATCATGTTCGAAGTACAAAATAACTTCATTAAAAAACTAATAGAGCTGTCAAATTAACGCATTAATTAACGCGTTAATGCGTTAATAAATTAACGCGCGTTAAAAAATTAACACACATACGTAAATTTATGTTAACTTAATAAATTTTGTGAAGCAAAAGCTCCAATACTCCGTTAAAGAGCTATATTTGACAATCGAATGAATTCAAGTAGCTAAACTGTAGTTGCCGTTCCATCCCTACTGTAAATAAATAATTATTCCGACGACAAGCCAATAGATTTTTATGCTAGCTATGACGTCAGTTATTGTTGATTATACGTTTAAAATGTGTTTCTAACTTTCTATTTTCTACAGGCGTGGCCCCAAACGTCGCGAGGCTCGGGCTAACTTACCCCTCTAGTCTCCCTCTCGACGGGCCTGGGTGCGTTAATAACGCGTTAATTAATGCGTTAAAAAATTAATACACGATTCTGCTACAAACTTATTATAGAATTCAGCTATAAGCACTACGTAGTCATAGTCCGTTGTAACAAACTCAAAAGTTTTCATGACCAACACTCGATCCAGTTTTCCGGCCCGATAGACGATCGTCTGCCATTTTGATACAAGTCCGGTAGTGCTGAACATGCACTCCACAGGCCAGTGATTTTCAACCGGGGTTCTGCGGAATTCAAGGGTTCCGCGAGCATCTGTCAAGGGTTCCGCGGCTCGTCAGAAAAAATAGGCTTAACCTAGCGTGCGCAATTACGCCAGAACAAGCAATAGAAGTACTATGCACCGAATGATTATAGTTCCAAATTAGCGCTTCTAGCCGTCTACTTTTGCATACAGTGTTGAATATTTTTCTTGTTAACAATGTTAGAATATTTGCATTGAACACCGAACACTAACTTATTAATGTCAGTGTCAAGGAATCGTGCGTCCATTTATTGAAAGATCTTTGTTTCCTGAAACATTCTGCTTGAAAAAATAAAAGCTTCGCACATTAGCGCAACTGGCCCCCTGAGCTGTCCGTGGGCGTAAAGACGTAGAAGATCCAATAATTTTGGGCCGTTGGCACCGCCTCGTAAAGTGTTTTTGGTTACGGGTGAAATAAAAATGCTGAATAATATTATCTAAAACGGTAAAATTAAGCAAGTCTTTTGCCTGCTGCTTTATCGTCAGCGTTTCAGGGTTTTTCCTCAGATTCCCACAGGTTTCCTGCTTCTCGACTTCGCTGGGGACATCGGTCCGCAGACACCCTAAAAATTCCACTTTGCCTACGCCATTGGCTCACGGATCATGCCATGGGGTTCCGTGAGTGATTTTGACACTTATGTAGGGTTCCGCTGCAGCAAAAAGGTTGAAAAACACTGCCACAGGCACTGATGACGAGCTTATTCCGAAGTAAGCTACATTTGAGTGACTTTACTCAAAATGGAAAATGACTGATCGTGAATTTGCCAGTGTCCTGAAGATTTTCTTTATCTAACTCCTCTGGGATACGTGAATTCAGATAGTGGTCAACATCAAACGACGTCGCTGCAATGCACGCAGGCAGTTAAACGACTAGTTCGCGTTACTTCATTTTGACAAAATTCGGCTAGCCGAATTTTTTTTCGGCGGTTACTCGTAAAATCCGACTTAGCCATAAACTTTTTCGGCGGCGGCAACGGCTAACCGAAAAAAATTTTTCGGCGACGGCGGTTATGGCGGCGGCTTAGAGGTCTAGTCATAGCAACTGTGCCGCAAAAAAGTATCGCTCAGAGTATTTCGATCCAGTTGCGCTCTGGTCACCGACGGAGCCAGAACGTTGCTTCGCTAAGCTCTGGTCACCGCACCAAGCGTTAACTCTGTACATGCGATTGAGATTAACATCGTATATCGATTGTAACGAATAATATGACGAATAAATCGGTATGTTGACTCGTTACATCTTCAATCGCGTAAGCAAAAATATTACGATTACGGTCAGAAGCAGTATGAGCAAATATATGTGCACATGCACTACATTTTGAAAGTAGACATAAACGGTTTTTATTGTTGTCGGAGCTTATCCACATTGCGGTGCTTTATCCTAAACTGCCAACACAATAATGTGCATCTGTAAATCTTTTTAGTGTTCGATGTTCCATGTTCTGTGTTGCTTATACATGCAGGCGTTAGTGGGAATATACTGATAAACGAGAACGCAGACCGAGTGAGAAGTAGCAATGTCTGGAATTACGCCGAGGGACATGACTCTTACTACGCTTCAATGCTGGTTGATCTCACACTGCCTCTAGAAGATGTGAGTGACGTAGTATGGCGAAGAAGTGCGTAGCAAAAAGATTAGATTTTTATATGTATACGCCGATAACTCACAAGTCTCAGAACCGACTTCATCAAAATAATAATCAAGTTTTATTTCCTCACTGCGTTCTGTGAGAACGATGTGACACTTGACCCAATCAAATCAGATGCCTCGAGCTACGAATCTGTTTGGCACATCTCAGCGGTTGTCCAATCGCACATCCATTGAAATAGCGGACTCAGTTATCCAACTTTCATAAGCTTACACCATCAACTTTTTAAAGATTCATTGGAGTTACACTAGACTCGAGCCTTACAATGGGTCTTCAAACAAAAGCATTGTCTAAATTTTGTTTTTAGCATATAGGCCTACGTTCGTTTAGGCAAATTCGCTCGTTTATAGATTACTCGATAACCGTTTCCGTCACTTTCGCTTTGGTATCATCATGCCTTGATTATGTTAACTACAAGAAGCGTTCAGTAAATTCCAACATTCTCTCTGCAGTTCACTGCAGTGTTCCCATTGTTCTACAAGTCGCCTGGAACCCGTAGCATTAAGTTTTTGTTGGAATGTGTAAAAATTTCTGGACACAATGCTGTAAAACATCTTCATCGTTCTTGAACTTAATATTTCCAAGTGATTCGCTCTGTGGTCCAAACAAATGAAAATTACTTGGAGCTAAGTCTGGCTTGTATGGCAAATGCTGTATCAGTTTCCAGGATTACGTCACGACTAGCAAAGAATATTTAATAAACTGCCATATTTAGTTTAAATATTTTGAATGAGTATTTCTTCAGGTACAACTGGTAAAAATTTTGTGTAAATTGATCATTATTTGAGTGAATTATGAAAAAAAACAAAAAAAAACAAAATCTTGAAACGCTGTGTATATTATTTCGTTTCTCTTCATATTCGTCAAACCCAAACACTGGCCTCTTTCAGACGTCATCTAAAGGCTCATTATTTTCAGTCTTTTTATTTTGTCTTTTAGCCCTTCTTTCAAATGCGCCCTGATTTTGTTTGTAAAATTTTAGCGTCATAATAATTGTTACTTACTTTGGCGTTTCCGTAGCACGGTTAAATTTTTGTAATGCATTGTTGCAAATATTACCGTTTGCCAGCAAAATATCGAAATCATTAATTATTGCGTTATTTTTGTAGTTTTACTAAGATTTTACTGTAAAAAATGTTGAGCAATATCGCACGCAATTTGGTCGAGACTCGCGAACCCACGATTGTATTGCGAGTCAGAAATGTTGTTGTCAGTCACATTGCATTATACAGAGTGGTCCAGATAAAAAAACTGCACAAAAGGTCCGGCACCATAATTTTGCAAACGTACGTCAAAAAACACTCGGTTTTCAGCATATTGCTTTGAAAGAAACTGCTTACATAACACAGCTAGTGTCTCAATACTACAATTAAATACTTTTTGTTTCGCATTACTCTGTGACGTACGGTTGCAATATTATGGTGCCTAAATTAAACTTTGTGCCGTTTTTTCTGGACCACGCTGTATTGTAGTACTGACTAAAAATCGACTACGTTTTCAGATATTATACTTTCATGTGCATGTTTAGATGATAACAGTGATTTCCCCACTAACTTGGGGAATTTATACAACACCTCCGCCGGACATTCCAGAATGTGGCTTTGTTGGCGAATTATGCCCTCCACCTGTACAAGGTATACTTAATTATTCTACATTATTCACGCAAACCGGCGTTTATGTGCTGTATTCAGGTAGCAAAGGCTGTATTCAGGTATTTGCTATTAATAACGGAAAAATGGCTCTCTTAAACCTTCGTTGCGAAATCACGCATACACTTTGAAGACAAAAATATACGTTCGTGCAATAAAATACAGCTTTAGTCATAACTTAGCAGCTAAAACAGGTCGAAACTAATAACTTTAATAAGTTATAATTTTGTACTATATTCAATGCTTAAAAGCGCACGTACCAATTTAATGCTATTCCGTTGAGGCAAAACCATGACAGTAAAGCGTGCAGACAGGTAGTGAGGGTAGCAATATCAGATGATGGATAAGATAATGACGATGCTGTGCCGTTTGTGCAGATCAGACGACAACAATTGTTGTATCGTCAGTTGTCGGAGTTGTGGCTTTAGTCGCCTTCATTCTGGTATTTCAGCTCATCAGGTAAGCTAATGCACATTTTTACATTTTACCTTTGCCTCGAGACGTTCGTTACCGCGGTGAACGCAACGTCAATTTTTGTCTGTCTGTCGTTGCTGGCGTATCAAAAAAAAAAACAAATGCAGTAC
>Ga0209367_1012630_pt1 | contig 10999 bp, 11 predicted proteins | sample WorMetLIZISLAND2_FD_187412 | JGI IMG/M metagenome (GOLD analysis project Ga0209367, IMG submission 187412) | Marine gutless worms symbiont microbial communities from Max Planck institute for Marine Microbiology, Germany - Olavius geniculatus... ... | reverse complement strand
CTGATTGTTGCATGAAACTTTTTCAGTCTGTAGCTGGATTTACCAAAGTGGGGCTCTTTGGCATCTGATTTTACGAAAGCCCTGACATCTACGTTTATGAATTTTTCATTTGGGTCTGTGAATATACTATAGCCTAATCTGTGGTAGCCGTAAATCAAAGCACTTTAGGCAAAATACGACGTAATGCCAGTATCTGATGGTATCAAAAAAATTTTATTAAAAATTTAGCTGTTAATTATATCAGTTGTGTTAGTGAAAGGCCAACCAAAAATTGTGACTAGTTACATGGGCCCCTGATGGACAGGGGGGCCAAGAGGGGCCCGGAAGCAAGCCCTGCACAATTTTTCCATATTTCAGCACTGCAGTCCAGTCCAATGTCTACAGTTACCCAGCTGGCTGTTCATGACTATAGACTTTTACACCAAGACCACCTTGCATACAGCAACGACCTTACCCCCAGTGACTATTATCTGTTTTGAAATCTGATAATGATGGTGTCTGCTATCCATGATGATGAATGACTCATGCCTTTTTTATTGACGCTGGAAATCGCTTCTGTTTAATGCTCTGTGACGTCATAAATTACAACGACGTCATATCTGCAACCGACTCATTAGAGTTCGTAAAGGATGTACGTTTCACTGATGTATAGATTGTGGGAAATATTGTTGTCTAATATGTCAAGGCCGGAAACTTTTGGGATGACCCTCATAGTAGGGCAGACCCACAGTTTTCCGCGGGCCCGCGGAATTTCTAGCCGAGCCACGGAATTTTGATATTTCCGTGGAACTTTGCAAAATTTTGCAGAAGTTGAAAATTCAGCTACGATTAGTAAGATTTTTGATTTGGTGACGTATTTTTATCACGGAAAAAATCAAACTAAACTGCCAAAAACTGTAGGCCCTACTAATAGCTATCGCAACATGGCACAATCGTAAATAAATGCAACACAACTTGACAAATGAAAATTGAAATTGCACTTTTAAAACGAAAAAAGATGGGTAATTATCTTTGTACGTTGTAGCATAACTCAGCACAATGTCACTATGCCAGCTGGCCCTTCAGAAACTAAGTTTCTGAACAGGATAGAGCTTAGTTTACTTACAAATGAAAAGTCATGGTGAACCGTGGAATTTGGACGATTTTGCTGTGGTAAGCCGCAGAATTTTGCAAACTGGCCCACGGAATTTGGCAAAATTTTCCGCGGAAAACTGTAGGCCATACTAATTAGATATGGGATGTGGCAAAGTGGAATGCATGCTACTCCACGTAGACCATGCCAGTTGATGTCACAGCAATAAACAAAAGCAAACAGTTGCTAGAGTCTAGTCAATCTTGTGCACAGTGGTAGGCCTGGTGCTGTCAGCGATGGCAGTGTATATGAACAGAGCCAAAAACACATGGACGGCAACAATGGTTACAACGGCTGCGTAGAAATAGCTGTTCAACGTCGACATTGCTAACAACCCTGCAACCACACCACATGCACATATAGTATACAGGCTGTGAAAACATACAGCATGATTAACTATACAAAACAGGAGTTTATACACTTGTTAATGGCAACAAGCAGTGATTGACGATATTTATAATACGAATCAAATTTAACTTCGCGTTTTAATAACAACTTGTAAGTTATGAAGACAAGTCATTCACTCAACTGAAAGATGTGGCATAGAGAATGGCGTATAGGATGTTGTTCTTCCCAAGTCTTAAAATTTGCATACCAGTAGTCTTCTTTCTACACAAGAACCTTTAAAAAGCTTTTTAAAACCTACAACCTTTTTTCTGAAAACCTAGATTTTCCAGCTCCAATAAAAGTTTTAATATCAACTGCCATTTCATCAACATCCTAATATTCCATCTGCTTTCATCATCTGACTTCACACAGTTTCACTTGCCAAGCAGGGGGAGAGACAGCTCAATAATCCAAAGGTCCAACAAAAGTTTTTTTGGTTCTTTCCTGTACACTTCTACAGATGTTAACTCAATCTCCATATTTCCTTTCTCTGGTTAGGGGTTAGGATTAGGGTTAGTGTAAATACATGATGCAGTATACACCTTTGGACTATTGAACCTTCGAATTATAGGCACAAATCCCCCTGCTGCCATATATGGTAAGAGACCAATAAGAACCTTCAAAGATGATAGTTTTGCTTATGAAGTACGTTGCAAGGGGACAGATGATCATCAGCATACTGAAGAAAAACAGCTTCTTAAGTAACTGCATAGGTGACTCCTGCACTCTGTAGCCAACATTACACAAAGTATAATGCAATAACGATAGTTATAGATTTAATAGTAATAGTGCTATATAGGGTGAGTTAGAATGAAATATCACAACACAAAAGTCATGACGTCTGTGCAGCAGTTAATTTTGCTAAATTTAGTTAATATTTGGCAATCTGGTCCAGCATCAAATTCAATGTTTAACTTTCACTAGTCAACATCGTAATGTATCGATTTCTGCATGAATTTTCAATGCTAAAAACACTGAAGTGCTGCACAAGCTCAACTAGCTGATGAAAAATAATAAGCAGATTGCCTTTATTGAGCATAAGTTCCAATTCTGTCAAAAAAATTTTTGAAATAATTGTACAGTGTAGAAAACCAATTTCCTGAAATGTCTGAAACCACAAATTGTCTTGGTAGGATATTCTTATCTGTGGCTAGATTTGTAATCCTAACCGTGATTATGAAACTTAAAATATTGAAAAGTATACTAAGTTTTTTAAAGCAATCTGTCTGCTCAGCCAAACTTCTCAAAATGGAAAACATTCAACAAGCAATGGCTAAATCAATGTTTTTTCTTTGTCACCATCTTTCAAGCGGGAGATGGAAGGCCCTGTATACTGACACCACTGCTAGAAAGTGGCATTGTGGCTGGGGGCAGGAAGTTAATTGTCCTGAATCCCCTCCTACGCTAAAATTTTAAACCACTGAAAAATTTCCTTCAAGACTGACTGAAAATCTTCTTCCAAAAACTGTCAATGAAGTCTTCCAAAAATACAAAATTTGGCACTGGAAATACCCCATTTTGTCAAATTCAGCAGCAAAAGTAAAAATTTGCAGCCGGCTGTTGAAAAGCTGCCGCCAACTTTGTATGCCATGATGCTGATAGTGCGAGAGTTACTATAATTTATAATCGCAGGCAAAAACCAAACTGACCCAGTAAACTGTGCCTGAACGTCGGCCATGATGTTGTCCATTGATGACGATGATGACTAGATTGTCTTGCACACGTTGGACACTGCACAGTGCACACATTACAACTCCACTGATCACTTCAACTGACATTTCACGTACAAAAATTACAAACAAAAGTGCCAAACTAAACGCACTAACTAAAGCAGTGGCAGGGATGGCAGCCTCTCTAAATCTTAGGCTGTCCAAAAATTGTCAGAAAATCTTTTTGTCGAAAAATTTTTGTCCAAAAATGCAAAATTTTAAGTTTAAAAACATTAATTTTGCAATTAATCCTTGCTGGGGGAGTGCTGTGTGCATACCATGCCTTTAGCTGCCTTGCCACAAGAACCCCTTCCCCATTCTCGGTCTCAGCCTTTAGTCTCAAATGTTGGTCCTTCAGGCCTCCCGAGTGAACCACAAAGATAAATTCTTGCTAATGTTACTTTCATTGAGACTAACGATATTAATTCATATTTCTAGTGCTCAACGGTTTTTTGCCATATGTCTTGGCCAAGGTCTAGGGAGCTGCAGCATCTCGGTCTTATCTCGAAGATATGCATCTCGGGTCTCATCTCAGTCTCGGCTTAAAAGATCTTGCGCAAACTAAAAAGACCAAAAATTTTACTACAGATACTGAGTCATAAGACGTAAAGACTTGCAAAAATGCTATTAAAATTCATGGAGCACCTGCTAACCGGTTATGCTAGAAGAGGAGAAAAGGGGAAGGGGCAAAATGAGACATGAAAAATAAGAAGTAGGGAAGCCTAAGAGAGTAGCCATGGTACACAGTGCTTTTATCAGTTCACTGCTATTGCTAATGAACTATGCAGGCTAGAAGGGGAAGATTATACACATTGGACATAGCAACTGTCATGCTGACTACTATATAGGTGGCAATAAATTGGAAACAGCAGATGAAGAAAAGTATTTGGGAGAAACTGTGAGTAAAAAATTTAAAGTGGGATAAACAGTGTAGTCAGGCAGTAAAAAGCTAATAAGATGCTTGGGGTAATAAAAAGGAATTTTACCGATAGATCTAAGGATACTATTATGCCTTTGTATAAAAGTCTTGTAAAATCTCATTTAGAGTGTGGCGTACCAATTTGGAGCCCTTACTATAAAAAGGATATCGAATTAGTTGAGGGAGTTCAACATTGTGCAACTAAATTGACTGACAGTGTAAGAAATTTGCATTACGAAGAACAAATTAAAAAATGAAATTTAACGACATACACAGAAGTGATTTACTAGAAACATTTAAAATTATTCATGGTTGTTATAATTTGCAATCAGATTTACATATGACGAAGGTCAAAAAAAGAGGTCATTCAAAAAAATTCTATAAACAACGCAGTAGATTAGATTTGAGAAAGTATGTGTTCAGCAATAGAGTTATCGATAGCTGGAATGCACAGTCTGATGTGTGTGCACTACATTAAACCAATTCAAAAATTGTTTTAAACGTCAACTGCAACCAAAACACAAAGTTAATCTAAATAATTATGTGTGATAGTAAACGTTACATGGCTTTGCCTGTGCTTACTCATGCCATTAGTAATTTCCTGGTGGCTTCGGTGAATTCGGTGAAAGAAAGGGGAAGGGATGGCATCGTTTTCTATCGCCCATAGCACTGCACGCAAGCTCAATGCCTGTTAAAAACTATTACCGGTATATAAAAGTGACGAACAACACAACAGTTGTAAGCAGCAGCGCTGTGAGTGGCCGAAGAAAATTTATCTTTGACTTACGTACAATTACATTGTTTACACATGCTAAAGTAAACACTGGCCGCGGGAGTAACACTAAATACCGAAAACTACCGAAAACGTTTTCGGCAGTTTTCAGTAGTTTTCAGTACTGAAAAGTAAAAACTTTATCATAACCCTAACCCTAACCTTAACCGAAAACTACCAAAAACAAGTTAATTGTTTTCGCTTGTTTTTGGTATTTAATCCTACAGGGGCCTGGGGGTAACCATAATAAAAATATAATTTCAACAATACCGGTAAATAACTGCATGATTAGTTAGCTGTTGTCAAAATATCAACAATTAATTGCTAGCAAAATTGCACTTTTTACAGCGTTCTTTTACGTACTCGGATTATGTTTCCTTGAATCCTGTCTTTGAATCACAAACTCGTGTAGCACTGAAGCTATTTTTAAGCGCAGACGTAGCGTCCTCTAGCGTTTGTTTACATTCCTTGTTTTGATTGCAGGGTAAACAGTAGCCATTTTGCTTGTTTTCAATCGTGGAGCAGGTTGTATATCGGTTTCGGGCGTCGATTTCTGGCGATGTTTGCACCGAAGGTGAGCGACAAGGACGCGTACGCGTTGCTAGCGCTGCGCTCGGCGCCGTCCAGCCCGGCAGCGCGTCGATCGGTGTCCTGGTCACCTGCAGGCGAGGAGCACGGCGTGGCGCTTGCTCGCCTGGAAGGACGCGACTTTGAGTTCACGATGCGCAAGCGACGCGCGACGATCGGTCGTAGCAGCAGCAAGGGCGACGTCGACATCGACATGGGCCGGTCCAGCTTCGTCTCCCGCAATCATCTGGAGATCTTCTGCGTGGACGCAGCGTCGGCGGCTGGATCGGCGGCGGCCGTGTCGCAGGCGGACTCGCTTAGGTTCTTCATTGTTTGCAATGGCAAGAACGGCATCTTTGTTGACGGCTTTTTCCAACGCAAGGGCGCTGAACCGCTTGAATTGCCTCGCACGTGTGTTATATTTATTGACATATAATGTGCATCTTACGTTTAACTGCACACACTAGTGATGATTAGATATGTTGCTAAGGTTGTACTATCGATGTTTATTTCGGCAGTGACCTGATAGGCATGCACAATTTTATACTTTATTAAGATTGTAAAAGTTTTGCCGAGACTATTTCAATGATAGTAACTTGTTACAATAATGGAAATAAAATGTCTAACATTGTAGCTTTATAACTATATTTTTGAATAAGTTGGGAATAATACCTGGTATTGGATAGTCATGGGTAAGATTATTTTGCTTTGTCATTTTTAGTTAGTATGTTTTTGTAACGTTTAAAATTATTAAAATGGGATAGCAAAATTATGGGGAGTGAAGAAAACTGATTTTTGCAAAGTTAAATGAGATGTTTACTAGTTACGTGTTAGAATTTTTACATTTGGCAACGTATGTCATGTTGTGTATGTTGGCTAGGTGTACCCTGCGGTTCCCAAGTACGAACGTAAAGATTACATTCCAAGTGTTGCATGGTTCAGCCACTGATAACATGCCTGTGACAAGTTCTGCAGCATTGTCGTCACCATCACCGGCGAAGCCTCTACAGCCGTTACACATCAGCATACCGAAGCCATCTGAGTCTGTGTCTGTGTTTGCAAGTCCATGTCCTTCGCCAACAGGAACAATCAGGTTAGCATTGATGGCATGTCTGAAGTCAGAAGTGTTCTTTAGAGCTGCAAATTTTATCTATTTCGATATGTTGAGACACTTTCAGCTATTTTGTTTTGTTATTAATGCACTGCTTATTGTTCTGACATTAACCATGAAGACTATTACCAGATATCAGATTTTTGAATGCACTTGGTAGTAATGAAACTGCTGATTGTCACTGAACTCTGAGAAATGGTTAAAATGAATTCTTTTAATATCACATGGCTCTTTTGGATGATAGCTTAAAGACTGACAGACTGCATCGTTTGTGTCAAGTTTGTACAAAATGATCTGAAAATAAACTAAGTTCATGGTGGGAATGCTAAAGGTTGATATGCTGTATTGCTATATAGTAGGTCTAATGTATACCCTATACAGTGTATATATATTCGGTCTGCATGGTAGTTATAAAAATCTTTGTACAAGTTCACGTCGCACCATACTTTGTGTATGTTATTGTTTCGATAGCTAATTTACTTGCAGTATTCAAAAACTATCCATCGTTTCTTCTCAGCACAGTGCGTGCTATTTGGAACATAACGCAAATTTTGTTCAGTAATGCATTGGTTCATATTTCCATTTATTGTCCTGCCTGTGTGTATGAAGTACCTAGTTATGAAATTGAAGATTTACTCTGGCTTTTAGTACGTATTTCCTTTTGTTTAATTTCTTTTGGCTGTACTCTGTCTGATAGCATATTGGACTTGTGCTGCTAAATGCTAGATATAAAAATGATATTTATTGTAGTCTTATTGTATTGTATTGTATTCGCTGTCCCTCTGTTGTTTGCATAGTAGTCAAAGTACACAAAACACCGTACTTCAAATGTACTTTAACTGCTAGCGTGTGTTTGCTGCTAGTGCTGCCAATTCATGTCCGTCAAGTCCTCGCAGTGGTGCACGGAACTGCCCAACACTTGACCTGCCGTCGGCTGCATATGCCGCAGCTTATGCCCGTGAGTGCAGTACTGAAGAGACCCCAGAGCAACTGGTCGCTCCGGCTGTAGCAATGGAAGAGGAGCTCACGTCTCCCGGTGGCAGCGATGGACAACTTGCAGGCACCAGTCGGTCCAAGCCTCCATACTCCTATGCCCAGCTGATTGTCCAGGCCATTGCATCAAATCCTGACCGTCAGCTGACACTGAGTGGCATTTATGCATACATCAGTCGCAACTATCCATACTATCGGCCAAATGACAAAGGCTGGCAGGTTCTAATGAACGTTGTTTATAGTGAATATTAGTGATATTATTAACCTGATATTATGGTCTTGTTGCTAACTGTCTCAGGAGTAACTGGAGTGTAATGAATGTTGTGAAGTGTATTTGTTAACAGTATTTTGCAGTAAATATTTTTTTGAATATTATTCAGAAGTTTTTGTAGCATTGACTGTGTACCGCTATGTTAATTATTTAATGAATTAAACCAGCACTACAAATTTTCCATTATGATTAATGTTAGTTTTGCCATTACAGCCATTTGTTTCCAGTGATTACAGTTACATTTGTTGGCTTTTCTGGTGGTATTTCTCATCTTATTGCTTATCTATTAGAGCTGTCAAGGCGTTAATTTTTTTAACGCTTTAACGCATTAACGCAGTGCGTTAATTTTTTTAATGCATTAATTAACGCGTAAATTAACGCACCCAATCCCGTCGAGATAGAGAGTAGGAGGTAAATTACCCCGGGCCCGAGACGTTTATGGGACCCGCCTGTAGAATATAGAAAGTTAGAAACATGAAAAAAAGTTTTAAAAACACATATAATTTTTATTTTTTAAACGTATTTAGACTATTTACTATTTAACTATTACAGTATTTTTATTTTGTATATCATCTATTGTCCATCGTAGAGTCCATCATTTTGTCTTATCTTTTGTCAGTTTCGTGCGTATGTTTGTATACTCAAATCTTATGAATTTTCAGCCCAGCTGTGAATTGTCCACGATGGTGGAAGAGCGCACGTCTTCAGGAAGACTGCTGCAGATTAGATTCGCTGCAGCTCAAAAACTCAAAAAAATATAATCGGGCTACAAGTGTTGCTGCTCTGTTACACCAACTCCATCTCGAATCCCTCGCAGAACGCAGGTGGATTAGCCGACTGTTGTACAAAATTCTGAACGAACATGTGGCGGTGCCATCGACGAATGATCTAGATTTGGTTCTGTTCTGTGTTCCATTATGACCCGTCAGATGACCTACTCCCAGACAGAGACTCAAGATACCTCGCTGTGCCTCAACTCAGTCTTTTGCTGCAAGTCTTTTAATGCATGAAATAAATTTACGCATGTGCGTTAATTTTTTTAACGCGCGTTAATTTATTAACGCATTAACGCGTTAATTAACGCGTCAACTGTGACAGCTCTATTATTTATACAAACTTGTGTAGTTTGGTAGTAATAATGCTAATGATTTTCAAATTTTCAAGTGTTTTCAAATTGGGCTAGTTAAAATTTTATAAATGCTGTCAAACAATGCTGTGTGTATGTTAGCTGTTTTTGACCACACCCACAAATCCCATTTACAATTACACTGCCAGAATGCTGATGCTCATTTTACCATCTCTCATAGGTTAGAAAGCCAACTTGATTTAGTGGCTGGGTGCATAGTAAACACTGTAATGTGTGTGTTTTAGTTGCAAGTGTGATGTTGTGTGACTGTAGAATTCTATTCGACACAACCTTTCACTCAATCGTTTCTTCGTAAAAGTTCCAAGATCACAGGAGGAGCCTGGCAAAGGATCATTTTGGCGGATCGATCCAGCGTCAGAGTCGAAGCTCATCGAGCAAGCTTTTAGACGCCGTCGCCAGCGCATTGTGTCTAACTTCAAGACACCGTCAGCTGCTGGCATACTTATCAGGTAATCTCTCAACGTACACGATTCTCTGTAGCATGTTGCCACTTTAAATTTTTCTGCAAGACTTTCATACTGAAACTCTCTACTAGTTGGGCACTGCTAAATTGCTGCAGAAAAACTTGACAAAATGTAGGTAGTCTGTTTTAGTTATTTGACATTTTTTTTGCATCTACGAAAAGACATAAAATTTAGCTTAATTGTTGAATTTGAAACATGTTTGAGCAGCTGTTCTTGTGATGTCATCTGCATCTGTATACCAGCTGCAGCTGTTAAATTTGATGTTTGTGTAGCAGATGATTGCCAGGCAAGCATATTCCGTGTCATGCTGATTTCTAGTATGTTGCAGAAGAATGCACAATTGCCAATTTTTGCTACATTTATATCTAGTTCAAGATTTACTTAATTTTGCCACTAGTTACTGTAAGGGTGTAAACCCACTTTTATGATAAATAGTTTATATTTTTGCAGTGTCACACCCTGATGAATGACAGACTGCATTGTCAGAAGCAGGCATGTGACGTGCTGCAGACGATCTAAATCAGAGATAATATGTAACACATTACGATTTGGGTAGGTTGTTACTTTTACTTTGTCAGTAGTAATTATTAGTCCGCCTGAAAGCGATAGCTTGCAGAGCGGACTTGAGTTTTAGCCCAGATGTTTAAAAAAAAATTTTTTTCCGAGCGCGAGATCTCCAAGATGCGTGGGCTGACCAGCTTGAAATTTTGCACAATGGTGAGTACTAGGCCAAATTTTATAATGCTGGTCCAAAATTTTAGGGGGCGCACCCCCGAAAAAATTCAGGGGCCAAAAACATGCAAAATTTAGCCCGATTTCGGACGACTTTGAAGTTCGGCAGCGAATATCTTTGAAACGGATGAAGATATTCAAATTCGGATTTTTATTCAGTCTACCGCGATTCCTCCTGCGTTAGGCGAAACAAGTCCGGTGAAGTTTGGTCCAGTAACCTTGGAGATTTAGATTCTTAATGGTACCCACCGAAAGCGCATATTTCGGAAGACCATATTTCGGCCCCTAGGGGGTGCTGCCCCCCCTAAATTTTTACACGCGCTAGAGAATCATCAAGTCTTACTAGCGCACCCCCCACCGGAAACGGGGGCCCCCCCTTACAACTTTTTTTGAAGGGGGTCAAAAATTGGCTTAAAATGCAATAAAGGAGCGCTTCTAACTTCGGAGTTAGGGGGTGTAGCCCGACGAAACTTTGGCACTTGACGTGTCTCTAGGTGGGTGTGTTAATGCAAGTACAACTTTTGGGGGCACCACCCCTTCCCTTAAAATTTGGGAGGGCAAAAAACGTGCAAAAATCGGTGCGATTTACGACAACTTTCGAGTTTGAGCACAAATATCTCTGGAACCGATGAAGACATCGACAAAATGTAAACGGCGTTGAACAAAAAAAATTTTGTGAAATTCGGTTCACTGCGAACAAAGTTATAAGCGCTTATGTTGACCTACCCTAAGTCGACAATGCACGTTTGGCGTATACCAATGCATTTGAGTTTGGGCCACGTGACTTTGATGCCG
>Ga0209367_1012629_pt1 | contig 11000 bp, 9 predicted proteins | sample WorMetLIZISLAND2_FD_187412 | JGI IMG/M metagenome (GOLD analysis project Ga0209367, IMG submission 187412) | Marine gutless worms symbiont microbial communities from Max Planck institute for Marine Microbiology, Germany - Olavius geniculatus... ... | reverse complement strand
TCTGACGAACAATATTAAATTTTTATGATTCCCAATGTGTGTCTGAACTGTTATCACATTTGCAAAAAATCATTGAATTTTACCTATGCATTCAAATGTTACCAGCAAAAATGTAAGTTGGCTTCACTTTAGCTGGACCACCCTGTAGTAGTAGTAGTAGTCGTAGTTGTAGCAGTAGGTGTAGATGTAGTAGTAGTATTTAATTTACTTCACTTGGCAGAGATATGCACTCTCACAAGCACCTTCTAGTTAAATATGCTTTCAGTGTTCTCTTATATTCGTGATAAAATTGTGCATATTTACTGCATCTGCTGTTAATGAATGAAACACATAACTTTAATTCACATCATTATCTAAATTAAACTGCATAAATCAGTTTAGTGCTGATGCTGATAAAATATGACAAAGCTGAACAACTCAGAGTTTTGCACAACATAAAACAGCCTAAAAATACAAGATCAACTACAGTTATAACTAAAACATCAACTAACAAAATCATTTTCCTTTTACCCAGTGGATTCAACATGCTCTTACTGGCAGTTAATTTGCAATACTACAAGTAATAACCAGTATCAAAAGACCTAATGTACGAAAAGTCGCAAGTAGTACTTATGGAAAAAACTTCAGAAAAATCTGATTTACAAAGATCAAAAAATGTGATCGACAAAAAAATAATAAATAAAAACTTACAAAAAAGTCGAACAAAACTTACACATAACAAAGTTGCTGACTTAGGAAAAGCTTACAAAATCTAAGCTACAAAGATCTTATGAAAGCAAAGCCTTAGCAAAACAGGCAACCTCATATATTTGCTGCTTGCGCTCCAACGTCAGGGACGCACCGGTGGGATTCACTCCATTGGAAACTGTGTACAGGATTTTTGGAGCAGGGTTCTGTTTCTGCTGCTGATCTGAAGATCCACCGGGAGTCCACTGAGTCAAGACTTCACTCAGTGATGACGGAATGATACCACTGTGATCAGTCTTCACCGGTATTAGTCGACAACCCAGTGGACGTAACTGGACACAGCATGAAGTTTGTGGTGACGACCACCGTTTTACAAGCTCGTGATGGCTAGGAACAGGGTTAGAAATAAGACTGGGAATAAGATTGGGGTAGGGTTAGGGTCAGTGGTGTTGGTTAATTTAGCATTTAATAAGTATGGTTTTGTTGTCATCTAAAAAAGGTTTTTGGCATCCCTCAAAATTAATAGCAGATCGTCAAAACGGTGGACCAGAACCACTTGTACAAGTCAGTAACTGTAACAGCATTTGTGTTTCAATGTAATAATAAACATTACGACACCTGCATCGATGCATAATAGCTGCGTAAAAACATCTAAAGACACTGAAAAACTAGTTCAGTATGCCAGTAGTACTAGTTACAAGGCTTACTGCTATTGCACTGTTTTTCCACAGCAATAATCGCAATCAGTTGCCAGTATTCACTACACCTACCATAAAGTGATGGTTAGGCTGAGTTGGCTTGGGTGAATCTAAGAAATACAAAAAAATGGTATACTCACAAATGGTCACGTATCTCAGTACTAGCCTGACTTGATGTAGAGTAAATTTGTTGATGCAATCAATGATTTTACCGCTATACCAAGCCATCAAGCCGGCTACATATAAACGGTTGCCTTAAAAACTAAAAACAGGATAAGAGATTGAAAAAATAAGACCTTAGAATCTGATGAGTGACAACCACAGGGACAGAAAAGGGGGAGGGAAAGAATGGGAGGCATACTGAAGGTGATATGTCTATTACACATGCCAGTAAAACTCCTATTTAATCATATCGGCATAAAACTGTTCCAGTGAAAGTCACCAAAAACATGCAGGCTATTAAGTTACATAGCAGTAATAGAAAATAAATAGCCAGCATGCTTACCGATGCTAAAGCTCCCGAATATGTTGGAGACTCGACAAGCACATTGTCTCCTGGGCTCACCAGCATGTCAAAGCTCTGTCATACAAACATCAACTTGCAGTCTAAAAAATGTTTAATAGAACTATTTAAACTAAATGCATCTCCAAGCTCTGACACACAAAGCATTTCCTGACACTACAGTATTTAAACTAAAAATATGCTGGTGCACTGCCAACATATTGCACAGTGATTTGCCCCCTGGAGCTTTGCAACCTTACTCTTACCCTGATCCTCAACCTTTAATAATGTTTCAAACTGAAAAAATGGTACACATGTTGCCCATGCCCTGGTTTTCTGCACCTCTTTTTTTGAGTAAAAAGCTTATACTTGACCGACAGAAGACAAAGAGATTGGTAAGACCTGTAATGTCATTAAAATAGATGCAAAATAAAACCTTGCACATGTAAAAACAAAAAAAAATGAGTTATATCAAACAACTAACAACCGAAGGCATCAATAAACAAGTTTAGTAGAGCTGTCAAAGCATTAATTTTTTAAATGCATTAACACAATGCGTTAATTTTTTAACGCACTAATTAGCGCATTGTTAATGCACTGAGGTCCGTCGAGAGGGAAAGTAGGGGGGGGGTAAGTTACCTCGAGCCCCGCAACGTTTGAAGGCCCCCACCTGTAAGAATACAGAAAGTTAGAAACACATTTTAAAACACATAATTAACAATAACTGACGTCAGAGCTAGCATAAAAATCTATTAGCCTGACATCGAAATAATTACTTATTTACAGCAGCGATGGAACAGCAACTACAGTTTAGTTACTTGAATTCATTCAACTGTCAAATAACCACACCACAGTTTAATGATATACTGGAACTTTTGTTTCACAGAATTTACTAAATTAACAAAAATTGTCGTATGTGCGTTAATTTTTTTAATGCACATTAATTTTTTTAATGCACATTAATTTATTAACGCATTAACGCGTTTATTAATGCGTTAATTTGACAGCTCTAAAGTTAAGTAAATAAAGGGAGGGAGAGAGAGAGAGAGAGAGAGAGAGATAGGTAGTCATAAGCTGGCTTTCGATACTGTAGCTTGAACAAAGTGCTCACTAGTCACTACCAAGGCTTTCTGGTAAACCCATAAACCCAAAGACAGATCATAAGTTGAGAGCAATACATGCCTTGCCCTGGCCATCTTGAGAACCAGGCAAAACTGCAACATCGTAGGTACCATCATCTGGCATTTGATGGAATTTCTGCTGAAATGATTTCAGCCAGTTCACCAGCGATGCAATTCTACAACAAATACAAACTGCACAACAGCAGTGAGTATTTTAAAGTTACATTTAGGTGTAATTTGTACGTCAAGAGATCATAATTATAACTCAATGCAGTTTCGTCAATAACTTGCAATAATACATACTGATATTGTTCATGTGGCCATGTGATGCATCATGCATATGGTCAGAAGTCTTCAACTTCATGAAGTTCAATCAGTATACAGAATAAATGACAGAAAAAGTCTTGAAAAACACAATAATATCAATAACTTTCTACCCACTACCATTCACTGATTACTTCACTCACTGGTTTTTTTTGTAAATCCAGGTTGGAGCTGGAAAATTCTTTTGGAACTGCTTCAGCAAGTTCGTTTGAAACAGAATGCATCTCCTATAGCCCAACCAACAGTATCAAAGTGCTAAACAAATATACTAAACTATAAAAATTCATCAATTGACAACCTTACTTTACTGATTTGTTAATGTTTTGGCAACCGCTGCTGCCTTTGTCAGAATGATTTCTGTTTGCCCTAATGAGTATATTCTCTGAGTAACTCCTCAGTATATTCATTCAAAGATGTATTGAATGAATGTTATTAGAATGCTCTGTGATAAAACAACTAACGGATGACCAACCCCTGAGATGGTGAGTATTGTAAAGCCATCTTCATTCGTTCTTCGTTAAGATGAAATGTGCTTCCATCACTACAGTGATATTACAAGCTACTCACAGCTTCAGCACACATGAAGCCTCAAAACAAACCCAATGTTAAGAATGACAGACCACCTACAAATCTGCACTACTAATTTCACATTCAACTACAACCAGGTGTTTATTTGCTTGGTGGAAGTTCATTAAAATTTGACATTATGCCTGTTGAACGGGCATTTTATGCTGCATGTAATAGTATTTTTATGCACGATGCTGACGTTGATGAGTTAGCCTTATTGTCATTACAAGAATCGTACAGTCTGCCTGTATTAATGTATGCCATGCCAGCTCTTTCTCTAAAGAGCAAACAACTTGATGAACTGAATGTTTGTTGGAATAATGTAATTCGTAGGATTTTTAATTATAACAAATGGAAATCTGTTAAGAGTGTTTTATTTCATATAAATCGTCTTAATATTACACATTTAATTATGATGCGAAAAATTAATTTTTATCATCGTCTGCATGTGTCAAGAAATTGTATTTTGCACAATGTTTTTATGTCGTTTCTGTCATGTTGTTGCGATAGTATGTGTTGCACGGTTTTTATTAACAAGTCGTCTGCCATGAAACTTGTAACTGATCATTTTGAGTGCTATGTTAATTCGTACTGTTTTTATGATGGACGATTTTATTAGATATAGGCGGTGTTTTTTTTTATCTGTACATATCTGTCTTTTCTTGCTGTCTGTTTTTGTCTTTGACAAATAAACGTGTTCATATACATTACACACGTATTATTACACAAAGGAATGATCAACCAAACTAAGACAATCTGTCTTGAATGCTGAATTATTATGACAGCAGAACGTAAAGTAATTTGTATATCCTATAACAGCTGATATGTACTAAGATAACAGTGTGCTTAGTGCCTACTATGATTCAACGTTTGCTAATGGGCGACTGAAACCAATAGACTGTCCGACTATGCTTAAATGACCATCACCATCACTAATGCACGTTTGCTGTCCCTTACTAAAGTTCAGCTTAGCAATAAACAAATAAGTAACAGACTTGAAGCATCTCTATGACTGCCTGCCACTTTTATATAATTTACAAAATCTGCTAAGAACTTCGAAACACTTATCTCACCGTAATAGGAAATGAGCCTCTTTGAACGGGAAACAGTCTGGATTTGGGTTGCCAGCAGCCAGTGATATGACTGATGGTGGACATCTGGCCAACAGAGCAGCTGCAAGTCAATAATGATATTGTGTTAACTGCTGTTCATCTAGGATCAGTAAATGTGAATGACACGCCCAATCTCATACTTGCTGAATGGATGGATCAATTTTAACAACTAACTAAGTGCATCAGAGGCAGTGTAAGCAGTGGCGGTTTTAGGCCTGGGCTGGGGGGAGGTCTGTGCCCCCCCAGTTTTGCTCCAGGTCCCCAGTTTCGTGGCCACCTATGATTTTTTGCAAAAATAACACAAATATCTGATTACTTTGCGTTTCCAAATTTAAAAAAATTAGGCAAATTTATGGCTTCCATTGATCGTCCAAAAACAAGCTTCAGGGAGGCTTTGCCCCCTGATCCTCTGACCAGGGGCTCTGCCCCTGGACCCCACTGAGAACTCTGCCCGCAGATCCCAGTTATAGGCTTGTGCTACCGCACTCGCCATGGGGCCATGCCCCCCTTCCCAGATATTGCGGGCTAGAACTGCCACTGATCAGAGGACAAAAAAAACAAAGCAAGTTATATAAAGTAAAGCATTCAATCCACTCCATGATCCATCACCAAGTTAATAGTTTACTCAGCTATCAACATGCTATTTCCTATAACAAAATATCTTTCTGGCACACAAACCAATGGCAATGTAAAGTTTCTCTTACCAATCTCTCGAATTGGTGATGGTTTTCGTGATAAACTCATAGCATTCAGATATCGTGCATAGTTCATTGTACGTTAGCAACTTGAGCTGCAATACAACAAGTAACATGCATCACTATACAATATCACAAGTCCTAAGGAGATGTCGGATGATCAATAAGATCGGACAACTTCTGTGGGCGTGCTTTAGTTGCCTGGAAGAAAATCGACCAAAAAAATGACACATGGCCACAGGGGCATCCAATCCATCCCCCTCAGCGCCAGGAGGCAACCTTCCCCCCAACTCTGACGCCCTCCCCTCCCTCCTTCTTCCCTTATTTTTTTTTGTCCTTTCTATTATCTCCCTTCTCGTTGCCCCTCGTAACCAAAAACGTGTATTGGGACTAGGGATGTTAAATTCGAGTTTTTCCAAATTTGAATTTCGACTGCTGAAATTCAGACTAAATTCGAACTTTGTTTATATATTTGTGGAGAAGCTTAAGCAATTTGCATTTGATGTCTGCACTGTGGGGCGAGATGAAGGTCACAGCACGCACGCCTGGCATGCCACACATCGGGAAGCAGTCTATCAACAGTGCAATCAGCCAGGACGTCAAGCCATGTCACGTCGTCGATTGATGTCTGCTCTGTGTCCGGGCCACCAAGATTCGTCACTTTGATAGCTTGCATGAGTATACAACACGCGCCAGGGTGCAGCGCAAGACAGAGAGTAATTGAATGCTGTGGCGGTATGCAGGGAAGGGTGGGGAGGAGAGGGTAAGCAAACACGTGGCGAGCGTCACTTGAATTATTGACGCTCGCCACTTGAATTATTGATGGCCGGGGGGAGAACAAAGAAATTGTCACACAGTGCACCGCGCTCCACTTTCAAGGCAAAACCGTCTGCGTCTAATTAGTGATACTTGGATTCGAATATCGAAGGGCTGAAAACGAATACGAATTCGAACTTGAAATCTGAAGTTTGCAAATTCGAACTTTGTTTAACAACCCTAATTGGGACCTTGTTCTTTTTCCTCTCTTTTTCCCTTTCCCTTTCATTCCTCTTGTTTTTCTTTTTTTCTCTTCTCCTTTTCCTTGTTTTCTTCTCTTTCCCCTCCTTTTCCTTAGCAGTAAGACCCCTGAAATGCAGCTATGGGGAGTGCTGTGAGCTCCCCCAATGGGGTATGGAGTAGAGCCCCAGCTGAGATCGAATCTGGTGCATTTTAGCTTTAAAAACGAGGCCTGGTGGCAATAATTTTTATTAATTTCCAGAGAATAAACTGACTTAATTTGGCAGATTTAGTGCAGTTTAAACCATAAATGCTTAAAAACGTTTTCTCACCTTTTTAATTTTTGCCATGTTTTTACGTTTTTAATCTTTTTATTTTAAAAACGTTTAGTGATACTTTTATCAATCACCTCGAAAAGCACATTTGGGACCACAGAAACAGACAGTGGTGGTACTTTGCTTAGCTAGTCTAGGAATACTTGGTCTAATGACTCACGCTGGAAGTGAAATTGAATAGACTTCTTTGTCTCTAGTTTCAGCTATACTGCATCTACAACATTTGGCACTAAACAAGAGGTTAAATAAACTAAGGCTAGCGTTTTATTCAAAGTTTTAAAACGTTTTTTTTACATTTTTGTACGATTTTTTAACGTTTTTAACGGTTTAAAAATTTTTTTGAAACGTTATTTACATCTATGGTTTGAACGTATGCTTATGTCTTGTCTGAAAGATTGGGGGTGGGGCTAAATCCCCTCCCCCTTGTGTACGCCACTGCCCTTTCCTTTCCTTTCCCTTCCCTTCCTTTTCTTTCATTCTGTCCATTTCCCTTGAAAGTAGGATCTCTTGAATCCAGCTAAAAGGTCTGAGGGAGCGCTGTAAGCTCCCCAGTGGGGTCTAGGGCGGAGCCCCAGCCGAAATTGAATTTGGTGCATTTTAGCATTAAATATGACCTCTGATGGGAACAATTTCACTTATTTTGCAAAAAATTAACTGACCAAATTCAGTGCAGTTTAAGCAATAAAAGCAAAAAAGCATGATGGTACCACAAATTTAAAAATGGGGGCTACAAGTAATCTGCGAGCAAAGGGATCAGAAAAAAATTGCATCATTGCAGAGTTGTCGCATTTTGTGTTATGCATTGCATATTTCGGTATTTTAGGCAATTTGTCATCGGAAAAAATCTTCCCCCCAGTTTTCAATTTTTTACTTTCCCTCCAACTTTTTCCAGGAAGCATTTGCCTCCACCGGTCAATGGAGTGGACACCCTGGCATGACCAATAAAATCGTCTGTAATTTCATACGATATCAGCTTCATGAACCCATAACAGCAAATCTCAAAATTACTTTTTCACCACTTAATAAACAAAAATAAATATTATGACCTAAAAACAAATAAAAAACTAAAATAAATCATCTCCCGTGGTAAACAATCACCATGGTAATATAAACAAAATATGTTGACCAGTATACCTAGCACAAAAAGTTGGCCAACAAAATCGTCAAAAATAGAACAAGAACATGTTCTATCTTGACCGAAAAAATCAGCCGATTTCTGCATGACACATGACAGATTTTTTTTGGCCGGTTTTTGTTGGCAGATGACATCGGCCGACTTTAGTGATCGTCTGACAAGCCCTTTAGAGTTGTAAAAACATAACTTTATCACTACAGAATCCGCAGACACACTGCAACTAAATGACTTAACAATTACTGCAGATGGCGAGAGACGCATGAGTGAGAACGCAATCAAAAACAGAACCCGGAAAAAACTACAATGCCATGAACACAGAGAATTCGTAAAATATGTCACCCACACATGTAGACAATAACTAGACAATGGCCTTTTAGTTCCATTACTTAGATCTGCATGTCACCCTTTTCATACGCACCAAATAAACATTAATATCTGAAATTACACTAAATACATTCAGCACGATGTTCAGCAGGATGCACTATCTAAAAGCAGAGAAAATATTTAAAACCTAATCTTTGTTTAGTGATGGGTCAATATCAAAGTTCGTTACCCGGTAGGTATAATAGGAACCGTCAATTCTTCTCCTTCTTCTTGGCGAGCTCCAGTCAGAAAGTTGCCGTACTGATGACTTGTCGCCAGATGTCCCTATCCTTGGCTTTTCTCTAGGCGGTGTGAACTCCGAAGTTCTGGTGCTGGACGTTTTCATCAACGGTTCTGAGCCAGGTTGTTCTTGGACGTCCGGCCGGTCTTTTCCAGTCATCTGGGGGTCGGTACTCTACCGATTCTGGTGAAAGAAAGTCGCGACCCTTTCGTAAGGAGCCAGAGACACATTTCTGTTTTAATTAGCACTTAGTTCTGCACCTTGACATCCTTCATGGTCTTTTACGCACTCAGCACTGCCGGCATGTCCACAACCACTACTGGTCAGGAGTCTTCAACATGTTGAAGTTCGACCATACGCCGAAGAAGAAGAAGAAGGAATGCAGCATTATAAATGACTCGGTGATGATCTTCCGTAGGGGCCGCACGAGCTAAGTGACCAAAGTACCTTAGTCGGAGAAACCTGGCCACTTAAGAGACTGGTGAGCAATTGCAGCACTAGAACTTCATCTCGTTGGCAAAGCTGGACATATTTTTATTTATGAAATTGTGGTTTTAATGGCTGCTTCTTCATGAACGTTTTTTGACTCCCAACCATATCATTATTGTATTGAGTTCGATTATAGTGCTGTTTTGGTCAAAATTTATTTGGCACATTTAGCTGTGAAATTTTAGTAGTTTACACTTAAATTTAAAACACGCAAGAGTTTAACAAATCGAACAGAACCTTACTTCTTACCACAAGAACCCCAATCTAAACAATGGTCTATCTTTAAAAATTTCTTAGAAAGGCCATTCACGCTTAAATGGCGGGATCAGATAAGGTGTGACATAATGTGACAGGGGGGGGGAGAATGGAGTTCAGAAACGTGATGTCATGCTCTTGTATTAATTTTTTTTATAGTCTTAACAATGTTTATCGAACATTTTAGTCTGTCTAGATGGTTACAGATTCAATTACTACTGTATGTGAACTGCAAAATAACGTTTGAAACGACTATGACGATGATTGGCTGTATTTATGTATAAAATTTTGGAGTTTCCCATTGAAATGGCTGGTCACCCTTACAACAGTGCTGCGCTACTGCGCAGCCTGTGATATTCGATTTATGAGTAAATGAATAACTTTAGCTGGCATGGTAATCTGGTGCTAAATTTGGCAAGATGCATGCCGTTGAGAAAGGTATTGTGGTCTGTGACATATTTTTCACAGGGGGTAGGGATAGCCATGTGTGACAGTTTGTGACAGAGGGGGAGAGTCAAATTAAATCCAAAAGTGTGACATATTTTTTAAATGGCCCCCAAATAGTGCACACTACAGTATTTTTGGCGACAAATTCAATTGAACTCAGCAGGGTCTACACCAAACAGACAAACAAGGAAAAGTTGCTCCATTGCTCCATCATACAAGTAGCCTACTACAATTAAAAAGTTATCAGCCCTCCAACCAGAAAAGTTGGTACACATATCAATTCTCTCTAGCTTGCTACGAAATGCACCCAGATAGATGACACACACATTGATGACTACAATGCTATACTGCAAAATTCAGGAAAAATAATTTGAGTTTTAAAGTCATTGCTCTAACACAAATTATTCTCACACTTGATAAAAATTCACAACACAAAAAATACACCAGGTATAAATTTTTCTGATACACTAGCAAACAATAAAAATACTATAATTAACAGCCATCAATTAAATACTCTGCTGACAGGTCAAAGTAGTTTATCAAACTAAAAAACAGCAGTTTTTTTTCTGAATAGTTAACTGTCACTACTGGCAGCATCAGCAGAAGTACTCGTCTTCAGAAGACCATTCACAGTCACTAACAGCTTTCTGCTGCCTGCAACAAACAGCAATTTTGTTATTTGTTAAGCAATACATTTCTAATATGTGCATGTGAATGTGTTTGTACAGTTTTTATTACATCTAGGCCTAATTCATCATAAAAAATTATGTGTTTTTGTGCCATGTTTAATACAAAATATATAAAATATGAAAAGCAAACAGTTTAAAAATAAAACTACACCGTGTCTCAAAAAAATGTCCCACTTTGTAACTGTCCATATCTTTGACAAATATTAGCCAATTTTCAAAATTCTTTTACTCGCACACTCTTTGGACAATTTGCAATAAAGCAGTTATTGAATATCCCACCACACCATAACTGCGTCGCTACACTACCTTGTGAAATATAAATGCAAGAAAAAACTAGCAATACT
>Ga0209367_1012628_pt1 | contig 11000 bp, 4 predicted proteins | sample WorMetLIZISLAND2_FD_187412 | JGI IMG/M metagenome (GOLD analysis project Ga0209367, IMG submission 187412) | Marine gutless worms symbiont microbial communities from Max Planck institute for Marine Microbiology, Germany - Olavius geniculatus... ... | reverse complement strand
CCAAAAGCCTGTCACAAGTGCTTGTTATGATAAGCAGCATGTATGTACCTATGTGCAACCGTTTTCACATTATTCGAGCCAATAACGGCAAAATGACGTCTTTTTAAGGGGGTACCCCTCTTCGACGCCCTCATTCGAGGGGAACCCCTGCACTCAGTGGCACGAAATTTTGTCACGATAAACTAGAGACCTTGGGGCAGTCCATGGTGAAGATTTCGTGATCCTAGCTTGCACCGTTTTGATACAGCTCACGAGTGTGACGGACGGACAGACAGACAGACGGACGGACGCCCAGACGATGGCAAAGACGCGCGAAGCATTCTGCTTTCGCGCGTAATAATAACCGGATGCGTTGCATTTCAGGCCGTCGTCTGTTTGATCTGTAGCATTTTCTATGTCGGAAAACCGAATCGTTTTCGCCTGTTCTTCATAATCGTTCATATCAGTCCAGATGTGTGTTTGTGAGATCGGTTCTCCACAGGTATCTTCTGCGGTATTCTGTTTACAAAACAGTTCAAAACTAGAACAACGGTCAAGCGGACTACAGCCCAAATTCCGTTACGCCGACTTTAATACTTTCACCGAAACTTCATTATTTCATGATTTGTCACCGTTTGAGTCCGCAACTTTCATGATGTGTCCATGACTTTCCCCGCGGGAAAGTTTCGGTGAAAGTCGGCGAAATGGAATTTGGGCTTAACCCTCAGTGCCGTCATTTTATGCGGCCGTCCTTCTAGCTATTCATATACAATGCTTACTTATTTTTAATTCAACTAAAAGTTTACGGTTAGTTGTTACCGCTATACAGTGATCGAGCCAAACTTAAACGTTTACACGAAATGTGCATTATTTTCCGTACGTTTTTGACGTCTGATGACCTTGGCCTTTTGACATAAAACTTGCATAGGCCCTACCAGTCACTTTCGTCTTGTTGGCAACAATTTTGCTTTTCTGCACTTTTGTTCTATCTAATTAAAAGTCCGTACGGTACACACGGGCCGACGGACAGACAGACAAACGGACGGGCAAAAGCCGTAATGCGACCTATTACGGCCAGCCGTAACTAATGTAGGCCTACACACGTAAGCGAGATACAAGCCTACGTCATTTTCTGGAGAATTTTGACGTCCAATGTGAAATAACTTTAAACTTTTGAGAGAAGATTGGCCCGTGGGTTAATCCTGCATGCCGTGAAAACATTTAGGACCTACAACAATTTTGGACAACGGTATCTACGTGTTTGAGTTACAACTAGAAAAGCAGTCGTAGCCCGCAGGTACCTCCGCCAAGGCAAAGCTATTCGCCACGTGGCGTCACCATCTTCGCTTTGCCAGCGGTTCCCTTACGCCCCCTTTAACGCAACGGTAACGAAAATTTCAAAGTGATCCAGAATCCAGGATTCCTGCCGGATCACGCCCTAGTAGCTTATGCTGTGCCCGACATACCCTCAAAATTTCAGAAAGATCCGTCCATAACTTTTTGAGTTATCTTGCTTACAGACAGACAAACAGACAAACAAACAAAAACCGGCAAAACATAACCTCCTTGGCGGAGGTAATAACTGCAAACGGTGCATTACAAGACGCACGAACAGATGGACGGACGGGTGGGCAAGCAGGAAACAAGAATGTGGTCTATTAGGTAAAGGTAGGGGTGCCATACCTCAGAAGGGGCGTAAACGGGGTAGGCCTACTTATCTCCCTCTGTAAGGCCGTGGAGCCCGTGGGTGGATAGACCACTTTAGTCTATGACGCATGGCCAGTGCGACGCCAGATCTATGGTTACCTTCCCAGCCGCAGAACATCACCGCCCTTTGACTGGTACCAAATTATACTGCTTGGTGAACAACTTACCCAAGGTGGCAGTGCACCGGGCGGGAGTCGAGCCTGCAATTTCATGGTTCGGCACGCTACCGTTGCACCACCAAACCGCACTATTTGGCAGCATAAGAACCGGCAAACAGATTTTTAGGAACGCATGAACCAACGCACACTCGCTTTCACGGACGGACAATATTGACTATCGATATCAAAGGCGTGGACAAAAACTGCTTGACATAGCGGTAATCACCTGACAAATCTGTGCCGGTGCGGGCGAGTTGGCGCGCTGACTCCTACCATGTGATTCCGAGCGACTCAAATGAATTGGCTGTAGCGTAGACCCACGACTAGTCGGCGGTCTCGCATGCTGCATCTACGTTTACAAGAAAAACAAAGTAACTAAGTAAGTAAGCAATTTATATAGCGCCTTAGCTGTAATAGCGTCGACCGAAAACGAGAAGTACGAAGAAACCCAGCTGTCGCTAGGGTACGCCGATCGTACCGCTTATATCGGATAGCCAGTGTCCGACTTCCGGTCGCGGAAAGAAAGCGACTTCTCAGAGTAACTGCTATGGTGACGACACTACAACAAACGCTACAATCAACGCTAAGAGATACGATACGGTGATTCAGCTCACGTCGGTGATAGCTACAGGCAACAAATTTACATTCACAATTGCGGCCGAACCGCTGCAGATAGAAACATGGTTACTATCCCCCTCACCCATCGCCATGAAATTTTGTCACCAAAATACTAGAGTCTATGAGAAAACCCTCAGTAAAAATTTCGCGATTCTGGGTGTCGCCGTTTTGATACAGTGCCAGGGCGTGACGGACGGACAGACAGACAGACAGCCGCCTATAGACGATAGCTGAGACGCTCACTGCATTACATGCTATCGCGCGTAAAAATCATGCATTCGTTTGCGAAAACAATTCGATAAATTTACGACAGTTGTAAAATAGTTGAGCAAATGGCAAAAGAAGCTTACTTCTGTGTGTTGCAGCGAACATGCAGCAAGCTCGGCTAGCCTAAACGCCACAACGTTATTGTGACACTGTGTAGCTCTGCACTTGACGCATATAGGTTGAGACCTTGAGCGCTCTAATAACATTAAACTAATAATTGTTGCGTTACCTGTTACGCTTCCTTGATTACTAAGCCTACGCCTGCCTGTACCCTACTCTTTTCAGAGGTTTGGCGTATACGGTAGCCTACAGCCAAATGGCAGGAGGGGGGATTGGCTGCATGGGCATAGCGTACATTTAAAAGTAGGTTATATGCCATGTCAGTGTCTCGGGAACCAGGTTAATTTAAGCTACAGGTATCTGAGCAAAGCTCACGTGATGTGCGACAGCCTCGGTGCTACCGAGTGGGGAATCAGTGAACAAAGTGCAATAAAATAATAACAATATGTTTCAAAAGGGTACCCAAATTTTGACGCCTAACTTCTTGAGCCCGGCGGTTAAAATCTACATTCTATACAAATTCATACGCCACTAGGCCTATCTGGTCTATCGCTAGTAATTTCAACGCTATCTACTGTTGAAGTCTTATGCACCGCAGCCTGAAATCGCGAAAAAACGCTAAAACCCGCTTTCTGTATTTCAAGTCGTTTAAGGTCATCAGCGTAGGTACTTACCCCGGAAAGCTTGTTAGTAGTGTTTTTTCTGCAAACGTTTTTACGCTAAAATAGATATATTAGTAGAAATCGCGCATTATGAAGGGGTACCCAAATTTGAGGCCCCCGTACGGAAAACTCCTTCAACATATTGGGATTAGAACTTAAACTGTTAAAATCTACGCTTAATGCTGAAAGTTTTATGTTATAGATTGTCGTGGTCTATCTCCAACCGTTTTGGCGCATTTGAAATGAGCGCAGCAGCCCAAAATCGCAAAAATTAATAAAAAAAATTTATTAAAAGGGTTTAATATCGTTTAAGGTCGCTGATTTTGATATTAATCGAAAAGGCGTATGAGAAATTTCTATTAGTGATTATTGGTAAACCGTAAACGTGGCCCTATCTCGCATGCACCGTTCTTGGGATACGGCGATTTATTGTCTAAACATCGCCAATTTTTTCGCATCTTTTTTTCATTTAACGTTCTTGATTTAAAGTCAATTGGGGGTGACTTCTTTTAAATTAAAAAAGGCTTACGAATTCTGAAAAAAGAGTTTTTTTGGAAACCCACAATGAAAATTTCGTCATCCTAGCTTGCGTCGTTTTGACACACTAGCCTACGCCGCAGTGTAACAGACAGACATACTGAGACAGACCAACAGACAGACAGACAGACGTGCTAGAGCTATTAGGCCTACATGCTGTCGCGCGTATAAGAACCGCTGTTTTGGCTACCCCACAAAATCACTATTATTTGACGATTTAGGTTTTTTTACGGAATGCCAAATCCAGCAAATATCTGCTCGAACCAAATATTACCAGATGCTCATGAGATAGGCCTAAGCCTACAGTTATGCCGCTGATATCGTATGGGCCTGTTTTCTTCACGTTTCTAATGTGGTGAGCTGCAAAGCACGCACTGAAGAGCAGAGTGCGCTGTGACAGCTTTTGATGGTCATCGAACGCTTTTAAATAGGCTATTCCGATTTCGAATTGACTCACAATTCGTGAGTGGAATTCGACAATTCATGCTTGTTACTCACAAGAACGTCGACAGATGGACAGAGAACAACTCGTACCATAAGCTCGAACGTTACGTAACTAGGCTGCAGTCGGCCAGTGGCTTTTATCCCTATAGGCTTACCTGGTGGGCGCAGCTTGTGCCTAGGAAAAAATAGGGGAGGGAGGTTTTAAGAGTGTAGATCAAAAGTATACCATTATTTTGATCTACACTTTTAACAAAACTTTTCCTCCTATTTTTCACTTGGCAAACAACTCTTTTAACATAGTTTCTCCTTACTTTTTACTGGGCAAGGGTGTTAAGGGTGTCAATTAGGGGGTGACTTCTTTCAAATTTGTGAAAAAAACCTATGGATTTTGAAACAAGAATCTTTGGAAACCACGATTTACACCAATTCACATCTTTAACACCCTTAACAAGGAGCTGGAAAATGGGGGCTTGAGCCCGAAAGTGGGGAAAACTTGAGACCAAAAGTGGGCGGGAACTTGCACTCGATGTCGTCTTTAGATTTGGAGGATAGAAGCCATTGCGGTCGGCTAAAAACAGTGACAGTTCTCACCTGCGTCCGTAGATTTTAGTTGCAGTCTGTTTTTACTTACTGGCTCACCCACGCACCTGCTGACCTGCCACGCCCACTTCCGTTTAGTTGTATAACATGCGAGCGTAAAGTTATTGTTTAAACGCCGCAAACTTCACTCGACGAGTCTACAAACGTATGAAACCGATAGTTGGTATGAGCGTACATGCGTATTGATTGATTTGTTGAAAACAGTAACTGTCATGTTTCGATGTTGACGTCGGCGGCGACTGTCGGAAGTTTATTTACACCCACTCGAATTCTCAGATTCGATGAGTTATTCATTCGGATAACACTGTACAACAGTCTGCTAATTTGTAAGTGTTTGTTATTTTTCAGCTACCGGTACTGGGTTTAAATTTATGGTACTATTACAATGGGCGACTTCACTTTTTGACTTAGACTTTCGTTGAGACTTTCGCTGAGCCTAAACTTTGGTCTAAGTACCATACTTAAAGGTCCATGGCCACGGTCAAGCTCACTTGTAAAATTTATGTAGACCTCAATTAGACATTTAACCTTGCTTATATAATATGATGATTTAAGCTTTATAAATGTATGAAATTACTGCCGGAATATAACGAAAAATGGCGTTATGTTACATTATGCTGAAAAATCTGACATTGGCAAGTGGCCTGAAGTGACGTCACCGCCTGTATCCAGTCAGTGTTTACCAATTAATTTTAATATTTTTAATGGCAAAAAATACTGTGTCGCATGACAACTGCAGCAGTACGAAGGTTGGCAATGTGATTTTATAATGCTTATGTTTCTGTGTGTATTTTACATTGACTACGTGTACACGCAGTGACGTCATCAGCCTGTCAACATGGCGTCTCATTTTCTGCATCGTTTTCATAGATCGTCGATTTCAAATGTAAGTTTCTTCATCGAAATGCTGGGTGCCTTTATCAGTGTCAACATTCTCAGAAAATTGTGCGCTTTTAGTAAAATGGTAAGTTAATTTTGGTGTCCATGGACCTTTAAGTCAAAAGGTGAAGTGATTTCGCTGAGCGAAAACATGGCGACTAACACAGATAGTTTAGTAAATTAAAACAGTCTGGTACCAAAGATAAACGCCGTAATGGCTACACAATGACGTAAGACATTACATAATTACGTCATTTGCATGTACAGTATGGGCCAAAAAAGTCACACACTTTTTGTGTTTGACTTTCTTCTTTTGTTGCATGCATTTTATTTGTAATTTTTGTTTATGCATGCATCATTTTCATTAAATGACATCGTACTTCGTCAGTTGATGTAAACGGGTTTAATTTTTATATCAGTGGTATGTAATTTTGTAATGATTGTTGGAGTGACAAATGATGAACTGCATTTGATCTACAATCTCTGTGTGGAGAAACACAGGGGTTTCAGAATAATTATGAAAATGCTTTTTAATTCACTTTTTTGGCTCGCCTGCTAGGTATACAAACCAACGTTTTCCAGGCTAGAGTAGCCAGTGTGCCAATTTTCAGTTAAAAAGTTAACAAGAAGCCCAGCTATCGCTAGGAAAAGCCAACCATACCGCCTGCATCCGGAGCCAAGCGTTTGAATTCCTGTCATATAGAGAAAGTGATTTGTCAGAGGTGAGACAGTGTCATGCATGCTACGTTAAGGGAACGCTGTCTCGAAAGCTACAATGAACGCTAGTGTAACGGACATTGCACATGGTCATTTTGCCAGGTGATCTAAATAACTACAGTTCCATGTATGCAGTCATCTCGGCAGGCAATATAAATATCCAAAGAATAAATGAACAAGGATATCAGACATAGGTTTTGCAAATATTTCTCACACTAAAAACGCTTTGCCTGGGAAGACACCCTGCAGCCTACACAGTTCCTGTTGCAGTACTGACCTTCAAGGTCATCCAAGGTCGATGATTTTTATTTTATTTGACAGCCATTATACGAATTCCTATCAATGATCAATAGCAACCTAGGCCCTATCTCGCACCGTTTAGCCACAATACATCTGTGACGGACGGACGGACGGACGACAAGCGTGTCAATAGATCGATTTTTACTAAAGTACAGTCTGGTAAAAACATTTGGATTTTGATTACAGTTATATTTATGACATCTATAGCGCACTGTACAGTGTACAGCTGGGCAGACAGCCACATATAATGTCGGTACTAGTCCAACATATCCGCTTTATTTTATCTTGCGTTATATAGTTTTAGTTTTTTTCTATATGATGTCAGTTAATTTTACGTTATATTATCTCTGTCATGTCAGTCTATCATTTGTCGTATGTCTGTCGGTCACAACTCACAATGCACTCTGTTTAAGCCCTTTGATGGAATTAGATGCCATTTGGCAGGTACATCCAATGACATATTGTGTTAAATAGGGGTCCACGACTCCGGGCCCGTCGAGAGGGGAGGTAAGGGGAGTAAGCTACCCCGGGCCCCGCGACGTTTGGGGGCCCCGCCGTCGCTCCAAAACATAAAGTGCACTGGAGTGCGCCATTTTAAAAAGAAAAATTCAAAAATTTTCTCTTTAGATGGGCCCCACGAGAATGTTTCCCCGGGCCCCACTGTGGCTCTCAACGGGCCCGCACGACCCTACAGGGAAAAAGGAGATTTGGGGGTCCACCCTCAACCATTGCAGCCAGACCGACAGTTTGTGTTGCCACCTGGCAAATACAAACTAGCGACTCCGCCTTTTGCCAAATTGCTTTGGTTTTTGTTTTAACCTGACAGGACGCCGCTGGAACTATGGGCCGGAGTTATAGGGTGTTTACACGATCCAGCAAACATCCAGCCGCGTCCAGCATTACATTTGCTGGAAGTTTGCTGGACGTTTGCTGGATCGTGTAAACATCCCATTACTGCCACGCTGAGCTACCGCATTGAGTAAGTAATGTAATACTCGTAAATTTCGGTTTATTTGCGTCTTTATAACCACGCACGTGTTCTAAAATTGGTCCACTACGGTCATGATAATTATACGCGCAATGCTGTTGTCATTAATGCTAAGCACTGTTGGTGGCCACGACCTTGGACCTAATTTCTAGGCACGAGCTTACTTTAACGAAAGGAAACGTTTGCGATGACACAGTTTTGCCTTTCCCTCAACACAGGTGAACGTGATCCATCTTAACTCCAGCCACGAAGGGATGGAAGGCTGAGTTCACCTTGGTGGGTGGTCGTGTCTGTGTTCATACCCGAACCTAGTTATTTGACACTTCATTGACGCGCTCCTGGCAGCAAAAGATAATGATTGTTGAAAGGGTTGAAGAGTATGAGTAACTTTCTCTTTGGCTGTTGCCCATCACAGAGCTATGGAGCGTCGCCTGTCGTATGGGATCACATAGTTGTACCAGCTGCTCGACACAGGTGAACGTGCCCCATCTTAAACTTAGCCAAGAAGGGATGAAAGGCTGAGTTGACTCGGTGGGGATGGACCCAAAATGGTTAACCTGTCCGCAGACATACACCCATCCAAGTATAATAACTCAGGAGTCAAAATCTCAACGTTTCGATCGTTATGTCTAGCGTCTTAAGTTTCTAACCCTTACTTTACCAAACCATGCACTTTATGATTGTTATTTTATAAGACACATTAAACCCCTATTTTGTAGACGTGAAGCCAGAAGGAAGCTTAAAAAGAAAGGTCATGTAGGCCACAGTTTGCTATAGACGTCTTAGAGACAAAGCCCAGCTATCGCTTGTGTGGGTTGACCGTAACGCCTACATCTGAAGGCCAGCGTCTGACTTCGGTCGGGGAACAAACATTTCCTGTAGTGACTGCAATCCCATACACGCTATCGCGATGCTGCTATATCGAACGCTACAGTCAACGCAATGATAGGATAAGGTAATTCGGCGCTCGTGGGTGATTGGCTGCAGGCAGCAACTTTGCATTCAAGTTGTTTAATATTGAGCCTAAATGTATGGAGTCCCATAAACTTTTTGTTGCTGCTGGTTGGCCCATGTCTGGTGATGTTTATGAGAGGGAACGAGTCTGTAAGGCCCAGTACAGTATGTGTACTTTTTACTGCCTATGTGAATGACATTATTTGCAAGTCTCTTGTTATGGATGTCGCATTGCAGGGAACTATGTTGGAATTTTGATGTATGCTAATGATCTACTGTTGATTTCTGTTTTAAATTGTGATCTGAGAAAAATGATTGAAATGTGTGAAGCTGAAATGGCCTGGTTGGATATGTGTTTTAATCTTAATAAGTCATATTTGCTTAGGTGTGGTCCTAGATAGGCCTACAAGAAGCCATGTGTTGCTATTTTGCTAAGTGGTAATTTAGTTCGTGAATGGTTGACAGTCAAATACTTGGGTGTTACTTTTGATAGTGGCTTGAAACTCAAAGTCTCACTTGCAGCCAAGAGAATGAAGTTTTTTAGAGCTTTCAGTTATATATATGCCTGTGTTGGGTCCACTGCCTCTCCAATGTTATTGTGTCATTTACTTCATACTTATTGTTTGCCGATTTTATTATATGGTCTTGAAGCTGTTACCATCTTTAATGCTAATCGCCAAACCCTGTATGTTACTTGGAAAACTGCCTTGTATAAAATCTTTAAATTAAATGATGAGGTTAATTTGTCGTATGTGCAATATTGTCTTCGTATTCTGCCTATATCCTATGTATTTGATTTACACAGCTTATGTTTTCTGTTTAAACAAAGTACTCATATTATTTCTGTTCACAATATTTTTACTATGTGTTTTTTTTGAGTTTAACAAATTATGTTCAGTTTATTCTGTATACAGACATTCTCACGGTCATTTCAAAGCTTGTGTTTGGTATGCTTTTTATGTCTGTTTAACTTAGGTTTATCGTTTGTCTTACTTTCTGTTTGTCTGTTTCACTCTACACTACTTTTTGTGTGAATAAAAATTATCAAAATTGCGGCCAAACGGCTGCAGATAGAGACATGGTTACTACTGACAGTTTATAGGAATTTGTCATCGCCTTATCCAACAGTACCATCGCGGAGCCCGTACAGTGTACCATTTAGCCACAATACCGCACGATTGGCATAGCACAGTGCGTAACTACCTTTCAAGATCATCCAAGGTCGATGATTTTTACGTTGTGTGAAAGGGCTTATGCGACTTCCCTTTAGTGGTCAGTAGTAACGTTGGTCCTATCTTTCGCCGTTTCGTAGTTTGACTTATCGCTTGAAAAACGCACATTTATTATTCTCACCACATCTTTGATCAACCCCAAATTTGAAAATGTTCTCTTTGCACCGCATGGCTGAAGTTTTCCATGTTGAGAACTGTCAGGCCAGACTAATTAATTGTATGATAGGTTTTTTTGATAAGACCTACTGTTTAGCCACAACACATGCGTTACAGACGACAGACAGATGCTCGATCTTAACTGTCGGCCAAAAAACAACATAAAGTTCTGTTAGAGCCATAGGGCCCAAAGGGCAGCGTTGATCTCCAATTCCTTAGCTGAACACCAGTTTACACTGCGGTGTGACCACGGATACGGGGCTAATGCATCGCGCGGTGTGCCTGTTTACGTCGCAGCATTCGCTGGTACTCATTGCGCCTACCCACGGAGGGACGGCCAGGCTGAGTTGACCTGGTGGTTGATTGTATAATTTTGTCATACAACATGGAGTGCGTGCTTAAGCCTCGCGCACATCGCACGCAACGCAACAGACGCAACGCTGGAATAGCCACCGCTTAATTCTATCCTTGCATTTTAGCCGTTGTGTCAGCGGCGTCTGTTTCGTCTATTGCGTGCATTTCTTGCGTCACCCTCTGTCACATTTACGTCATCATAAAATCACGCAAGAGCCAACTGCGTTGCGTGCTTTTCGTTACATCAAAACCCTAGGCCCCTGCAGGCAAGCGCGCGGTGTAGGCCTAATAAAGAGTCCGCACATCACTACGTCGCCGGTTGGTCGTTTTGCTAGTTATGACGTCAGTGCTGTAGTGCCCAGCCGGGGGAGGGGGGCAAGTGCTGAGG
>Ga0209367_1012626_pt1 | contig 11001 bp, 7 predicted proteins | sample WorMetLIZISLAND2_FD_187412 | JGI IMG/M metagenome (GOLD analysis project Ga0209367, IMG submission 187412) | Marine gutless worms symbiont microbial communities from Max Planck institute for Marine Microbiology, Germany - Olavius geniculatus... ... | reverse complement strand
AAATCGGTAACCATTCGGCAAGTAGGCCTAATACGACAAATAACATCAAATGAAGAAGGCTTTAGACTATGTTAGTGATTACCAACTAAAGTCAGCTTGTAAGGACGCCATATGCATAGCCCCATCCAAGGTTACCCAAATGATTTTTGCTGTTTTAGAGGACTGATATCATCACATCGTCCTTACACACAGTTGTAAACTGGTAAGTTTTTTACATATATATTACTATAAATGACCAACAAAATGTCGTATACATTGGCTCTCGATTGGCACCGAAATCAGTGACCTTGGATAATCTTGAACGCCAAAATAAAAGTTCTTATGATTTCGGGCTGCGAGACACATTTCAAGAGCGAATTGCACCAAAATCAATTAAAATAGACATAGACAAGCTGCGTGTCAAATTTTCAGCATTGAACGTACATTTCGACTGTCCAAGTTTCGATTTTTTAGGTTGAAGGAAACCTGCGCACGAGGGCATCAAATAGCGGTACCCCCGTAAAAGTCGTTATTTTATTGTTGTTAGCCAGTCTTTCGTGAAAACGGTTGCAGATAAGCACGGGCATGCTGCCTACCACAACAAGCACTAATGACGAGCTTTTCAGTTGTATCAACATCGATGACTTTGAAAGACCCTGAACTTCCAAAATAAGGGGTTTTATTGATATTTGCAATCTTCGGCTGCAGCGCACACTTCAAGAATGAATTGCGACGAAATGGCTAGAGATAGACTGACAGTTTGCGAACAGGAACTGCTATAGGCTTTCGCGCGTCTCGTGAGCATTAGCTAATATTTCTTGTTAGTTGTAGGTTGATAAATGTTATGTACCTGATGCTCACAACGGAATCACGGTCGAACAAATCGATATCCGCTGGTGTGATTATGTCGTACATTACGTAGAAGTAGTCGACGTTGTCGTAAAGATAAGCGTCTATCAGTGCTAGATTCAACGTTCTCAGTTCCTGACGCTCTTTATCGGCAACCAACGTTTCTTTCACCACGTGCACAGCGGACGAACTGAAGGCGCCACACACACGGACACGCCCAGTCACGTGATCTTCGACCAATCGGCTACGCCGACCCGCGTGTCTTGAAGAATTGTGGGTAATCATCAGTAAATAAACGCGGCAACCACAATCTTCCGGAGTGCGCTAAAATAAATAACGTTTGCAAAATGTCGACACTACGCAATTGCCCCTACCCGTAAATTCTAGCTTATCGGAAAATTCTTTTTTCGTCCGAAAATTTTTTGCGAAGAGTACACACTTTGGGGCTAAAAATCTCCGATATTGGAAAAAAAATTGAAGGCAAAATTATACAATTTTGAGCAGTCAAATGTCATAATCTTTTTTATTGAAAATTTGCAGCTATTTGTCGGAGAATATTGCAAGTTTCTAAACCTAACTGTTACACCGCAAGACACCGCTCGTCACAATGCTTTTCCGACAGCCTGCGATGTTATTTATTTAGGCACTAAAATTTCGGTATAAAGCGAGGAAAAAATGGGAAAATGTAGGTAAAATTAAACAGTGTTTTGTCTATAGCTTGGTTTCCGTCTAACACAATATACGCAGCGAACGCAAAAAGTACGCAAAAAACGCAACAAACGCAGCTGACGCAACCTCAGGCCAGTACGCAAGAAAAAATGCGGTCGCTGCTTCGCCTGCGTTCGTTGCGTTACGTGCGTTGCGTGCGTTGCGTGCGTTGGGTTGAACGGAAATATTGCTGGGTTGCTTTTACAGACTCTGGAACCTGCAAGCGATAATCGTTTTTTTTGGGTTTTTGACGCGCTACAGTTATGGTGTAAGCTTACTAGCTCGCATATGGCACGGTCTGTCGTCTGTGTCTGTCAGTCTGTAACGAATCTATTGTGGCTAAACGGTTTGAGATAAGGCCAAGATTGCTATTGATCACTAATAGAAAATCGCATATATACGCCCTTTCAGATGAGATAAAAAAATTATCGACCTTGGATAACCTTGAAGGTCAGTACTGCAACAGAAACTGTATAGGCTGTAGCGCGTCTTCCCAGTGCCAGCTGGGCTTTCTTATTTTTTACCTGTGAGCGCGTTACGTCGAGAGTATGATTCCACTCTTGATCATCGACGTCATCAACGTTGATAACAAGAAACACTCCGATGACAGGCTTCTCTGATCGCCCTTCATGTTCATTCACGTTCCTGGTCCTCTTCGGCCACCACGTACTGACTGAGTATTGATGTCGCTGGTTGCTGTTTTCTTGCTGCAGACGATGGAGCACCGGGTTGTTGTTTGCTCGACGCTGAACGGCGAGCATGACAAGGAATAGCGTCGCGACGATTGTGTAGAAGTTTGGTCGTCGTCCACGCCCGAATGAACAGCGACAACGTTCAGTCATGGCGTTGAGCAAACGGTGAGTGGCCTTGGTGCTCGCAGACATGCCTCTGTCAAAGCCAGACCTGTCTGCCATCACTGTAGCAGAATCTGCGCGTCAGACTTCGGTCTGCGTAGTCACCTACGCGTCCATCAAAGATAGCACTAGCACCAACACTACTGTACAACGTCATCGTCGGCTTCGACTGACCACCACTGAGGTGGCACTGCAAGCAAACAAGTGGACACTATTAGCCTACTTTTACTAGAAAACTTTCGGTATTCCTGAAACTGCTTTCATGGACGCCCATACCTCTCACGAATTTTCGTAAATTATCACTATAGGCTATAGCTTCAGTTAACTTTTAAGTGCATTTTCTTGATGACGAAAACACGTGGTTGAGTGTGAAATAAAACATTTAGCCAAAAATAGAATATTTTACATATGACCATGTCCTTAGACAGTGTATTTTTTATTCAGGCCTTTTCTTCCATGCTACCAAGTTACTTTTTATCATCTTTAAACGAACAAACTGTGTATAAACCGTATACCAAACAGCAGTCGCTTTTCGATGTGCCGGGCATAACACAATTCGACATCGGCGCAATAAATTTTACAACTGGTCATGAATAATATGTACACAGTTTGTCTGTATGTTTCGTCCCCACAGCATTCTAATAAGTAGCTCATACAGCTCCGAGCTATATAATAATTACATTATGCCAGTATGTAACGATTTGACTTTCATACCGTTCTCTGCATTTTGCTCGAGGCCCTTAATATGCTCTAAACCAGCAATCATCAGAAATGATTGCTTTTAGTCGTATTAACATAACAATTAAACACACAGCAATAACAGCTCCCTTTATTCGCGAAAATGCAGATAAATAAACAATAAAAACTAAAGCAGTAAAATCAGACAAACATACAAATTTACAATTGAAAAAAGTACGCCTTCCTGCAATTTACAAATGTCATTGCTTATCCGTTGGGATCGGTGGGATCACGTAATTATTAACAGTTGACAATTTTAATTGTTGAAGCTATGTGAATGTAAGATATTGCTCGATTGCCGTGACATACCGGAACTTGCGATAATCGTGTTTTTGGTTTTAATCCATTCCTTCCTGTTATTTTTTCCCAGTAGTGGCTACCCATTGCTTTTAGCGGGGATAACTAGGCCTATGTAGCAAATAGAAAGCCAGCCATAGAACGCAAACCTACGCTTACGATGTCAATTTTTAGTTGTGTTCGCCAGGTGACAGCGCAAACAAAATCTTACTACTTTCAAATTGGGCAAAGCCTAACTTTCGTTGAAAATTTTGGTCAAATCCACTAGTAGCTTTTTCGGCAATCCTGCTAAAACTTTTTGCCCTATCGTGCAGTGGTAAAGAATTTTAAAATCCGGTCTAGTATCCAGATGCCAACGCGAATCACTACCAAAATCGTGCATCCTTTGAGCTGGGCCAAGTGTAACATTCCCTGAAAATTTTAGCCAAATCCGCCTGTAACTTTTTGTGTAGCCTAATGTTGCTTACAATCTAACAAATAGGCCTACACAAATAAACGCCGAATTCACAATTAAACCACGCTTAGCTTGCACTGCTACCGTTTGCACAGTTTCGGCTGCAGTCGTGCGTTAGACGCGTGAGAGCATATAGCAGTTTCTGTTCGCAGGTTGTCTTGGTCTATCTACATCCATTTTGTCGCAATTTACTCTTCTGCAGCCGAAAATTGCAAATAAAAATCACTAGTTCAAGATTATTCAAGGTCATCGATATTGATACCACTAAAAAGCACATCAACAGGGTTTGTTATGATAAGCAGCACGTCTGTGCCTATCTGCAAGCGTTTTACGCTAGACAAGCCAATAGCGAAAAAATAACCACTCTGACACCCGCATGCGCATGTCTCGTTGAACATAGGGGGTCGCGACTTGGACTGCTAAGATCTACATGCAAACAGTTTCTTATGCAGGTTGTCTTAGTCCATCTCCAGCCATTTCGGCGCAATTTACTCACGAAATGTGTGTCACAGCCAGAAATCACGAAAAATTCACTAAAACTTTCAATTTTGGGGGTTCAAGGTCGTTTAAAGTCATTGACGTTGACACCCCTAAAAGATCGTCGCCAGCGTTTGTTATGATAAGCAGCGTGTCTGTGCCTATACAACCACTTTCACGCCAATAGCGGCAAAATAACGTCTTTTTAAGGGTGTGTCACATTTTCTCGTTCGAGGGGACCCCCTCACTCAGCGGCATAAAATTTTGTCACGAAATACTAAAGACTTTAAGCTATCATATAATAACAAGAAATTTGAGATAATGCTTACGAGACGCGCGAAAGCCTATAGCAGTTCCGGTTCAGTAATTTAGCTGAAAATTGGGTGTGTTCACGATAAGGTAATACAAAAATACCAAATTCTTTATTTGGATCGCATAACGATAGTTCCGTGGCGCAGCCAGAAATTGCCAAAAAATCCATAAAACCCCCTATTTTGGCGTTCAAAGTCATTCAAGGTCATTAAATTCGAAATCGAGAGCCAGTGCACGACTTCCTATTAGTGATTAATAGTAACCTAGGCCCTATCTTGCACCGTTACTGAAATACAGCGACTTATTGGCCAAAAATCGCAAATTTTGCGCACCCCCTCTTATTTGGTGCTTTCGTTCGGAGTGACCTCCTTCGAATTTATGAAAAAGCTTTACGGTTCCTGAAACTAGAGTCCTCCAGGCAGCCGACAGTAAAGATTTGGTAATCCTAGCTTAAACTGTTTTTGACTAATGCACCCGTGTGACGGACAGATGGACGGACAGACAGAATTGCGATGGCTAAGACGCGCTGAAAGCAGTAGCTGCTTTCGTGCGTAAAAACCAGAAGTTTCTATAGCCTATCCTTTGGTCTTGGAACGGTACCTGGACGTGACACCAGGACGGACAGAAGGACGGACAGACAGACAGACAGAATTACCGTAGCTAATACGCGCTATAGAACATACATTTTTAAGAATCTACAAGTACAAGTAGACGGTGTAGCCTAGGCCTATAGGCAATCTAAGCGTGGCTTAAGTACGATACTGCGCTGTCTAAAGTGGTATAAGCCCGGACTGCGTTTTCGCTTATCCACTCCAGCAGTGCGGTATGTAATAACCTCGCCATTTTCGAGTGCGCCGGGTTGGCTGACGACACAAACACAGCAAGTTACCTGCGGTTGCTTGATCGATACGAACGACACTTCATCAACTGCAGTGAAAAACAAACAACTCGCAGCTACGGTATAACATCTTCAGCAGCACGGAGTTTATTGAGCATGTAGCAGCTGCTAGGAACACAGTGCTGCAGTGTACGCAAAACATACGGTATGATGGCGGTACGACAACTTTGTCACAAGATGCGGTGAGTAAATGACAACAATAGGCCTACGGCAGGCAGTTGATCAGTTTCATTCACTAGGCCTTACGCCCATTTCACTGGTTCTGTCCAAATGCCATAGGCCTATCTAACGTCGTATCTCTAAAGTCAAAGTCTCAGATTTAAACACAATTATTATAGGTTAAAAGGTTACGGGTTGTGCATACTGTATAGCTCTCTGTTGAAAACCCATTGCAAAGCTACGGAGTGTTATCTGCCATATAGAATTGCACATTGTTACTTATTATTCGACACAGGCGAACACGTTCGGCCTTAAGTTAACTCCAATTAAACAGGCCGGTATAATGTATAATTTCTATTCCACCTAAAAATGACTCTTTCAGTCATTATTATATGTATAATTTACACTCTCCTCATATAATATTTACTCTTTGTATGATATTACGGTAACTAATAAAAGTTATTTTTTAAATTGTTGCCGCTTATTCAGTATATGTTTATAGCAGTGCTGAATAGCCATAAATAATGACTGGTGAGTATAAATTATACGTAAAATAATGACTGGGGATTTATTATTATATGGGAGTTATTATTATACATTACACCGGTACTCGATTTACCTGCCGTGGAGAGTTGAAAGGTTGAGTTGACCTTAGTGCTGGTTAAACTTATAATACCGTGATGGTAAATCTGTCCGCGAACAGTCACCCATCGAAGTAGTAATCACTTGATAGCGACCCGACCAGGTGTTGAACCCGCACCCTCATGATCGTAAGTCCGTCACCAAGCCACCCTGTTTGGTAAAAATGTCGGGTCGCGCATACATTTTTCGACATTAATGCGCAGGAACTTAACGTAAATTGAAAGTAAATGGTAGTCACTTATCCTGTGTTATTCTGTGGTCTTTGGTTTTATCTAGTAATCTAGTGCGCCTATATTTCGTGTCAGTTGAGGGATAGTTTTTTTTCCAAATGCAGGATTGTTGTGGCAGACAACTGTACAGCGCAACAGCCGATGCTGTTTAGCACAGGCGAGTGAGACGAGCTTAAACCTGTGCGATGCTTTTGAACAGCTAAGCTTATGCGTTACAGCAGTGTTAATAAACTAATTATCATAGAACCGCGAGTTGAACCATGCGTTAATCAACGACAACCAAGCCAAGTTCATTTGTTTTGCACAGCCTACTAGAATCCTTGTCCATGATCAACTGCTCTCGCGAAATTGCTCTATGCCTCCCCGCTTGGTGGGGCTTTGCTAATGCTAGCGAAAAGAATAGAGACTTTCTTGAGACGAGCTGGCAAATCAGGCTATTATACCGATATATGTAAAAAAAACTTACCAGTTTACAAAATGTGTGTAAGATTAGATAGGCCTATCAGTCCTCTAAAACAGCAAAAATCATTTGGGTAACCTTAGATGGGGCTATGCATATGGCGACCTTACAACATAGTCTAAAGCCTTTTTCATTTAGCGCCCCTTTCGAATTTATGGAAAAGCTTTATGATTCCTGAAATTAGAGTCTTCCAGACAGCCGACGTTGAAGATTTGGTGATCCTATTTTGCACCGTTTTTGACTGATCCACCCGTGTGACAGACGGACGGACAGACGGACGGACAGAATTGCGATGGTTAAGACGCGCTGAAAGTAGTAGCTGCTTTCGCGCGTAAAACCATAAATCGAACTGTAACTGAAGCAAAGTTATTGATATCGACGTCATTATGCCGCGACACGTTTCTTATTGACTGGACGTTATTATCACATTATCACAGATTAACTACAACCCGAGTAAGCATGTATGGTCATAATTTCTAACAGTCGTTCTAGTTAAGCACCAGTCCCCGTAAAAAAATTTAAAAAATAACATATAGGCCTACAATGTAGATTACGAATATTAAGATTTTCGATTTATAACAGAACCTAACTGAAACCGCTGTTTATGAAAAGATAGCAGAAACCGAAGAGAAGCTAAAAATACAAAATTCGCACGGCGCACTCCTTTGCATTTCTATACAGCAGCATATACAACATCGACTCACGAAAATAAACGAAGGTTTCGCCGCACCTGAATTTATATTTTTATGAGGTGGAGGAGGCAGTAACAGTATCTGACACAAAATAACCTGTTAAAAATACGAAATCTGAATACGAGTTGACTCAAAACACCCACGCGCAAGACACGTACGGGCCAGTAAGCCTATAACACTTCAGGCCATTCGGTTCTTAAAAGATTGCTTTCACCATTGAATGCCAGCTTTTTGTTATTAATATGAGATCGTACACAGGCCTATGCACAGAGTACAGTAAAAATATACGAATTGCAAATTTAAAAAAAAAACTAGCACTAAGCATTACACGAGATAAACGTCGCAGTGTCGACATTTTGCTAGAACAGAAGCAGTCATGGTATGTAGCCTATGCTATAAGTTTATAAGTGCTTATAGTTTTCGTCAGTTTTTAGTTGGTTTTCGTTTTTGCTCTATTATCTGCTATTAAAAAGCTTACTGTATATTTTATTTTTTTATGTATTGGCATTTGTTTGATTTTGAAACTTTAGTTTCGTTAGAATTGTTTAACTTCTTTTAGCCTAGCCTTATGTGTTAGATAAAACATGCAGTTAGCCCGCCTGTTTTCCCGTGCGAGATCTCTCGGATTCGTATTTGTTCGTATTCGTCTACTATACACTGTGTCCCAAAACGTTCTACTTTGTCATTTTCCATATCTCAGCCAAATATTAATCGATTTTTAAAAAACTCTTTTACTAGCATTTACCTTAAACAATTAGCAATAAACGCAGTTGTTAAATATCCCACCACACTTTAACTGTGTCGCTACACTACGGTGTGAAACAAAAATTTAAAAATATATATTAAAATCACTATAAAACATGTGCAAAAATAATTTCTGAAACAATTTTTTATTTATTTAATACAAAAATTAGACTACGTTTAGCTTTACATGCATTCTTGATGTTTGTAAACAAAAACAGACGATATTGTCGTAAATAATAATTTTAATGCAGTGACGATATACCGATAACGTAACATGCCATTTAGCTGTGAAGACAAGGCTCTGATCCAGAACTTGTACCTTTTAAGAAATTCAGTTTTTGGAGAATACTAACAGACATTTTGAAGATAAACTGCAACAAGGAAAAAGTGTAAATGTTATTAGCAGAAATTTGGAAAACATGCAGCACCGACCAAAGGCATGAGACTAGAAGACTAAAGCATACACTTAGGGAAAAATGTGACCACTGTGGATGAGATGGTAGGCTTGCTAAACCACAGAAACCAGAAACAAACATCGTTTAACACGCCAGATATCCAAAGAAAGAGATTTAACAAAGTGTAGCATCGTACACACCATTCACGTCATTTTTTGGTCGGAAGAGTATTTTGTTTACCATCACGCTTGCAGCTTATTAGGCCTATTGTTAGTTTTCCTTGCATTTGTATTTCACAATGTAATGTAGCGACACAGTTAACGGTTAAAGGGATATTTAATAATCACTTTGTTGCTAATTGTTCACATAATGCATCGGTGAAAGGATTTTGAAAATCGGTTAATGTTTGGCGAAGATATGGACAATCACAATTGGACACAGAGTGTATATACGTTTAAGCGTAAGCAATTCAGGAAACAAACAAAAACAAACTGCATTGCTATGAAATTTGAGTTTTTTCAACCTACGGACATAGTTTTTGGGGGTAGGGCGATATAAAGCTTGGCAGGTTTCTGAATTTTGAATAAACACGCAGTAGCCCAAGCGATCGAATTTGGCAGTAACTATATAATTCTCTCAGTTATACTTAAACTTTAACTCACACGTTTTCTTCGAAAAACAGTTAAATAGCTGAATTTAAGGCCAACTAAAAGGAGTTTAACTAGAAGTTAACTTTTCAAAGTTGACTTATGCCCATCACTGCACTAATTTACTCAGGCACATTTACGGTATTGCTTTTCTCCTTACTTTTTATCTTTCATCTTTATGTGACGATACACTTGTTTCAAAACTTGAATTGTGTGGCGTAGTATTTGTACATCACTATTAAAAGTTTAAAACTGTTCCTTTGTTACACAAGAGAACTGGAATAATAATTTACTAGATTGCTTTCACGGATCACTCAATCTTGCTGTTTGCCTTTTTACGCTCACCGATTTACTTTTTACGCGCGACAGCATGTGATGCTTTAGCGGGTAATGTCATCGCAATCTCGCAGATAGACATAGACTTGCTGCTTGCCGTAAACAAGAATTTTAGTGGGTTTTTAAAAGGTAAAAAAGTATCAACATTGATGACCTTAAACGACCTCGAATCTTTAAAATAAGAAATAAATTATTTTTTGCAACTTTTGACTGCGGTGCACACTTTAAGAAAATTGCGACGAAATCGTTAGAGATAGACCAACACAACCTGAGAACAGAAACTGCTATAGGATGTCACGAGTCTCGTGAGCACTAGCTCAAATTACTTGTTTTATATTATGGTACAAGAAAGCGGGCGTGTTAAATCATAATCAGAAGTTTACATCTGCAGACCGAACGCCGTTTCTCTCATCCAGCCAGCAACATTAAAGCTCCGAGTGAACAACTGTGCTCAAAAATTATTCATAGGCCTAGCTTACTTTTGCCGAGAGTTGCAAACCTAGGCTTATATAAAGCCTAGCTGTAAGGTGCTCAGCTCAAATGCTGTTAGAATGAGATGCATAAAAGTGTTATCACGGGCATTTGCATAGTGCTACTGAATGCGCAGTTACTTCTCAGTCAAAATTGGGCTACAAACAATAATAGACGCCTTGATGACTGATAATTTCATCATCTCCTTCGTGTGTGCAAATAATTCAGTTGTTGTCATAGGCCTATAATAGTCTTGATGTGTTTTACTGCTGTCGCGCTTTTAATGTCTTGTTGCGTTTTAAACGTCATGATTGACTGATTTAATGTTTTGGCTTTTCCTTGGTGTGTTTGATAGGACTATTGATCACAGGCTGAACGGTAGTTCAAGCCCTGTGTTAACGGCGACTTCTCTTTCTTATGGGAAAGCCAAAAATTCGACCCCCCACAGAATCAAAACCTCTGATCTGATTGAGATAAAATTTGGCGCGGTTAATTATGTCGGCGAGATGACCCCTCATGCAAAATTTCATGTAAATCCCTCCAAGGGGGGCTTCCCGGCAAATGGGTGAAATATACGCAAAAATTTTTATAGCCATATACCTTTTTTTCAGAAACTCACCTACAGGTCAGACCCTTCGGCGGATTTTTGCGTGCGATGG
>Ga0209367_1012623_pt1 | contig 11003 bp, 4 predicted proteins | sample WorMetLIZISLAND2_FD_187412 | JGI IMG/M metagenome (GOLD analysis project Ga0209367, IMG submission 187412) | Marine gutless worms symbiont microbial communities from Max Planck institute for Marine Microbiology, Germany - Olavius geniculatus... ... | reverse complement strand
GAATACAAATATCTGATTTCTTTGCGTTTCCAAATTTTAGAAAACTGGGCAAATTTGCGGCTTCCATCGAACGTCCAAAAACCAAAAGTGCTTTAGCTTCAGGGAGGCTTCCTCCCCCCTGACCCCCTGACCAGAGGCTCTGCCCCTGGACCCCGGTGGGGGCTCTGCCCCCAGACCCCCGTTATAGGCTGGCGCTACCGCGCTCGCCATAGGGGCGTGCGCCCCCAGATTTTGCGGTCTAGAACCGCCAATGATGCTTTATATTTTTGTCCTACACAAGACTAGCAATTTTCTAAAGAAATCGGATTCGAAGAATTCTCTCATGTTCTAAGTCAACTGGCAAGGGTTCGTCTACATACAAAACGAGAAAACCTTATTCATGAATGTTAGTGGATATTTTAAAGTGTATTTTCGTGCTGTATTTGAGCGCTTGTCAACTTCTACTGTATCAAACGAACATGTTATAATGATGGTGATGATGATTGATGACTGCAGTGTTAGCTAGACTCAGACGAGCACGAAGCTGTGTCTGTTGTCCGGTGGACAGCGACAGTCGGCGTGCGGTGTCGTCATCACCCACTTGCCGCGGCACCCGGGGACGCCCACTGCCGACCACCTTGTCTCCCGGTCCAACACCCCGTGCCCGGCACATCTCCCGCCGCGGCGCCCATCCCGGGTGGCAGCACTGGTGTCACCCATGACGAGCGGCTGACACTCGACGCACAGACGGGCACCGGCTACCAGCGACCGCGGCCACTCGCTCAGCGGAGTCCGCACGCACGAGCGACGACTTTCAGTCACCCGGAACTGAGCGCAGTATCTGTAGAAAACACATTACACATCCGGGCTCAGTGGAGTAGACAAGGGGGAGGGTCAGGGGGCCCAGCCCACTCTCCCAATCCTGCACTAAATTTGACAATTTAGTCAGTTTATTCTCGGGAAAATAATTAAAATTGTTGCTATCAGATCTCGTCTTTTAAGGCTAAGATGCACCAAATTCGATTTCGGCTAGGGCTCCGCCCGTGACCCCTTTGGGGAGCTCACAATGCTCCCCCATACCCCTAGCTGAATTTTGGGGGTCCTACTTCTGAGGAAAGGGAGGGGAAGGAAAGAGGGAAAAACAGGGAAAGAGAGGGAAAGAATTAAAAGGGGCGGAAAAGAGAAAGGGACAAAAGGGGAAAGAGAGGAGGGAAAAAAGAGACGAGGCCCTTCCCAATTGAAATTTCTGGCTGGCTGGTCTCTACTGTAATACCTCGTTTACACGACGAAGATGGTTCGACGAGGACGAGCTGGCTCGTAAAGCCCCCAGTGTACAGCGGCAGTCGGACGGTCGTCGAGCGCAGTGGCTTCTATCTCCAGATCTTGTAAGCGCATCTTGCGCCCAGTGAAAAAGGGGGGGGAGTTTTGTTAAAGGTGTAGATCAAAACTCTCTCTCTCTCTCTTATTTTTTACTGGGCAATCAACACCCTCAACAAAGAGTCCGAAGGGGGGGAGGTTGAGCTCGAAAGTGGGGGGGGACTTGAGCCGGGAATTTGGGGAAACTTGCGCCCGATTTCGACTCCAGATTAGGGGGATATAAGCCACTGGTCGAGCGTTTGTCGAACGCTCGCCGAGCACTCGTCAAGCCGGTTCAAGTGTATACATCACAGTGACATAGCTCGTCCAGCATTGATCAAACACACATCGATGGGTGCTTTATGGCATATTAACGTGTGCTTGATGAACGCTTGATCAATGCTTTCGAAACAGCTTGATGAATGCTTCCAATATCAAACATATATTTAATGTTGCAAGCTTTCATATCGAGCTAGCTTCAATATTGCGGCCAAGCCGCTGCAGATATAGTTTATTGACAGTATAAGAACTCGTTATCGACCTATCCAACGGTACCATCGCCGAACTCTACGACTTACCGTTTTGCCACAATGCATTTCGTGACAGACAGACAGACAGATCGTATCAAAGTGTCGACCTTAACGGTCGGCCCAAAAACTGACAGAAAATCATGACCGCAGTCTGACGTATGGGTCGTATGTTCGACAGGCCGACTAACTGACTTACGGCTGTGGTTGATCGGCCAGCACGTGTGCCTCATAGTGCTCAAACAGGTTCTTGCGGATGTCCTTGTATGGATCGTAGCGCTTGCTTCGGCGCCACGAGCCGAACGATGCCGGTACCACACGACCAGTTTCTGCACACACAAAACAATCACGTTGTATCCATGCAAACATGCATGGGTTGGTTGGTGGCGTGTCGGACTCGTAGCGGTAACGCGTTGTGTCCGATCCATAAAGTTGCTCTACTTGGATGGGAGACTGCCTGCAGACAGGTAAACCATTTCGCAACCTTTTAACCAGCCGCCTAGGTCAACTCAGACTTCCATCCCTCCGGGGTCAAACGATGCAAAATTTAGGGCCGAACTCCCCCGCCCATTTTGGGACAATTTTTGGAACAAAATAAAATTGTGAGCATCCATATCGGAAATTTGCAATGTTTGTTGAAAAACTGCAACTTCCTGGCGCGCTTACTTTTTAGCTTACGACGGACGCAGGACGAATGCCTTCGGCGCTCGAACTCGCGCGTTCACATCAACTGGCGCAATTATAGGTCTAATAAGCTATTGTGTCTGCACTGACTAACAACGAGGCAATCACCGCGCTTTTGTTTGGCGAGTGAGCCGCGAGTTTTTTTTAATTCTCTGGCAGTTATAGGAACTACGAAGTCAGCGCATGGCGCAGCTTTATGAGTCACTCACTGGGTGTACGCATAATACCCAGTGGCGTAACTATAATTTCTGGGCCCCCCGGCAAATATTCGCTACGAGCCCGTCCAAATTTGATTCTCAGATATGGTGATACCGGCTTAATTTTTTCAATAATTCGGGTCACTTTGGGCCTCCTTTACCGTGATGCGCCCCTGGGCCCCCGGCATCGCCGGGGCTGCCGATGGCTAGTTACGCCACTGATAATACCCCCAAGCCGCGATCGGGTGTTGCGAGTCGTAATTAACGGGGCGCTGCTGACATCGCTGTATGATCGTACGTAGATGTGATACATCATGCGATGCGTATAATTATCGTCTTAATCAGTTAATCTTGTGTAACGCAAGTAATTTGAGAAAAGCTCACGTGACGCGCGACAGCACCAGTGCGGCCACCTGGGGAATCAGTGTACAACATGCATTAAATAATAATGCATCTTGAAAGAGTATTACAAATTTGGAAAGTAGGACCGAACCTCCCCCGAACATAACCCCCCAGGACAAAACCCTCCTCTTCCGCCGGGGTAGAACGGAACCCCTCCTGGCACAGACTAGGACAGAACCCCCTCGTATAACAGACAACATTCTGTCGTGTCCGCATAATGTAAGCAAAACTTTATTATCGTTACCAATACTAAGACTTGCGTTTACGAGTCTAGTTGTTAAGCCGCCGATAATTACTGGTGAACTAAAAGCCAAGGCAAATTATCGAGATCCCGACACTTTGGTGGATCACCTGTACATTCTGCTTGCCGCTATGGCGGGGAGCAAAAACGAGTAGACTATACTGAGCTGTTTGCTCGACGCCAGTGTTCTTTGAGTAAAGAGCCCTAGGCCTAATTGCGCGTGCTCGTCAGAGTAATTATCGCTTAGTGCCCATTTTATATTTTTTGGATGTTTCTTACATTTTATTTATGTTTTAAGGTTTTTTCTTATATATATCAGAACTCAGAGACTGCAAACTGTAAAACACTATTTATTGACAAATTTACAACGGTGTAGGCCATTTTACGAAATCAATGCAATAACAGCATGGTTAATTTAAAGCAATTTAAACCAAAAATTGTTCGCCACTCAAAGATATGTAAATTGTGGTAAAAATGGTAGCTTTAGTCTATCTGAAACACATATTGCCGGTAGGTGGGGGAGGGGCTTCTGAACGGAGGACTTTTTGAACCCAAGAGGTCGAAACTCAGACGGTTAAAAACTGCGTTTTATAGCAAAGCTTTCACAGGCAGGTTGTTTTGGCTTCGTCTATCTCCTGCCATTTCGTCGCAATTCACTCTCAAAGTGCGCGCCGAAGCCTAAAATCATAAAAAAAATTACTAAATCCTCCTATTATGGGGGTTTATCGTCGTTCAAGGTCGTTGATTTTGGAGCTTATAGTGAAGATTTGGTGACCCTAGCTTAAGTTGCACCGTTTTGATACAATCCCATATTGTGATGGACAGATGAACGGACAGACGGAAGACAAACAAACGCCTGTACGATAGTTAAGACGCGCTATGCACTAGGTGCTGTCGTGCGTAAAAAGCAGACTTGTGCGCGGTCATTTGCTGTCACGTATGCTGTTAATAACACCCGTAAGCAAGTGAATTGTTTGCCTATGCTAATGTCGTCGTATCACCACAGACAATCGACCGCGTACGTATTGGTTGTTTAAATAGACTCTCAACCGTGTCTGGAAGCAGTGGCGTAGACAGGGAGGAGCCCAGGGGGCTCAGGCCCCAATCCTTCAGACAAAACATAAGCATACGTTTAAACTGCACGAAATTTGCCAATTTTGTCAGTTTATTTTGGGAAGAATAATTAAAATTGTTGCCACCATGCAGATCTCATCTTTTAAAGCTAAAATGCAACAAATTCGATTTCGGCTGGGGCTCAGCCCCAGACCCTGCTGGGGAGCTCACAGCGCTCCCCCAGCCCCCTACCTAGATTTTATGGGGTCCTACTTCTAAGGAAAGGGAGGGGAAAAATAAAAAGGGGAGGAAAAGGAAGGGGAGGGCAAAAGAGAGAAGGGGATGGATAGGGAGACGAGCCCCCCAATTGAAATTTCTGGCTACGCCACTGTCTAGATAGAAGAAACAGTTAGCAGAATCTTTCACAAAATGCGGCACGGCGTGCATTATAGGCCTTGTAGCAGAATTTACCCTGGTCTACTGCATCTTTATTTCACCAAGTGCATGCCGTCCATATATCATCATCATCATCATCATCATCAGAACACGTAGTCGGCGGTGGACCGCTGCGCTCTCTATTCCCCTAATCATCAGCCGCTGTCCAGGCCTCCCGAGCAGTTAAACGTGTCGCTTTCAGAACGTCACGTAACCAGGTACATCGCGGTCTTCCTGGTTTTCTTCGCCAACCAGGATGTGGTACCATGCCGGCATATGCTTCAACCGACGCTTGAAGGACGTCATGTGCAGGAGTGCCTTCTGGCAGGTGTCTGACATGACCGAACAGAGCCAGCTTTCTGTCATTGATGACTGCACGTATGTCTGGTAGACCTGTTTTTTCGGTGACTGCCGAGTTGGTTACGAAGTCTGACCACCGGATGCCTAGAATGCAGCGCTGGCACTGCGTGTGGAAAGCTTGCATCCTTTTGCCAGCAGCCATGAGGATGGTTCATGTGTCAGCTCAATGAAGAAAGGAAAATTGGACACAGGATGGCGTCCATGCAGTAAGCCTAAATGTTCGTACATTGCGTTTTAACTGGCTCGTCCAGCTAACTTAGATGTACATGGTAATTGAACTAAACACAGCAGCAATCCACGCAGCCGACAGCGAAAGGCAATCTCAGTCAACTGGCTTGTTCGTCTGCCTGTTAGAACGACGGACGGACGAGATAGCAGACAGGTGTAAGAGCAGACGACATGCATGCGGTCTAAACGAGAGCACCTGCATTGGTGGCATGTTTACAAACATTCCTGCAGGCCTCAGTTGGTGCATGCTGCAACCGTAACTTACTTCATGGAACAGAACCGCAAAGCGCCGGACCGTAATAGCTGCATGCACGCTGTCTTATACCCCGTTTACACGAGGAAGCATACATGGAGCAGAAATGAAGCAAACTTAGAGCACACGTCGTGCACGTGTATATTGAATACGTGTGCATCATGTGTGCTTCATGTATGCTTCCTCGTGTAAACGGGGTATCATCGTCCACAGTCTCTTTGTCCAGTGACCGGAGAAAAGGATTTATCAGAAGTGACACAGTTTCTAGCCGTGATTAGAAGTCGGACGCTTGGCTTCTAACGTAGGCGGTACGGTCAGCTTTCCTTAGCGACAGCTGAGCTTCTTGTTGTAAGCTTGTTCGTTTACAAGTTGTACGGGACGGACTGACGGACGGACGAGCAAGACACGTACTGCGGCCTATAATCGATAGCCGGCCACACAGTACGTCAGAAAAAAGAATGGGATGATTGCGGCTATAACGTTGAAGTGAATACTTCGAGAATTCGTTTGATGTCTGCATCACCGCGTAGCGGTTGCCGTCACGATATCAAACTCGAACTCTCCGTAGCCTACACAAAACTGTTCTCGGTTGAAAAGTCTGATAAAACCAGAACGATGATAAACCGCACGTCTGAAGCCAAATGTACGCACAACTGGCGTTAAATAGCATTGCTTATTTGCTTTTTTATGCACATAAACAACTCGGGGATCAAGGAATAGAAATGCCCAAGGCTTTGTACTGACATTCAAGTGTTGTGTTTAGCTCGTATAGGACCACTATCTCACAGACTAAGAGTTAATCACACACCACTCTAATGCACTTAATGGACATCGACTTTGTCGTCGAGAGACATTTAGCAGATGCAAGAATTTAACGTAGCCTAACACCCCGTTTACATGATTTTAAAAGCAAACATTGAGCTGGCTCGTCCAGCTAACTTAGAGCCGGCTGGACGAGCCAGTTCGTCGAGCCAGCTTCATCATGTAAACGGGGTATAACTGATAAGCAAATTGACATAACTCCAGCTACGAAGTTCACTGGATGTACAAATGCCACCATAATCAGTATATTTTTAGCTTTTTCTCAAATTAAGCCTACACGTACGCCCGATTTCAATCTTAAAGTAAGGGCTAGGCCTAGCCTATAGCAGAGATAAAAGAAGTTTTTTTTGAAAAAAAGTATTCAGTTGAGAGTTGAAAACGTGAATCTTTTGTTTTAAGCAACTGTAAACTAAAACCTTATGCCAGAAACCAAACTGTTCATCTCGTTATGAGAAATTGCTAAATTAAAATGACAAAAATCTGCAAAACACATACGCTATCTAGACCCTACACCAAATTTACTTCGGCTTTTTGCGAGACTGCATTTTAGGCCAACCGTAAGCCGCAAACTTTGCAATAGATTAATAGGAATAATGATGGTAATAACAAAATTACCTGTAAAAGATCTGAGCGATCGAGCAGTTACCTTTGGCGGCGTCTTGAACGGGCGCTCGCGGTTGCTTGCAGCCGGTTCCCTCACAGGCGGTCTTTTCAACGAGCGGACCGCTGCATGGCCGACCACCGTTCTTAGGTCGGACGACCACCGTGCGACGTCTCTGCTTGATGCCGGTGCCACAGCGGACATTACAGCTGGACCAGCCGCTCCACGTGCTCAGAACACAGTCCACCGGCCCTGCACAGTAACGTAATTGCTAGTGCAGCAGTTAAGTGAAAAGTGTTCAAATTAGTGGTAAGAATGCCAAATTTCACACACTAGCACAGTTTTTAATGGAGATCAAGAGTGATAAAGTGCAGTGGCGTAGCCAGAAATTTCAATCGGGGGGGGAGGCTCGTCTCCCTTTCCCTGCTTCCTTCCCCCTTTTGTCCCTGCCCTCTCCCTTTTACCCCTCAGGACTGGGTAATCTTAGAATGCTGTCTACTGGAGGACGGGGGACGTTGTGAAGAGCTCAGTAGCACTGGGCACGTGGTCAACATCAAATGTGCAATTTCAAAGCGCAAATAAGGGGTGATCGTTTCGTACTCATTCCTCAGACAGCGAGAGTATAAGACATAGGCTAAGTACAGTAAATATACCGTACACCGGATAAGCAGTGACAATGGAAAGAAAGAACGCGGCTAGCGGCTGCTTATTTTCAAACGCTGTGCAAATAGCAATCTGTATACAATGTACATGCTACTGCCATGCAGAAGCACATGCTTCCGATAAGATGAGTACAAGCAAACAGAACAGAGACCCACCACGAACACCAACCGCGCAGTTTCGCGCTACCTTTCATCTCTCACAGTCCACATTTCTCTGCTATGTTGATGCATCTCGGTATAATAAACATTGTAGTAGGCCTATATACGTAGCCTACGCTTCTAACGACAAGTTTGTGGCTGTGCCAAGAAAACGAGTTTGGCCCTAACTGGTTCGACCTAGCCTTGACCGAGATAACTAAACAGCGCGTCCAAGATTACGAATAGCCTATCTACCTGCTTCTTTAGCCGTCAGCAAAAAATATAAGTGCGTACAATAAACATCCAGGACCGCCGTGAAAGCGTGAAAACGCTCGCTGGCCAGCCTACCGCGTTACATGGGCAAATACTAACAGTAAGGCCTGTGATTTGTGGTCTGTCGTCGTTTGTCGGTCGATAACAAGAAGCCCAGAAAAACTGCGCGTCGTTCCTAGCATTTTAGGTCTACTTTCCAGAAGCTGCTTGAAGCAAGTGAATTATATACAAACAACCTAGAACGCACTCGATGTGCCAGTAGAATGAAATAGAAATGTTTTGAAATGGGAGTATGACCTAGAGGCAGACACAAAGTGTATGCACTGCTTTTACGTCGAAACCCGGAATTCCGTATAAGTCTGCGTATAGGGCGACACAAGGAAGATCTATAGCATCTCTTAATCCGGCGACAAGGTACATGTACATGTGGGCCTATATCGATCAGTTGCAACGAATTGTTGATCAGATGATCGTTCAGATGCAATACACCCAACAGCCAGTTGAGAACAGTTCGCGTTCAAGGTTCAACCAAAGCATTGTCTGACCAGGAAATCGCATTAGCAAACATACGGGTGCAGGTAAAACACTGCTGATCATTATGCAAAGATCGGCGTCAAAATTAACCTACTGTATCTTACGCTCGTAATTAGACTTGGGCCTAATTCGTTCGCTTTAACAGCGCCGCGAAAGCGCGCGTCTGTAGAATCCGCTAATATTCGCGTACGGCTAAGTCATATACAGGGTGCGGCAAAAAAGTGGACTCTTAAAGTTTTCCGCTGTTTTCTCAGCAACCGTTTGGAATTTTAATTTGAGATTTTACAGATTTATTTACCAAAACGTTCTACATTTAACTGCCAAGTAAAATGTGATTCTGTTGAAAAACGACAAAGTTACAGACATTTGACATGACCGCCAACCGATTTTTCAGCATTCAGAAATGTCCCGGCTACAACACCAATTTAATAACATCGTTGAAACAACACAGTTAAATAATGATCGGATGCCAGAATCCCATTGTCACTGCGAATGTTCGAAGTGTTAACGCCAGCTCCAAGTTACAATACCAGCCGCCAGTCGGCTTATTTGAGAAATCTTTTACAGCCTTGTCGATCGGTCACTGTGGCAGGTTGTCCCAGATAACCTGAAGCGCTTCCTTGAGTTCAGCGCTTGTTTTCGGCTTTTTTAAGCTTGCAGTAAGCCTCCAACATTGCACCCTATTCGTGATAGTCCGTTGGGTTTATATTCGACGAATTTGGAGGCCATTGGTCTTCTGTGATGATATCTGGACAGCTGGCTCGCAGCCAGTTCTGTGCGCTGCGCGGCGTTGCGCGCTGTGTGTGCTGACGCGCCCGGCGCGTCGTCCTGCTGGAAGATGAATCCGATGGGCAGGCGGCGATTGCTTTAAAGGAACGATAATTTGGTGAAAAATTATTAACAATATAAATTACTGTTTATCAAAACGTCACTGTGACGTCATCGGCAGTAACGTGTAACCAGTGTTTGGAAATTAAATAGCATTTTTAGTTTGAACATTTTTGAATGCTGAAAAATCGGTAGGCGGTCATGTTTAAAGTCTATAACTTTGTCGTTTTTCAACAGAATCACATTTCACTTGGCAGTTAGATGTAGAAAATTTCAGTAAAAAGCTGTAGAATTTCATATTAAAATGCCAAATGGTTGCTGAGAAAACGGCGAAAAACTTCAAGGGTCCACTTTTTTTGCCGCACCCTGTAGACTATACAGACAGACGCGAGTGAAAGTCATAAACCGGTCATAAAACAGACGTCTGCAGATACAGATAGTCATAGCAGACTTATGCAGCTCCATGCCGCCATATGCACAGTGATAGCGCAAGAAGAACGATCTTCAGTGCGTGCAGAAAGTTAACATCGAGCAAGGCGCGTACAGAGCGACGTAACTGAACTGAACTAAACTGACACGGTTTAATTTCTGACCAACTGACCAATGGGCAAACAGTAATGCATTACTGTAGGCACCGTCTAACGGCGTCTGTGATCCGCTCTCCACTCTTCGAGCTCACGACGCTCCTACAGACCTCTTAATTGGCTAGGGAGGGGAAAACCCATTACCATAGGCCACCCCTCCCCTCTCGGCACCTTTGCGCATCTTGGTTCTTAGCTCTCTCTCTTTAGTCCAATTCCTGTCTACGCCACTGAGATCGCCGCTAGCTAACGTCGATACTCGACAATTATCTTCACCCTGCGAAAACGACGAGTGGCAATTAGGCTGTACACACGCATAAATACCAGCCAATCCAAGGTTAAACGTGGATAGGTCTATACGACGACCGACGGCGAAGGACGTATATATTCAGCGCAGCAGCACAGATGGCAGTACCTATAACAAGCAGCAGCTTTCTTTTTGCTTTCCTTTCTTCTGACCTTCAACCGTGAAACGGTAAGCGGCCTCCAGCGTAAACCCATTTCGACAGCCAGCCACAGCTGCGTTCTATTGCACCGGCCGAGCACGCGTCGAGTTTTAAGCTTTAAAGCCTGTGCTTGATTATCAAGTGCTGCCGATAATTACATAATTACCACCAAATTCCTGCACATCTGACAAAAATTGGCACTGCTATTTAGCGGAGTGGCACGCAAAGGGTTATGCAGTACGTATTCATAACATGTCTTCGGCATATCACGGACCGGTCGCAGTTAGCAATGCATTTAAAGGTGCGCACAGAGCGACGTAACTAAACTGAACTGAACTGATCAATGAACGAGTTTAGTTCAATTCAGCTCAGTTCAGTTACGTCGCTCTGCAAGCGCCTTAAC
>Ga0209367_1012622_pt1 | contig 11004 bp, 6 predicted proteins | sample WorMetLIZISLAND2_FD_187412 | JGI IMG/M metagenome (GOLD analysis project Ga0209367, IMG submission 187412) | Marine gutless worms symbiont microbial communities from Max Planck institute for Marine Microbiology, Germany - Olavius geniculatus... ... | reverse complement strand
TTCTGTCAAAAAACGATCGTTCGATCTCGGTGCACTAAACAAACTGTACAACAATATAAAGGGGCGTACAGAGCGACGTAACTAAACTAAACAGAACTGACACGGTTCAGTTTTGACGAACTGAACAACGGGCAATCTGTAATGCATTACAGTAGGCACCGTCCAACGGCGTCGGTGGCTTACGTGACTACGCTGACGTACGCATCAAGCAATGACCAATAGGCTCGACCTGCTTGTTTATTGGTCAGCTCATCAAAAACTAAACTGCGTCAGTTCAGTTCAGTTCAGTTACGTCGCTTTGTACGCGATATAATGCACAGCCTACATGTATATGTTTGATCTATGCTACTCAGTGGCATGCACATCAAACCTATTACGTCGCTACACTACCTTGTAATGTGATCTAATCACGCGTGTGTCCTGCGACGGCTTACCAGTGGCACTCGGCCAGGTTGAAATCAGCGAGCTGTACTGGTCCTTGATATCACTAGCGCTCTCGCACTTGCCAGAGGCAGCAGCACCTTCGTTCATCGACGAACTGCTGACGTCACGCGGTGACGTCACACGACGGAGGCCGACGACGTCGAGCTCGGTGCTGCCGGTCCTGCTGATGATGACGTCACAGCTAATGACGTCACAGCTAGTGTTTCCGGTGTTGGGGTCGGAGTAGGCTGTGTCGCTAGTGGCCGAGGTGGCTGAAGAATAAGAGGTGGATGTCGTTCTGCTACCGCTGCAGTCTGCGGTGTGCGCTGTCAGAGCGCTGACATCGATGAGTTGCTCACCACCGGCGTGTGATGAGGAGGAAGGTGAGGCGCTGTTACAGCGACGGCGGGAGTGACGTCGACGGCGGGCGACTGCGTCCTCTGGAGCACCCCCGCCCCCGCTGCCACCTGAACTACCACGGCGGAGACTGGATGAGCGGCGAAAGCGCCGTGCTAAAACAGTAACACAGTATTGTATAATTAATATTACGTGGCAAATGCACGTGTATAAAAAACTAGTAACTAAACAGTAGTGACTAACTATAAAACCAAGCAAAGTGAATGAAACTAACTACATAAAATCAATAAGAAAACATCTAACCAAAACGACTGTCTGTGAAGTTTAGTGTCACTCGCAGGATCGACACATCATGACCACGAGCACGTATTAAACTATCAGAACAGTAAGCGTAAAAAGGTCAAAAGTTTGTGGAGGCAGTGGTTTGATTTCTTGATATTGTGAAATAAGTCATCAGAGCAGTAACAGTAGGCTCTGTGGCCAGGACTGCTGGCGCTGGTTGTTAATTACAGCCGACTAAAACTTAAGTTGCATTGCATGCTAGCTTAATTGGGTTTAACCCTTGCCGGCTCAAAGCGTCAAAAAAATGAGCTGTCTGTGGGATATCCTCTTCTTCTTGTTGTTCTTTTTCAGAGCAGGCATTACTAATTTCACTGCATGTAAGATATTGGCTGAACGATAGCCTACTACCTGACTTGGTAAGCGGCAGACGTAGCAGCGAAGACTGGCGACGACGCGCTTCGCTTAACCACTGGCAGAACCGCTCAAACAACGCCGTCAGCCCTCTCTCCTTGCTGCTCTCGCTGCCAGGGTGGTCTTCGGTACCCGATCTCCCACGTCGACAGGTTGCTGCGCTGTTGTCTTGATCTAAGTCCGCGGCAGTGGTGGTCTTGACGAGGTCTTCGTTGAACGCCGTACAGCGAAGAGGCAGCAGGTTCTTGCCGTGGTACGGACAGACGGGCAACTTGCCGAGAGCGTCGTTCGCCTGAAGCACCTTCGTCCAGTGTTCGTCTCCTGTACTCACCACCGCAATGCAATACAAATACAATAAAATTTAAAGAAACAAAAAATGTCAATGGCACCGCAATCACTTTACATTCAACTGTGGGAAAAAAAGAAAAAAACAAATGAGTCTTAAGTTTAGTCTTAGATGTGCGCAAGCACTTTGAAAACGTCACTTCTGGTGGTAAAATGTTCCAAGTTTTTGCTGCAGCGACGGGGAACACTCGGTCGCCGATCGTGAAGAGCCGTGTCAGTGTCGAGGTCGATGACGAGCCCAGGCGTTGTCGACTTGGAAGTCAAGCGACAGGCTATAGAGCGTCAGCCAAGTAGGCTGGCGCAAGTCCATTGACACACTGGTAAACCAGCACGGCCAGTTTGTACGTTATTCGCTACGGCGCACGAAGCCAGTGCAGACGGTAAAGCAGCGATGTGATGTGGTCATATCTACTGTACTGGTAGACCGTAGACAAGCAGACCACCAGGGTCGATTAATCGTTAAACGTATAGTCTACCATTTTTCGTCCATTTTTCTTTCCCTGCAAATTCCATTCCTTGCAAAGTGAGGCGACCCTCTTCCTGGTGTGGACTAAATTTGGTTTAGAATTGCAATTATAATCGTGTTTTTTAATATTGTTTAAAAATTTAGATTCGACTATAGGCCTAAACATTTACTTTTTGTGCTGCATGGTTCTTTTGTCTTTTTTTCTGTTTTGTGTGTAAGTGTACCTAAATCTTGTACAGTATCTCGGATTATGATAACCGTGTAACGCCGGTGCCTCTGTAATAAAAGTAAACAAATTGTCCATTTTTGTTGGTGACCCTCCCCCCGAGAGATTGTAGTGCCTGGATATAACCAGTCTTCACTGCTACTGCTGTTGCTGCTGCTGCTGCTTGAAATATTGAACAAACAACCTGGTCGTCGTCTGCTTCCTGTGTGCTGACATTCACCTGGCATTCACAGTAGGCTACCGCTTGCATGCTCGATAGGGTGTAAGCTTTTAATCAAACCACAGAAAGTCATCTAGCAGAGGCCGGGGACTATCTATATCCGTCATTGTGTTTTCGCTTTAAGACGCGTACAGAGCGACGGAACTGAACTGAACTGACATGGTTTAGTTTTTTGGACGAACTGACCAATGGGCAAGCAGAGATGTATTACAGTAGGCAGGCACCATCTAACGGCGTCGGTGGCCTACGTAACTACGTTAACGTACGCGTCAACCAATGACCAATGGGTTCGCCTGCTTGCCCGTTGGTCAGTTTGTCAAAAACTAAACCGTGTCAGTTCAGTTCAGTTCAGTTACGTCGCTCCGTGTATATGCGCGCCTTTAGACTACATCCGGCAAAGAAACGAGTGTAGTGTACACATTAAATCACTGTTTAAAGTGGTATTAAGCAATTTTTCACTCTACATTAGGGACAATGGTTTAGCAGCGCACTAATTCGACGAACGATGACAGTCGGTAGTGTGACCTTATACATTTTCGTTTATTTGTTTATACATGGCTGCATCCGTGAAGATACCAACGCGATATATACTACCGCAAACTTAGTGCTGAAGACAAGCAGTACAAGCTCAAGTCACAAGCGATCAAAACCAGTAGACAACATACGTCAAAATACAATATTTTTGAGATTTTTGTGTACAATTTCGTTTTGCTAAGTCGTTAAAGCGAATAATATTTACGCAAGCAGGAAAACCACGTTTGTAGCATAAAAAATTCTGAATCCGCCACCAGCCTATGTGTGTTGGCCAATTTTACGCGCGACAGCAGAATGCTTCGCGCGTCTTAGCCATCGTCGAAATGTCTGTCTGTTTGTCCGACAGTCCATCCGTCCATCCGTCCGTCCGTCACACCCTTGAGCCCTATCAAAACGGTGCAAGCTAGGATCACGAAATCTTCACTGTGGGCTGCCCCAAAGACTCTACACGGTGTTTCATAAAAAAACCTCTTTTTCTTTCTTTCATAATTCGGTTAAATGATCAATTCACACGAAATTTTTAGCAGGTGTAGCTGAAGAAATACTAATTTAAAATATTTTGGCAAAATATTGCAGCTAATTAAATACTCTTTGCTAGTCGTGACGTAACGCTGACGTCATAATGTGCTACGGGTACAAGCCTGCTAGTCTCAACTGGTGCTGTCAGTTGCTACCCTGCTTCGATGGTAAACTTAATCTGGGTCGCTGATGAAAAATGTTCATCGTGTCAGCACTAAGCAACATGGAGACATAAAATCAGGCGTTTCGAGATCCAAAAACTCAATCTTCTCGCAAGCTTGGTGTGCTAGTTGCACTGCCTTGCTCGAACATGTGAAAGTCCAACTATCCCCACAGACACGTAAGTGCGATTGCTTTGCACATTTTTGTGGCTACAACTGTGAAACTTCAAGAATTTGTCATCAATGAGCAAGGTTTTTCACCATCAAAGCAGGGTAGCAACTGACAGCACCAGTTGAGACTTGCAAGCTTGTACCCGTGACACATTATGACGTCAGCGTTACGTCACGACTAGCAAAGAATATTTAACCAACTGCCATATTTTGTTGAAATATTTTGAATAAGTATTTTTTCAGCTAGAACTTATAAAAATTTTACGTAAATTGATCACCATTTAAGTGAATTATGAAAGAAAGAAAAGGGGTTGTTTTATGGAACACCGTGTAGTTTTATGTGACAAAATTTCGTGTCCCTGGGTAAGAGGGTTCCCCTCAAACAAAGGCGTCAAATAGGGGTACCCCCTTAAAAAGACGTTTTTTGCCGCTATTGGCTCTTATAGTGTGAAAACAATTGCAGATGGATACAGACTTGCTGCGTATCATAACAAGCACGGGCTTTTTAGATTTGTCAACATCGACGACCTTGAACGACCTCGAATCCCCAATAGAGGGGTTTTGGTTAATTTTCTTGCAATTTTTGGCTGCAGCGCCCATTTCAACGGTGAATTAAGACAAAATGGCTGGAGATAAACCAAGACAACCTGCACACGAAATCTTTAGCATTAAACGTCGATTTTAGCAGTCTAAGTCCCGACGCCCTAGATCCAAAGGGGAGGGCGCAGGCAGACGTCAAAGACGTACGGCTACCTCCTGAAGGTGGTTATTTTACCGCTATTAATTGGCTTGTGTAGCGCAAAAACGGTTGCAGATAGGCAGAGACATGCTGCTTATCATAACGAACAATAGTGACAAGCTTTTAGTGGTGTAAACATCGATGACCTTAAATGACCTTAAACCCTGACGATAGGGGGTTTGGCGTTTTTTTGCAATTTGTGGCTGCGGCGCAGATTTCAAGAGTAAATTGCGACGAAATGGATGGAGATAGACCAAGAAAACTTGCGAACAAGAACTGCTAGGCTGTCGCGCGTCTCGTGAGCTTTGCTCAAACTACTTGTGCATCTTCGGATACATTACGTAAGCGTACGATATACGAAAGTATTATGGTCGCAGCTGGCCGACGTGTAAACATGCGTATGACCCGTCGTGTCTCACGTTCTGTTTAACGTACGTTATCTGTTTTAATTAAGCGAATAATAATTAATAGTATAATCAAATTTCTAGTGTATACGCGAAGTAACACTGGAACAAAACAGTTATTAAAAAGAAATGTGTTGATGCCTATGAAAACTGGATTCATTTGCGAGTGCACAGTAAGATGTTGACAACAGACGACAATATAATGATGCTAATGATAAGTAATGATGCGGCGCGAGACGTGTGTGCAGCTCGCGGCTGCTGATACAGCGGCGTAGCCAGAAATCTGAACTGAGGAGGGAGTGTGGACCTCTTCCTCTTTCCCCCTGTCCTTTTCTTTTTTCTCTTTCCTTTATCCCTATTATTCATTTACCTTTCCTCTACCTTCTCCTCCTTCTCCTTAAAAGTAGGACCCCCAAAATCCAGCTAAAGGATCTGCAGATGCGCTGTGAGCTTTCCCAGCGGTTTTTTTTTTGGGGGGGGGGCGAAGTCACAGCCGAAATTGAATTTGATACATTGTGTCTACACCGTGGGACATAAAAGCACACCAAATTTTTTTCGTCATAACTTAAAGAAAAGTGATCCAGTTTTAATAAGTTTTGGTACGAATATTCCTAATACAACTGGCTATCAAATGACAGATTAATTTCCCACCTCAACCATTGTCTGTTTCTGCACTACCTGAAAAAAAGAAAACGAACAAAATATTGCATTTTAACCACTTTGGTATTATTGCTAAATCAAAACAACACACAAAACACACGTTTTGTCCATAATTTCATCACTTTAGCTAATAATTTATCTAATTGTCCATTTTTTAACTGCCTACAAAAATGTTTGAAATGTTGGCCCACGAACATGGGCTCGGCTCGGAGACACTTCCTCCATTCGTTGATAGCAGCGTCGATAACGTTCTGTTCCAGACCAATCCAGACTTCACCAATTGCTTTGTGAATTCATCAATATTCCTGAATGTTAGGCCTATTTAATAGAAGTGCTGCTTCACAACAGTCAAACCTTGTAATTGATTGGCTGTTGGTGGCCACAAATCCGAAAAGATGAAATTTTATCAAGTTTTTTTGTTGATTTTAATGCATACTTTGTCTGTTCTGTTTTCCTAGGTAGTGCAGAAGCAGATGTTGGATGAGGTGAAAAAATGAACGCTCATTTGATAACCAGCTGTGTCATGAATATGTGTACCAAAAATTATTTAAATCGGTTAACCCTTCTTCAAGTTATGGCCACAACATTGGTGTGTTTTTTATGCCTACAGTGTAAAATATGAGATCTGGTAGCAACAATTTTAATTTTTTTCATTACTTTTTCAGAATCAACCGACCAAAGTTGGTGCCGTTTAAACCTGTGCTGGTCTTGTTTGAGTAAGTTAGTGAGTAGGATTTAACGTCCCGACCGGCACAGCATAAGTCATTACGGGGACGGCTTTTCCAGGCTATGCACACATATAAACACACACACATACACATAATGAAACACAAAACCCCTTCCCCCGCGTTGTCTGCGCCACTGTGCTAAGACTTATATCCCGTTTACACGATGAAGCAAACATGAAGCAAACGTATAAAATATACACGTGCACGACGTGTGCTCTAAGTTTGCTTCATGTTTGCTTCATCGTGTAAACACCTCATTACGTACTGACCTGCGCATATACGTTGACAGCCGGACACGAGACCGTGATTACTGAATGCTGCTGACAGATGACGGTGACGAGTGTGACCAGGACATTTCTTGTGACAGCGCTGTCTGTGTACAGTTCACAGATGTAAAAAAGTGCAGAAAAAAGTTAAAACGCTATAACACGTTAAAAAACGTGACAGGAATAAAAAAAACGTTTTAAAACGTTGAACAAAAAAAACGTTAGCCCTAATTTGTTCAACTTCTTGCCTGGTGCATAACCCTGTATGTGCCATATAGCTGGAACTAAGGAAAAAAACTCAATTTCATTTCAATTAAACCGTGCGGTCATTAAACCAAGTATCATTAAACTAAACTGAGTAGAATATCACCACTTTTTATTTCCGCAGCTTTAAAAATACTTCTTAAAGTAATCGATGCAATTTTAATAAACATTTTTAATGAAAAAAACGTTGAAAAAAAATTCTAACGCTAAAACATTAAAAAAAACTTGGGAAAATAAAAAAAATGTCTGAAACGTTTATATCATTCATGATACAGTCATCACACACGATCACATTCAGTGCGTGACAACGACTAAACGATCTTACTGCACAACAATGTGTACTAGATAAACCCCGTCCCCCAATCCACATTTTTTAAAAATCCATATAGACGAAAAAAAATTTCGGCTGATATCTGAATCAGAGAAATTATAGCAAGAAGTTTAAAAGATGAAGCCATAATTTGACTGCTGGCCGTTTTCAATATCTTGTAACCAACTTCCGTACGATATTAAAGACCCAAGCTGATAGTGAGACCAGAAAATGTAAACAACTGGTAGCTACCACATAACAAAACCTAAAGAATTATAATTTCATAATCAGCTTTTAAGCATATAACCAAATATAACACACAATGTTTAGCAGTGGCGTTAAGTTGGGTTAGGTTGCTTTTACCACGCATCCGATTTATTAGCAGAAAGACCAGAATGTTTACACTCCGACTCATGTTTTTCGGTAAACGTTGGTTACACGCGTCCTTCGATTAATGATAATGACTGGCAGAGATATGTCATAACTATGAAGGAATTCGTGCCAATCAGCCGATGCTTCGGGGCTTCTGCACAGCATCAGAGCTGACGGGCAGCGGCGCATACGCAGTAATTATTAAAAGCGCGTGCAGAGCGACGTAACTGAACTGAACTGACACGGCTTAGTTTTTGACGAGCTGACCAACGGGCAAGCACGGCGAACCCATTGGTCATTGGTTGATGCGTACTTGCGCACAGTCACGTAATCACCGACGCCGTTAGACAGAGCCTACCGTTATGTATTAGGCCTACTGCTTGTTCATCGGTCAGTTCGTCAAAAACTGAACCATGTCAGTTCAGTTCAGTTACGTCGCTCTGTACGCGCCTTAACAGCGTAGAAATGTCACTCGGAACATGTTTGCGACACCGCGGGCTGGACTACTGCAACGAGCGGCCTCGCAGCAGCAATTAGACGAGAATCACAAAGATAACAACTCGCAGCCGGCACTCAACCCCGTGCCGATAATCATTAGTCTGCACCCATAGCGTCAGAAACACGACGACACTATACAAAATTTTACTGCGTGGAATCCTATACATCAGCATATATGCGGCCGGCCGTCAAATAAAAAATCCACGAGGTTTCGTGACTTCAAAACTTTATCTATTTTTTCACTGAAACACCTGCAGTATATTTTCAACGGTTATCGTTAAATATTCCATCGCACGGTGTAATTTACACATCAAAAGCGTCGCGAGTCACGACATCGCCTGGTAAATATTAGCATTCGATACATACTAGACTAATAATATTTTACAGGAAGTTTAACGATATGGAAAATTATGGTGCAGTTTTGATGCATTTTCTGTTGTTACGCGCGACAGCAGGTACTGCTCTAGAGCGTCTTATCCATCGTGTTTGAACGTGAACTTTTATGTACCAGTGTTTATATATCCAGCACCTGCTGCCAAACTGACTAAACAAATCATTCAACTTAAAACCACGGTGAGTGAATCTGATCGATATAAGGACGAAAAGGACAAAAAAACCCGACAAAGCCGCGTATACAGGGTGGGCCAAAAACTGGCACAATTTTTATACGCCTACGCCAATAATTTCGTCAAACGTTAACGGATTTAAAAAAATTATTTTACTGTCAAAATCACGAAAAAAATTGGGGTAATACCATTATTAAAGATTTCACCACACCTTATGTGTGTAACTACACTAACTTGTGAAATGTCAGACACCGCACTCAAGCCGGCGACGACACCGGACATTTGTGTGATCAACGTTGATCGAGCCTAACATGTGGCCCCCAAACTGCCCGGACGTGAATCCCGTCGATTATGCTGTTTAGGGGGCTCTTCAACAGATGGTCTGTCAACGTCGACAATTCACGACAATCAACCAGATGAAGCAGGCGATTGTCACTGTGTGGGACAAACTGTCGCAGCGTTTGGTTGATCGCGCCATTGGTCAGTGGCGTCGCCGGCTTGAGTGCGTCGTCCAGCTGCAGCAAGGCGGACACAAGATGTGACAGTTACTTTGGACAATAAATGTGAAATAAACAGGTTGTTTCTTGTTGTTAGTTTCTTAGAATGTGCTGTTACAAATGTCGTTTTGTTTTCAACTGTTGCTTTTAATACTTTGATATTTCACTAGGTAGTGTAAAAACACGTTTTAGGTGTAGTGGGATTTTTAGCCATAATGTTAGTACAAATGTTCTCCTAATTCCAACAGTAAAAGAACTTTGAAAATCGGTTAATATTTGATGAAGTTATTGGCGTATAAAAACACTGTGCCAGTTTTTTTTGGCCCACCTTGCGGTTGGTGACGCGGACGAGCTGAGTGATATTCTGACAGAAGTCAATGAACTGGTAAGCCTAAGCCTACTGTCTGTTGTCGTGGACATCCAGCGTTTATTTGCAGCCTCTGTAGCCGTGTGGCAATGACGTCACAGCCGTGAGCTACCTGCCGCCGCTAGGTGTACGCAGCTGCAGAATTTCATACACGAATTAATGTGCTTTTGCTGCCATTAGCAGCATAGCAGCGGCTAGTACTAATCTGAAAGACATCTTGAAATCGAACTGAAAATGGTCAGCAAGCGACTGCTAAGTTCGATTGACGAAAGTGGCATAATGGCTTTCAAATGCCATGAAAATCATTGGTCTTGAACGACCATGAAGGTCAGTACGCGCTAATTTGGTCTGAGAAAAGGCTAAGGTTCTTATTGGGCACTAATTTCGACACCCGAGTGCGGTCGGCCCTCCTTAGCGACAGTTGGGCTTCTTGTAACTTGTATACTTTATGCAAAAACGCACACGCAGTTTTTTGTTGTTGTTTTTACCTAACCATCACTGATTAAAGAACTGTTACCAAGATTAGTCGATACGGTTATAGCTGAACGGATTAAACGAAAACATCGAGAAATACTTAGACAGGTTCATATATTTCGATCGCGGGACTGACTGCTGCATTTTCAATATTGCAAGCTTTCTTTTCTCGGTTGTTTTACTCTTTCAAGTTCCGTTTGGTTTCGAAATTATTCTCGACGTTTCGTATAGCAAGCACATCGTTATGACATGCCTTCCAGATATAGCACGGTATTCCTCACAGGCTTCCAGACGGTAGACCAGCAAATGATGTATGGCGGTTCCAGAGACGGATAAAGCGATCCACTCCAGTTAACGACTAGCAGACGCTAATGGCAGGGATGTGCTCGAGACCTTTTGAGCCGAGACCGAGACGAGACGCTGCAGTTTCCGAAACGTTGGCCGCGAGGCCAACCATCAAAAATGACAAATCACAGGCTGAACGGTAGTTCAAGCCCTGTGTTAACGGCGACTTCTCTTTCTTATGGGAAAGCCAAAAATTCGACCCCCCACAGAATCAAAACCCCTGATCAGATTGAGATAAAATTTGGCAGGGTTGATTAGGTCGGCGAGATGACCCGTCAAGCAAAATTTCATGTAAATCCCTCCAAGGGGGGCTTCCCGGCAAATGGGTGAAATATACGCAAAAATTTTTGTAGCTGTACATATACCTTTTTTTCAGAAACTCACCTACAGGTCAGACCC
>Ga0209367_1012621_pt1 | contig 11004 bp, 5 predicted proteins | sample WorMetLIZISLAND2_FD_187412 | JGI IMG/M metagenome (GOLD analysis project Ga0209367, IMG submission 187412) | Marine gutless worms symbiont microbial communities from Max Planck institute for Marine Microbiology, Germany - Olavius geniculatus... ... | reverse complement strand
GTGTGGGACAACCCTGCAGGAGTTAAGCCACGCTGCCCTAGATAGGCAGCGGTGGGCAGCGATAGTAAGAATGGCGTCAGACACCAACGGGCATTGAGCCCACGGTTGTCGATGATGATGATGATGGGTGCAAGGTGTGGTTGATCGGTCACTCGGTACACAGGTGAGTGAGTGGGTAGAAAAGCTGACTTCGACGCGATGACCTGACATGTCCAATTCACCTCATCACTTTGATCGCTAGTCACATCCACAGCCGTCTCGTCAAATGACCCCGCCACTACTCCGTGTACTTGCGACTCACCGGAAACGGACCTAGCCTACCTCACGGACAGAATTCCCCTTTTAAAGACCACATCTAAGACAAAATCCCCCCACTACGTTAACAATGTTGACAAGCGTCTCAACAAGCTTATAAAAATATGTCTACATTTCAGTGGCATAGCCAAGAAGAGGGTTCCTAAGACAAGACATAAGCACACGTTTAAACCGCACTGAATGTGCCAATTTGGTTAGTTGATTCTCAGAAAAATAATTAGAACGTTGTCACAATATTTCATATTCCAAAGCCACAATGCACCAAATTCGATTTCGGCTGAAGCTCCGCTCCAGACCTCGCTGGGAAAGCTTACAGCGCTTCCTTTGACTGGTACTGTCACTACTGCTAAATTTGGGGAACTTCGTGCAAGAGAAAGGGAATTTTGTCTTACAGTATTTTCAAAGTAATTCCAGGAGGATAATCATCAGAGAGGTTATGTCCATGATTCACGACTCACACTGGCAAGCTGAGTGACCCAATCCACAGGGATGCATCCGCTGAGTCCGGTCCGACGCCGGAAGAAAGGACAAGAAATACATACTTAGCGTCCTACGGAGTACGATAAGCGGGACATTGGATTAACAGATAAACAAACAACCACGTAACTTGAACGCAATTACAGCCAGGTCGCCCAGCGAGACAAGCCACGACGCACACTTCGCGTTCAAAGATAAGGCAGTTCAGCAACAGATAACGCAATAGCCACAATAACAGTCACCAAATTTGCCGCTCAGTCAAAACTCAGAGACATTTGTTGTGACGCCAAAAACTGTTTAGACGTCATAGTTTCTTGGTATTATGTTAATCACATTTTGATCTGACTTGCGTTGTCTAATTGCATACATTTCCAATCAAACGGCAAAGTCTCACGGCAATCGGCCCTACTCGGCCGAGGAAGTCCAGAGATTTCGCGGCGCAAAGTGCCAAAAAATAGATTTAAAAGACATCAGCAGTAAAACATAAAACCCTTTGGAGGAGCTACCGTTTTTGGCTGGGCGGCCTTAACTACTGTGAGGTCCATTAGACATATTAGATGAAATCTATAGTCTAAGAAATCATCAGAAATTTTAAGTCGCTGACAGAAGCTGGATAACGACTCGACAGACGTCATGCACGTCGTCCGGCAGGTCGTTCCACATCCATGGGTCCGCAACTGAGAAAGCCCGGTTGGTTGTTGACGGCTGTCAATGTCAACTTGACCAAACGGCTGGTGGCAGCAAAACGAAGAGATCGGCGGCCAGACAAGTCTGTGACACAATTGATTCGACCAAAGAATTGCGGTGCATGCAAACATGACTTTTTTTCATTTTCCTTACGCAATATTCTTCTCTGTCAACACAGTCTGCACTCAGGCTGCATTTCTCTACCATTTATATTGTCTACGCTAAGCGTATTTGTAAACAGAGCGATTAAGGTAAATGTTTATACTAGCCTGTTACGCAACGGACGTCAGCTCATTCAACTCGAGTGTCTGCAAATTAGGCTACGTCTTAAACAACGAACTATCAGTCGACAGCGTTTAAGAATAACTAGCATGCTGCACTAGCTGCAGCCAATCTTCTAATGCCAATGCCATGACTAGGCTATCACCTGAACCATGATATTGTTGACTAGGTAGTGGCATACTCAGAAAACTTTCGCGTAGCAAATGAGAATGTTGCACACTGCAACAGTGGCGTGGAAAAAATCGTAGACGAATTCAAAGTCTGAGAAATCGAAAAAGCCAATTAGGAAATCGTGAAAGCGACGAAAGCTTACCCAACAAGAAACTAAGTTTTTCCGTATTCTGCCAAACTATCCAAATGGCAGGTTTATGACAGGGACTTCTCTTCTGCCATGCAGCTGCTCCTAACTGATAATGTCGCGCAACATTTATAGCCATTTTAGGCGCTTTCGCGCATATTTATGGTACTTGTAGAATGCCTTTGTACTGCTTATCCTTTTCCAGAAATTGTATTTGCACGAAATTCGCTGCCTAACGTTGTGGCAGGAAGAGAGACGAGAGATCAGTTGCCGTCCCCTATTCCGATGCGTTGAAAAAAATTGAACATTTTTTTTCTTGTCGGAAAGTTTTCGTCTATTTGGGGCTGCAAAACGTCCCCAATTTGGAAAAAAAATCGACAAAAATGCGATTTTTAGCATCCGTAATTTCCTCTGTCGGAAATTAGCAGTGTCTGTCGGAATATTGCAACTTCCTGCCTGCCTTCTTTACCCACAACGCCGCTGCTGCTTATGCAAAGCCGTGTGCAGCACACTATAGCTTCGCCACTGCGCAAACAAAAGCATAGCGATAGTATTTTTTGTACTTACGTGTGACGTAAAGAGACAGGAACTAGCGGCGATTGGCAGACAAAACCAAGCGTGCGTGAAAAGTTAGCGCATTCCTTGGCTTGGCAGCAACGAACAGTCGTCAGCAGCAGCAGCAACGCGTTGCACGTGCCACGCTGTTACTGCTGCTGCTGCTGCTGCTGGCACGACCCATCCCATCATCTCATCCGCACCATCCGTCAATCTCCAGTCTACGGCAAACAACCCTCTACCCCCGCGACAAAACTTTTCCACAGTTTTCAGATACGTCTTTTCTCCTTCGTATCTTTGTTTTGCTGAAACGCCTTAACTCCATCTTGATTAAAGAAACATTAACCAATCCCGACGAAGCGTCCGATTTCTAGTTAGTCCTTCTCGAGCCATAAGACACATAGGGCGGCGCTAATCTCTGTTTCCAAAGTCTTTAGCCAGACACCAGTTTTCACTGCTAGACCACGGATACGGGGGCTCATCGCACATCGCGCGGTGTGCCTGTTTACGTTCCGGTTTTTGCTGATACTCAGTGCGTCTATCCACGAAGGAATGGCCAGGCTGAGTTGACCTGGGTTTTTCAGACTAAATCTAGTATTTCAGACCAGATGTTGTTTTTAATATGGAAATATGGCATAGAGGAAGAGACTTTTCTTCACGGGGTTCTGCCGCGGGGGTTTCTCTTCACTCTTCAATCACATTGCACCACCAATATCTCGCCGCACGTTTACGCTATTTGCTTCTTTAGCACGTCTTTGCCGCGGCCCCGTTAGCAGGCAGCTTTTTGTTACGTAACAACCAGAGAGGCATTCAACGGCAGTCGTAAAGCGTTCTGGCAACGTCCGAAGGAATTGCTGCGATAATGCGATAATATCTGTTCAGAAATACGTGTAGTGTAAGTGCATTCATTTAGTCTGTCCTGCACTTTTTAAATTACCATTTTTACACCATTTTCACACATTTTTAACGAAGCTGATGTATGCATGTAAACTAGTCGTTGCGGCGCCTGTCAACCAATAAGTTCTTGTTAAACAAACAAATTCGACGATGACCAGAGGCGTCGTGGCAAGGGAAGGCGTCAGAAAAAGCAATTGCCAACACTAAATTTCTGGCTGTCAGAAAGATGTCAGATAATTTTCTTGTCGAAAAAAAAATTTTTCACCAAAAATGCAAAATTTGGGCTTACAAAACTCCATTTTAGAAAAAAAAATTAGAAACACAATTAAAATTTTGAGCACCCTTGATTTCCTCTGTCGGAAATTTGCAGTGTCTGTCGGAAAAATGAAAAATTGCAACTTTTTGTCCTGCCCACTTTTTCAACTCACGGCGAAAAACGTTTGAAAGTTAACCGGCAAGGCAAAAGCCAAAGACTGGTCACCGAATAAAACAAGCTACAACTTCAATCCGAGCGTTCCGGCATGATGGCTCGTGCCGGAAAAAGAACACTCCGACTGACCGAACGTTTAATTATATATATGTGAGTGGTTGCTTCTACTACGGAGCGGGTAAACTACACGGGAGAGCTGAAATAAAAACTACCGTAAACTCAGGAATGAATGGTTGAACGGTTTATTGGTGGAAATGGATTGGTGTCGTGTGTCGCAAACTCGCAACTATCCCACTCAGCGGCCTACTCAATACATTCTGCTCAGACTAACCTCGTCTATAGACCGTAAAACTTAACTGACCAGCCCCCCAATATAGCACTTTTTAAACTGACCCTTCTTGTCTTTTAGTTTTACTAGATACATCGGGGCTGGATACGAAAAATTAATACCGTTTGCTATATATGCTCAATTTCTTGCACATTTCGAATGCGTTGTGATTAAAACTGCTCAGCGCTTGATCGCTTTGACAGGCGGTCGTTATTACATCCGTCACGGCGTTTATGTATTGTATTTATTTCAATAATTTGGTTTATTAGCAGGATCACACAAAAAGTTACTGGCGGATTCGACTAAAAATTCATAACTTACAACTTATAACTTATATAGGCCTAACCTAGATTAAATCTTTGGTGGTGAATGCAAAATAAGATTAAAAGATTTGTTGCTGTCACCTGGCAAACACAAGAAAAAATGACAGCACTGGCATACATCTGCACTCTTCAATTGTCCTTTTGTTTTAAAGGAAATTAATAACGTTTATCATTTTGGATACCATCACTCAGCAGCACCGCAGCTGTGTTTAGGCCTAATAATAATAAACTTAATAAACAGTTGACCAGACTCTATGTAATACAATGTAGTCTAATAGGCCCCTAATATTTAGGCTTATTCGCAAATAAGGCGCGTAGGCTATACAAAGCGCTGAACCTGAACTGAGCTTAGTGTCGCTCTGTAAGCGCCCCAACAAAGGTAAATAAATTCAATCACAAACATAAAAAAGCACAGCTTTCGCTAGGAAAGGCTGACCGTACGTGGGTGTCGGAAGGCCACCAAATGATATTCGTGTCATGTAAAAAGAATTGCGACTTCCTATTGGTCGTCTAGCAACCAATTGTCCCTATCTCTCACCTTTTTTAAGATACGGTCAGTTTTCAGTTGAAAAACGCACATGTTTTCTATCTTTTTTCGTCTATTCAACCCCAAATTTGAAAATGTTTTTTGTACTGGATCGCTGAATTTTGCAGGGGCCAAAGCAACATACCAGGTTAATTATTCGTGAAAAAAGTTACAGTTTTTGGGTAAGACCTACCATTCAACCACTCAGACAGACAGACAGACATACACTTCGTAGTAAAAAGCCAAACGTTTAAGCTTACAGCCTAACGGTCAGCCCAAAATCACACACAAAAATACTTAACGGCCAGTAAAGTTGACGTGCGATGACGCGCGCCACCCACAGCTACTTCTTGACAAGTGTCCCTGTCCATAATACTACGCGGTTTGTGCAATACATCTCAATCGATAAGCAACGGGAAGAAAACTCGGCTTAACTTGTGCTTCAGATTCTCGAAGTTGCCTGAAGGCGAGAGGTCTGTACACTGGCACCGGTCGACTATAGGTGATCTACACGGCCGCTGACTTGTCTTTAATACCCCGTTTACACGATGAAGCAAACATGAAGCAAAATAAAGCAAACGTATTCAAAATACACGTGCACAACGTGTGCTCTAAGTTTGCTTCATGTTAGCTTTATCGTGTAAACGGGGTATAACTGCATGTGTTGTATACAACTGATCTACTTGTGCATCAATCACCATCGTCATCACATGTTTGTTTAATAAAATTTGACAAGCGCAATTTTTTAATAAATGCGTTTTAAAATATGCAATTATTTATTTATTTACGAAAATAAAAATGATCGGCCTTCATCTCGCATTGAACACGAACCAAATAGGCCCAAAGTCACGGAATCGTTCGTTTGTATTCATCATCATCATCATCATCATCATCAATGAATATCCGGAAGCAGGCCAGAGGCCTCTATTTCCGTCCGAAGTAGATAGCATTTACACAAATATCAATTAAAACTAAACTAATACTATTTTCACATTAACTTTGGTACTAGATGTCGGATTTATAGTCATAATACAAACTAAAACCACGCCAAATCAAATCAAAACGACTCTTAAAACTATTAACACTACATGCTGAAACAACATCATCAGGTAAAGAATTCCATATCTTAACTAATCTATTTACAAAAAAAATGTTTACGAAAATCATATTTACATAACTGAGGCACTAGTTTATATCTATGACCTCTAGTATCATATCTTTTTTCTAACACAGATTTATACTGCAACTGTAACACGAAATTGGCATCATACTTATTATTTACATATTTATATAATTGAATCATATCCCCTCTTAATTGTCTATAGCGTAAAGTTGGTAATTCCAAAGCACGTAATCTTTCTTCATAAGAACGACTAGAAAGACCCCTAATTAATTTAGTTGCCCTCATTTGAACTTTTTCAATCTTTTCTATATCGCACAGCACTTTTCTATATCGTCAGCGGTCAGCACTCAAAATAGAACTGACGAATTGGCTGCAATTTGCTATCGCCTGTTTTGGCTGGGAGAAGGCTTTGGACACCCAAATCTCTTTTCCCTGGGGAGACAGGAACCTCTATCTGACATAGGCCTTAATGTGTCACTGGACGCCACAAGTGTGCCAATCAAACGGTTTCAGCACTAAAGGGGCACGAATGTGACAGACGAAAAGACAACAGACCACGCAAAGAAAAAATGTGTAGGAATAGGCAGAATCGCTTTTCTGGTAGAGCGATTCTGCCTAAAAATCAATGACGTCTACAAAGCATGCCGGGTAATACTATTGCAGTTACATTTCTGCAGTTGGTATTTTTATCCATTGGTAGTCTATACTGGTTCTTATTGTTGTTTTTCTTTAGTCACTCTTTTTTCTGATTTTTACTGTACGAGTACATTTTCGGTTTATGAGCCTTGCTGTGTGTTCTAATAAATGACTGGACGGATCGCGTGCTTATTGGCGACAACCGCATTACAAAACGTCCTCGCCTAGTACCTCTCCTATCAGTGTAACTTGAAATAAACTAACATAAGGATGGGCGTGACGGCGCGTGACGTAAGTTATTTATTTCCAGCTACCGTTTATAAACGGCATCAGAACCAGCTTCGAGTCGTCGCTCGTGGAGTCGAGTGATGGCGGAAGTCGAGAAGCGTTGAAAGAATGGTGTCCTAAAATGTACGTTTCTTTTGATTCCTGGAATGTGTAGGAATGCGATGATCACGACGGTGACTGGCGGGTTGGGTCAAAGGTTATGAACGCTACCTGCCAACCTGCTCGTGTGTGGCATATATCAGATACCGCACTAAAGTGGACAAGCGAGTACGCAGTACGAGCTTATACCACTCCAGACAGGGAGACGATGTCGTACTTAATAGGGTGTTTACACGATCGAGCAAACATCGAGCAGCTAACTCGACGTTCTATGATAATTAGCATGCTAATTAGGAGGGCGGACGGGTTGTAATTGGAAGGCCTATATATCACGTGATCAGCTGTGGGCTAAGAGCCTAAGCCTAGGCCTACACTTGAGCCAGGGGGCGGGGTTCCAATATTTTAGGCCTGCTTGAGCCAGCTCGATGTTTGCTTGACGTTTGCTCGATGTTTGCTCGATCGTGTAAACACCCTATAAACCACGCTGAGATGGTATATTGGTATAGACTAACCGTCGTTTGCTGTATTTGCAGCCGAAAATTGTGAAAACACTGTACTTCTGAGGGTTGACTGTAGTTTAAAAATATGAGACGAGCTTAAACGTTGAGTCGATGTTGTAGACTGCAACGATGATCGAGTATGGGAATGCCGGGATGTACCCGATACCTTTTGAGCCGAAACCGAGACGTTGAGGATTTTGTCCGAGACCAGACCGAGACGAGATGTTAGTACGTCTAGAGACCGTCTCGAGACAGACGTCTCGACCAAGACCACGTCCTGCGGGAAGGTAGAACGATTAATTGTTTCACAATCACAAACTGAATGCAACAGTTGTGACATATGACACTGCTTACTTCGCGTACAATGCCCAATCCTGTCCACGAGCAGCGAGCGTCATAGACCTACATTCCGTGACAGCCCAGGGACGAGTGAAGTCATCATTCCAACACAGTACCGTGTTGAAAGGTGGCGGTGGTGTGCCGCGGGAAAGACGATGAAATTTGTGAAAGAGCGTGTTTTGCGTTAGTACTAGCGGCGTAGCAGCAGCATCACTGCTCACCGGGAATAGGAGATGGAAACTAGAGTTGTACGCAGCGGCGGATCCAGAAATTTGTAATAGGGGGCGGAACGGTACGGGTGGGGTTTGGGGAGGGAACATAGCTCCCTCCCCAGAAAATTTTTGAAAATTTTAGGCAAAAATAATGCATTTTCGTCCAAATTTTTTTGTTTTAAGATGCATCCGGTCAATTGGGGAGTGGCGCCCCCTTTGAATCAGTCACTGGTTGTACGGGATTAATATTTCCGAAATCCGGTCGGAGCTGCAGCCGGATTTACCAGTTTAGCGCCGTAGACTAAAAATCTGGAGTTTAGTTTATCCGAGCATGTCTCTCATATTTATTTTTATTTTATTTTCTTTTAATATGTAATAAACACTCACGACAAACGCGTGAGAACAATAACATAGAAAAACAGTGAAAGAAAAAAACTACAAACATTACTAAAGGAAACAAAAGAAATACAGAAAATACATGATAAACAGACTACAAATAAAATAATAACAGTTGCTAAAATATTCTATTGATAAATGTCCGTTTGTGCAGTTCAGATGTTACTTGATCTATTAGTAAACCATGAATTATATCTCTTAATCCATATTTGTTAGACTCAGCAACCGGTAATAGATGATGTAGACAATGATTATCATAAGTTGCTTAATAAAAAAGCTGGTCATCATAGCTTGCCAATAGCTCTTCTACAGTAATGATAAACTTAACATATCTATACTTGAAGGCACGCTTAATCAAATTATTTATGCCCATGATTAGCAATCATTTATACTGACGTTTTCAGGCAATAAACATAGTTGTTGCTTCTTTGTAGCAATCGCTGTGTTCAGATTTTACATCACGACAAATCAGTGTCACAAATCAACGAACTCTCGTTAGTTTAGTCCAGTTAATGATGAAATCAATTAATTAATTAGGCCTAATATATCACACCTAAACTCAGTTTTTTGCTGTAAATTTGGCATAAGTCTGAAAATCCGCAGAGCCGCCAGATCTTGACCGAATTTGCCAAAAAAGTAGCTAAATTTCTGTCGAAGCCGTGAATTCCCGTACATCCCAAATGAGAACGAAGGTGTTAACGTCTATGGACAGGCCGCCTACGCACTTACTTACTCACTAATCAGTAGTCACAGGCCGCGGAGGCGTCGCGGTCGCATCTTGATGTGCTTATCACGTCTGCGTCTGTGCAGCGCCTTCAGTGACCCGAGCCACTGCGCAAGCTTTGCCGAAGGAGCAACAACAGACTGCAGAGTGAAGTCTGTGCCGCAGTCTTGCTCTGTCGCCGCCCACGTCGGCTTCCACGGGCGTGCCCAACGGGTTCAAACGGCCTCTGGGAAATGTTTTCAGCCTCGAATTATCATTTAAACAAGACAAACAAAGATTTGATAAAAGATGAGTGGAAATTAAGCAGTTTCCTAAATTTTATTACAACGCAAACACGTGTGAGTAATACAATTCACAAATAGCTAAATAATATCGCTAAATGCTGAAATTTTGAAGTTCCGTTTGATCTTTAAAGGGGTCTGTACGTAGCTCGTTGTGGGAGACCCATCTCAGAGCTACGAAGCGTCACCTGCCATATGAGATCGATCACACAGTGTTAGTCCCCGGCCCCATCGAATTTCGTCGACTTACCGCGTCAAATTTCCGTGGTGCTGAAATCGTCGACTGACTAGTAACGCCGACGTCGATTTTTTTCGCGCCGTCGCATTTAATATACTGCTTTTCGACGCAATCACTGAATTTTTACTTATTAGTTTCTTTAATGTAAAAACATTAAAAACATCAAAACACGGTGCAGTCCCATTTACTTACTTGTTCATTATAGCTAGCCACGTAGGCCTACCAGTGGTGTCACGGACTAGAAGAACTATGGGGGCCTATGAAAAGTAGGCTAAATTTGAAACAAAACGTAACAGCAGAAATGGCTACAAAATGAATATCTTTGTTGGTAGTGATTTAAGGCGTATTGGATAAACTAGCAGCAGTGCCGAGTGCGAGTAAAAACTCTGGGATATTACTAAAAAGTCCCAAGTCTGGAAATGAGTGATTGGTCTCTTGGTGGTGGAAGATTGATGAAGGCAGGCTGCAAATAGGTCGACTCGACTAGACGATGTAACTAAATTTCTTCAAACCATCAAACGCAGCGAAGAAACAATCAGGATTCTGTCAATGGGACAGCCTTTCATCTCCTTTCCGAGGATCCAACAAAGTCGGAGTTCCGAGAGTATTACCCGGTGAATTTTTGAAATCAGCCGCGTCGCAATCGCTGTCGAAAAACTACCGCGCCGCCGCCGTCGAAAAAATTCGAATGCATGCGCAACCCAGTAAAATTTGTTACTGTAAACAGTCAAACTACGACTTCTGCATTTCACACGGTAGTGAAGCGACAGTATTAAGGTGAAATGGCCAAAAACTACATTCGTTTACGTCAAGTTTTTTTGCGATGTTGCGTGCCAGAAATTATTAAAGTCGGCCAATGTTTCACAAATTCAAAAAAAACTAGAAATTTGGGGCAAAGCCCAACGTGAGTCCGCCCGGCGCCCTAAGTCCGATTGGGGGAAATTGAGGGGGGAGGGTAAAGAGGGGGAAAGAATTTCCCCGGCATCAAAGTCACGTGGCCCGAACTCAAATGCATTGGTATACGCCAAACGCGCTTTGTCGACTTAGGGT
>Ga0209367_1012620_pt1 | contig 11004 bp, 8 predicted proteins | sample WorMetLIZISLAND2_FD_187412 | JGI IMG/M metagenome (GOLD analysis project Ga0209367, IMG submission 187412) | Marine gutless worms symbiont microbial communities from Max Planck institute for Marine Microbiology, Germany - Olavius geniculatus... ... | reverse complement strand
TTATAATGGTTACTTACTACCTAATAGCATGACCACACGCGTTATTATTTATTTGCTTCACCCTCAAAACCCCTTGTTAGATGCAAGAATCTCGGACATATCTCGTACATATGTCAAGTTATAGCCCATTTTGTCCCAAATTTCGTTCCAATTGCAACGAGGGTCAGTTGGGGTAAAATTCGATTGGCAGCATTCGCTGGCCCATCCCCGAAAACACCCATATAGACACAAAAATCTCGCAGATATCTCTTACACAGACCGCGTTATAGCCAATTGTGTCCAAAATTTCGTTGCCGTGGCAACGAGGGTCAGTCGGGGAAAAATGCGATTGGCAGCATTCGATGGTGCATCTCCGAAAACCCCCTTATAGATGCAAAAATCTCACAGATATCTCTTACACAGACCCAGTGATAGCCAATTTTGTCCCAAATTTCGTTGCTATGGCAACGGGGTCGGTCGGCGGAAAATGCGAATGGCAGCATTCGATGGCCCATCCCTGAACACCCCCCTATAGACGCAAAAATCTTGCAGATATCTCTTACACAGACCGAGTTATAGCCAATTTTGTCCTACATTTCGTTGCCATGGCAACGAGGGTCGGTCGGAGAAAAATGCAATCGGCAGCATTCGATGGCCCATCCCCGAAAATCCCCCTATAGACGCAAAAATCTCGCCGATATCTCTTACACAGACCGAGTTATAGCTAATTTTGTCCCAAATTTCGTTGCCATGGCAACGAGGGTCGGTCGGGGAAAATGCGATTGGCAGCATTCGATGGCCCATCCCCAAAAACCACCTTATAGACGCAAAAATCTGGCAAAAATCTCTTACACAGACCGAGTTATAGCCAATTTTGTCCCAAATTTCGTTGCCATGGCAACGAGGGTCGGTCGGGGAAAAATGCGATTGGCAGCATTCGATGGCCCATCCCCGAAAACCCCCTATAGACGCAAAAATCTCGCAAAAATCTCTTACACAAGCTGAGTTATAGCCCATTTTGTCCCAAATTTCGTTGCCATGGCAACCAGGGAGGGTCCAGGGTAAAATTAAATAACACCGTTAGATTGGCCATCCCTGAAAACCTGAAATATTAATTTCAAATTTTTTAACCCCCAAAAGGCACATCCTTGCGCGAGACCGCATCGTTTGAGTCATCGCGCGCAAAAATCGGCCGAAGGGTCTGACCTGTAGGCGAGTTTCTGAAAAAAAGGTATATGTACAGCTAGAAAAATTTTTGCGTGTATTTCACCCATTTGCCGGGAAGCACCCCTTGGAGGGATTTGCATAAAATTTTGCATGACGGGTCCCCTCGCCGACGTAATCAACCCTGCCAAATTTTATCTTAATCGGGTCAGGGGTTTTAATTCTGTGGGGGTCGAATTTTTGGCTTTCCCATAAGAAAGAGAAGTCGCCGTTAATACAGGGCTTGAACTACCGTTCAGCCTGTGATTCGGGTCCACTCTTTCGAAGGTTCGCTATTCCAAAAGTCTACTATTCCCACTAACCCTAAGCCTAACTTTAAGGCTGACCCTAACCCTACTCCTAAGCTAACCTTAACCCTAATCTTAACCAAAACGTTAGCACTGTGGCGTGTATCTGCACAATAGACTTTCGGTATAGCGGCCGGTACCATATTCATATTGGTAGTGTAGTCTCACTATAACATTACCATACCAGTAGTATGGTGATGTAAATGTTACTGCTCGTGGTACTGCGGCAAAGGCCTCAGGAACTCGATGTAAAAGTTGTTACGCCTGTTGTTACGTCTCTCCTGACCTAGTTGTAGTAATTGTTGTTTTTCTGTGGTTGTAGTTGTTACCTCCGCCAAGGAGGTAATGTTTTTACCAGTTTTTGTTTGTCTGTCTGTTTGTTTGTTTGTTTTTCTGTGTGTTAGCAAGATGACTCAAAAATTTATGGACGGATCTTTCTGAAATTTTGAGGGTGTGCCGCGCATGGCACAAACTACCTGTGATTCAATTTTGGGGGTGATCGGCAGGAATCCTGGATTCTGGATCACTTTGAAATTTCGTTACCATTGCGTTAAAGGGGGCATAAGGGAACCACTGGCAAAGCGAAGATGGTGACGCCACCTGGCGAATAACATTGCCTTGGCGGAGGTACCTGCGGGCTCTGACTGCTTTCTAGTTGCAAATGTTATTGCTAGGTGTGGTTCTGAGGCAAGGGGCTCATGACCATGAAGAACTCAATGTGAAAGGCAGCAGTATAGCTCCACCAGCCGATGTGTCTCCTCACCTTGTGGTGTCCGCTCGCAGTGCGGCCGTCGACCTGCATAGAGACACGCGGTTTGACGAAATCTCCCTCAACTGGGGTCAGTCTTTATTGTTATGTTCTAGTATTTGATCATTGGTGTAGTACTCGAGTATGGCTGAGTACTCTAGTCGGACTTAGGTTCTTATTTTCAGAATGTGGATTCATAAGCTTGAAAAGTCGGACCCTCAGGATTTAGACTCAATACTGTATCACTTGGAATTTAGAAGAAAGTGCACCATAGTATTTTTGCATTGTAACTACAGTACATCGTTGGTGGCATGGCGTAACAGTAACGTGTTGAGTCGGATCAACGAAGTTACTCTATGGTGGCCCGGTTAGTCCTTGGATGGGGGATTGTCTGCACACAGGTAAACCAGCTAGCTAGGTTGACTCAGCCTTCAACTTTTCTGTGAGATGGTAAAATGAGTATTACCTTTCAGGCTGAGTAGTAATAAATGGCGATGCTTTTAGGCATATCAGAGGCTTAGGGCGATTGACCTGGTCAGTGGCAGCCACCCAGCACTCATGCTGCACTCGCCAAATGAACCGGCTGAACTCTGACAGTGGCAGTCTAATTTCTAACATATTTGCCTCACTAATGCAAGTTTACTATGATGGAAGGGTCATTCTGTGAGTTGGAACTCTTGGGACTCAGCCTTGAAGTGTTGAAACAGTTCGACTCCTCAAACTCAGACTGGGACTGAGTGTCAGAGTACCTTCAAAACGGCAAATCAGCAGAAAAAATAGGCCATTCAGTGTCATAAATGGTAAAAAGTGTCTGCTTTGAGTGTCAAGCAAAACTGATTTTAAAATGGTAAGATAAAGGCTATTAAGCTGATTTAGAAACAACTTTATATATGCAATAGTAAAAGTTTATATTTTCAATAAAAGCGATAATATTTTGATAGTTGACATTTTCAAAAGGCTCTTGGACCACTGCTAGACCGTTACTGCTACTGCTAGTAGCTGTAGTATTAGCAGTGAACGTGTGCTTGTGTGATATGTCAGGTACAAGTGGCGTAAAGACTGCATCCCGGCGTTTGCGTGCAGCACCGCTGGCGGTCGTCAGGTGACCTGATGTGTCACACCCCCTTCCGAAACCCCCTCTACTCTGGCATTTGTTGTCCTTCAGGGTTGTCTTGCAATTCGCCTGTGTCAGTCAGTCAACGCAAGTTATGTTCGTTCACAAGGATTCTTCGTGACCAATCTTGTGTTCCAGCACTTACCGGCATGCATCGGCTCTTTCCAACTGTTGTAGGACAGACATATGGTCCAACATACAACATACAGCATAACTACAGTACAGAATAGGCTACACATTGTGCCAATATAAACCAGATTTTTCTTTGCTGCAGCTGAGGCTGTGTATTACAACACTGAGCTAATATGCAGGGATGTGGTCTCGATCGAGAGTCGAAACGGTCTCAGGACGTACTATCGTCTTGGTCTCATCTCGGCTTAAAAGGTCTCATGCACATAATAATAATAATAATATAATAATAATAAATGAATTTGTATAGCACCAGTATGTTGATTGACTTCAGAGGTGCTGAATGGACAGTTACAGTGGTGCTATACAGTTAGAGCTAGGCCCAAATGTTTGATGGAAGAGAAATGTTTTTAAACTACGCTTGAACAGAGCTAGACAACTAGAACATAAAGTGTCGGTGTTAAGAGAGTTCCAGACGGCAGGAGCAGACCTTCGGAACGCGCGGTCGGCAAAGTGAGTTCCAGTATGGCTGGTATGGCTGAAGAACGGAAGTGACGTGTAGATTCCCGAGGTCTGATGTGATGTCTGAGGTAGGTTGGAGTTGATGTGTTGCGGATCTTGTATGTGAGAACGGCGAGCTTCTAGTCGATGTGCTGACGAACTGGTAGCCAGTGTAACTGTTCCAGCAGTGGTTGAAATGGTGACGGTCGCGGAGCTTGCAGAACGATTCGTACCGTGGTGTTCTGCACATGCTGCAGCTTCTTAATGCTGCTGGCTGGGGCACCGTGCAACACAGTGTTGCAGTAGTCCAGCCGAGACAATGTGAGGCTGCATGCCAGGGTGAGCGCCAGGTCCGTCGTCAGTAGATGTCGGATGTGTCAGATGGCGTGAGCGTGGAAGTTGCACGCTCTGGCCACCGATGTCACATGGCGGTCGAATGACAGATGATGGACCAGCACCACCCCGAGAACCTTCAGGTAGTCAGCAGTTGGTAGATCGGTGCCGGCGACAGACACGGATGCTGGAGTCAACGTGGCGTTCAGCTGGCTCGATGTACCCACAGCCAGAGCCTCTGACTTGTCGGGGTTCAGCTGTATAACACTGCCTAACGTCAGCAGTACAGACAGCAAGAACAACAAGACCCTCAGCAGTGTTGTCAGCGTGCATGGACAGGCGGAGCTGTGTGTCATCAGCGTACTGGTACTTGACGCAGTGCTGCGAGATGACGTCACCCACTGGGCTGCAGTAGACAGCAGGCCCAGCACCGATCCCTGTGGAATCCCGACGTCAAGAGGAACAGTGTCACACTGATGTTATCCCATCTTAACAAACTGAGCTCGGTCGACAAGGTAGGATTGCCAGTGATGTGTCGGTGACTTTGAACTCGGAATGCAAGCGTTTGATCAGTAGAGAGTGGGTCAAACACAGCCAACAGATCAAAACCGATCAGCAGGGAGATCTGTTTGTCATCGGCCGCAGTGTACAGTGTAGACGCCGTCGAGAACTTCTAGTAGCGCAGTCTCCGTTGAATGACCAGCTCTGTACGCGGATTGGTATTGATCGAAGTTGGCAGAGCTGAACAGGTGAGGCTGCAGTCGCTGTCATCCCTGTTAATTTGGTGACTGACTACGACTGGATGGCTATAGGTAACGGTAATCAGTCTTCTTCTACCAGAACAATGCTGAAGTTGAAACTTTGCATATAAGTAAAACACATACAGCTTTCTGAACAAAACTGCTAAGTCAGTCAGTCAAGAAAAGTCAAGCTGTCAGCGTGTGGCAAGTAAATAAGCTACCATTATTTCTGAACGGTCTATTTTTTATATTGGCACACTATGTAGTCTGCGGTTTAAACTTCCATGTCACATTTGTGAACTCGCTTTACCTCATAATTTTTACATGCTCTGTGGTATGATAACAATCATTTTGTGACGTGATTTCAACTGTGCATTGCTTTGTTGATGTAAACCTGAACATTTTGGGACAAAACAATTTATGACATTGTTTTAGGGTTTGGTGGATTCATGGTCTAAAAATTTGGGAGTTTTCCTATATTCAGTCCCCATCCTTTTTCTTTATCTCCCATGTCCTTTTTTATCCTGTCCTGCATACTTTCTGAAATCTTTCACAAAGTGTCAACAGTTACAACAACACTTTTATTAACTTAGCTTTTTGTATTTGTAGCTTTCGTTATCTATTTTTTACTGTAGCTATATAACCTTGATTTTAGATGCAGATGTGCCTTTAGGAAACTAATCACCCATTTTTTCATTTTGTCAGGCCAAAATCCATTTCTTGCATGCTCATTTTTGTCACTCCATCGTTTGTCTTTTCTCTTTCTTTTTCTTCAGATAAAACCCCAGATTTTTTGGTAGTGGATTGAACTTCTGTTAGAGCTATCATATGCTGATTTTTTGGTGCTGAATTTGACTTTTGAAACAAAGTTATTCGATTTTTGGCCACTACACTGTATTTTTGGCCACTACACTGTATTTTTGAGGGCCGACTAAAATGCAGGACAGAACAAAGACCTGTCATTTTGAATGGTGAAACATTGTTTAGTCCTCCATTTTTATTCGTCCCTCAAAAAATTATCCAAGTCATGCATGTTTCAGCTATTGTTGTGTATTGGTCCGTCATTCTCTGGTCTTGCAAATTCTGCCCCCTCTCATGCCGCTACAGTAGTCCAGAGACTAGACTAACCATATTTATCCCATTTGATCGTGGTTATCAATATTTAATAGCATTAGTCAGTCTGGCTATAGCTATGTCATGCATATCTGAGTCTGACAATCAGACATTTATCAGTCATTTTTTTGTCACTTGTAGGATCACAATGTGTTAGCATTGTTTCCAGCTTATTTGATTATTCAACAGTATGCCCACATTTTCTGAAAGTCTTCAGCATTTTTTCATTGTTTTTAAGATGTGAAGTGTTTGAGAATAATTTTGTTTCATTGAAATTGAACTGACTGTTGGTTAGTCTTGTTAGTTTGAGAAAGGGTACTAGACAACGTTTATCAAACGTTCGTGCAACTTTTTTGTTGGTCAAATGCTGATTTTAGGTTTTACATGAACCCCTCCTAGTTTTTCTCGGCCTATTTGTTTTTTTGTTCTGTTAGTCTGTGATCTGGTTTATTTGGTGGCATTTGGCATAGACATGAGTTTGCAGTTCCATGACAGTACGGGAAGTGTGTGCAGAATGTATTTTTTTGCAAATTTCACTACATGCTTCACGATTTGTGTTGAGATAGACGTTGCTGTTTTAGCACCATTCAGACATGATTACAGACATTCTCGTAGATACTCTATAAGATTCTTATATAAGCATATTAGGTCTACCTCTTTGCTGTTTGTTTTATGTTGAATATTTGGCAGGAAAATTGTGCCAAAATGTGGTTACCACGACATGTTGTAATTTAACAGAGTAGCCGCCAATGTATATTCATGTCTGTATATGTGAATGCATTTCCTAAGGCGTCTTCTGCAGTGGTGTCACCGGAGGTGCGTCCGGCAACGTAGCGGCTACGAGATTTCGGCTGCGATACGCTGCAAGCCACTACAGTTTTTTTGAGTATCACCTTTCAGGTTGAGTAGTATGTTAGCTGCTAGCGTAGACGAACGTGACGTCATATTTGTCCACTAAAGATGGCTGTTGGTGGTTGTAATAGGCAAGTTTTGAGTAAAAATAGTAATTATGCAAACGATTTTGCCTCAATGTTATATTATAGGCCTACTCTACGGTGACACATTTAGATCAGTGAAAAAAATGATACTTTCAGAAGCCCCGGATGTTGGCCTAGACTATAATGTAGCGTAAAATTTTTACTCTACAGTATGCTTGTAGCAGCTGGTAGCTGTCTTGCCGTAGCCGAGTGTCCAATATCGCAGCAGCAACATTACCGGACACGCCTCAGGATTTCATGCGAGGAGTGTATTGTACATGAAGCTAAGAGAGATCAATTTAAGGCTGGCGCATGTTATGAAATCAATGCAATAACGAAGTTGCTCGATAAACTAAATTGTTGGAAGTCGAGGGGCGATGTTTTTCTGTGTTCCATGTTTGGAAACTGTCTTCACCTTATTAAATATTACATGTACCGTTTGTGTACAGTACTGGGTAATGGAAGTTTTCAACAAAAGTATTCTCTGATGGTATTTGCACGTGTGCAATAAAATTATACTGAATACAGTAAAACACAAAGCAGTTGCTGTTGATTATTTTAGTTCTTATCACAGAGCAGAATTAATGTGGCACTGCGAATTTCCAGAAGAACATATTTTGTTGCAGAGATAAATTGTTTTTGTTTTCTAGTTTTATTGTATTTAATTATTTTATCACACATGTGCAAAAGCCATAACTGTGCTTAATGTGAATTGCTTGGTTATTGCATTGCATTCAATTTTTATCACAGTAGTTAGTAAATTTGATTCCATGTCACAGTTTTTCACCTCTTACCCCTCATCCAAATGAAGGAGATTTTTTTTTGCCCGCATCTGCATTCGCATGACTGAAAAATATGTGGGGTCAGATTTTTATGACATTATTGGAGGTGTGGGGCATAGCAACACTGCCTTTGTCTGCGTGTATTAAGGCAGTCTTATCTTATAATGTCATTTTTTCTCAGTTTTAGCAGGTTTATTATAGATTTGTTGACAAATGTTTCATTTGCCATGCAACTGTTCTATTGTGAATGTTGTGGATGCAGTCAGTCATTAATTTTTTATATTTAATTTCGTTTAATGTTGTGTCCAGAAATTAATAAATATTACGTTCAACTCTGAAAGTTTTTCTGAAAGTTTTTCGTTGATTTCTGAATTCAGTAATACTACTTTTTTGCACATCAGCACTCATTTAGTTATATGGGCTTATTATTATTATTGGCCGTGGTTTATATAACACCAAGCAAACCGAAATTGAAAATGAATTTTTTTCATTCTGTATTTCACGTCAGGTACAAACAGTAATCAGTTTCGAGAGTAAACAGGTTCGACCTACACGGTTTTCTGTCAGGTGTCTGCTGGCTGGACATCATCCACACTATGCCCGCATCATTTCAGAGAGGAGAATGCTGAACATTTATTTACGGTTGCACCCAGATTACATATGACAAGCAAAACGTCAATAAGTCCATATGCAGTAAGAGTAGACAAGATGGCTCGTATTTTAATGAGTAGAATTCGTTGCACTTCCTTGTTTCTTCAAACAATGCCGACTTACAAATCTAAACCAGTAGTATACAACCTGTCAGCCTGTAGTCACCAAACATGGTCTTGAAGCTACTGTAAGCCAGATCAGTTGAAATAACCTAGCTAATACAGAAAAAAAAACGAGCTGTCACAGTTGACGCGTTAATTAACGCGTTAATGCGTTAATAAATTAACGCGCATTAAAAAAATTAATGCGCGTTAACAAAATTAACGCACATGCGTAAATTTATTTCATTCAGTTACTAAATTCTTTGCAGCAAAAGTTCGGATATTCCATTAAACTGTGGTTATATGACAATCGAATGAAATCAAGTAACTAAACTAGTTTTCGTTTTATCACTACTGTAAATAAACAATTACTTATTTATTTCATTAACAGGCCAATAGATTTCTAATAAAATACGTTTAAAAAATAAAAAATTATTGGTGTTTTTAAAACTATTTTTCATTTTTCTAACTCTACAGGCGGGTCCCGTAAACGTCTCAGGCCCGGGGTAATTTACTTTCTACTCTCCATCTCGACGGGACTGGGTGCGTTAATTTACGCGTTAATTAATGCATTAAAAAATTAACGCACTGCGTTAATGCGTTAAAAAAATTAACGCCTTGACAGCTCTAAAAAACGAATCTTCGACAAAATATAGCAGTTGATTAAATGTTTTTTGCAACTGTGACTTTCCACCACGGCATCACGGGAACCTGACATAGCCGTTCCACGCTGGACATCACTGTGACTCTCCACTACTCCTCCGTTGCCGTGGTAGTCATCATCTCTTCGGCTATGGGTCGTCGGTTCAATATTTACGGATCCCGGCGCGGTAAATAGCCGATTTCCCGTAGCTGGATCGGGGTCCTGTTGTGCAAAGGTTTGCCGCAAAGGTCCTGTAATCAAGGAAAGACTAGATGCCGAAGCTGTTTGCTATGGAAGCTGTTGCCAATTTAGTTGCCGGACCTTGAAACTATTGGGAGAAAGTATTTTATAGGTGTTAATTGTACCTATAGGTAGCAAGTCTCTTGGTCCCTAGATATTAACTAATGTATTTTTATCAGTTACCACGGTCTTTCAAATGGCGGCGAACGTGTAGTCTTTTATCCTATAGACGCAAATCTATAGGAAACTCGGCACGTTCAAGCCGTACTTACATCAGCCGACTGCGGTAACTACTATCCACGGGATATATCAAATCAACGAGTTACCACGGACTTTCTGACGGGCGGTAAACGATCTAACGTTTAAACCGTGCTTACGTCGACCGTCCGCGGAAACTTCCCCAAGTCTCTTATATACCAATGTCTGCTATAGCAGCAATCTGAATTCAGCAATTCATGATATGTACATATCATCAATTTTGGATTAAATAGTAAAACGGCGTTCCATATGGCCTACGTTTATGAATTTTGTTATTTTCGCTTTTTTGAGCATTATCTGGGATGTTGCATACCTATTTCCAACAGATCAATGTGTAAACCGGGTCGGAAGCATTACCCGCGCGAGATACAGAAGCTTGCCGTTAAAAAGAGAAAGTTGTGGCGAAAGCACCATAATAATCCGTCTGATTTAGATGCTTTGTGGAGCTATCGCAATTGTGCTCAACAGTACCGTATTGCTTGTTGTAATGTAACAGCCTTGGCTGAAGAGCAAGTTATACAGGTTATTATCTTGGTGTTTTTTATAAGTATATAAATCAGCGTGTTCGACACAGACTGTCTGCTCCAGCATTGATGGGCAATGACGGTGATATAATCACGTCTGATGCTTTGAAGTGTGGTGAGGTCGCGTTAGGCCTAATTTCCCTTGCTTATTTAATTCTTTCAGTTTCAGTTTTATTTTTCGTCTGCTGAAGATCAATTAAGATGTTTTGATTAGATTATTGCATTTATTGTCAATCTTTTGGATTTTCATGAGAATTTTCGGTATAATAAGTTTCAATTAATTTTTAGTTAATGTTTCGTTTAAATTTTGCCCATCATTATTTACATCCCGTCGCTATGGATACTGTCAACATCCGCCCTAACCTAACGGCACAAATCCACCCAAATATGTCTTTAAACTAAGTTTTTTTTCTGTCATATCTTGTTGATTTTATCATGCATAAAGTAGAATTAATTTGTTAGATGATTCCTTATAAGTTTCGATTTTTAAGTATTGCAGGGCGAGCGGGCGAGTTCGCCCGGGCGAGTGAGCGAGCACTGGATATCATTGCAAATTGGGCTGAAGAATGGCAGTTATCTATATCAGTTAGCAAGTGTAACATACTCACTATTGGTCACACTGGCACTGATGACACCACAGAGTATTATATTAACGATTGT
>Ga0209367_1012619_pt1 | contig 11005 bp, 10 predicted proteins | sample WorMetLIZISLAND2_FD_187412 | JGI IMG/M metagenome (GOLD analysis project Ga0209367, IMG submission 187412) | Marine gutless worms symbiont microbial communities from Max Planck institute for Marine Microbiology, Germany - Olavius geniculatus... ... | reverse complement strand
TTAATATTCATGATCTATATGGGCTAGGGTCATGACGTCACTGCGGGCACTGATAGATTAGAATATTTCGCATAACGTAACGTAATGCCGCATTTCGTTTGAATTCACGCATCAATTTCATATATTTATGAAGCTCAAATCGACATATTATATATGCGAGGTTAATTGTCTAATTTAAATCTACAGAAATTGCGCGAGTGATTTTGACCGTGGCCATGGACCTTTAAGGATGCCGTTTGGCACACGTTTTGTTTATTGATTATCATAGCTAAGTGAACTGGGTGAACATTGAAGGAGATTATGAGATTGGTCGTTCTGTCCGTGTGGGTGTGTGTATGTGCCCGTCTGTGTACATGTCTTTGAAACGCCATATCTCCATAACGATGCCAGATAGACGCATGATCACAATGTAGTAGTAGTAGTAGTTGTTGTTGTTGTAATGTTTAAATTACTTCACTTGGCGGAGATATGCACTCTTTCGAGCGTCTTCTAGTTTCGTAATGTTTTTAGCATTTTAAAAGCTTTTTTACCGTATTGTGTTGATGTTTTATGTTTGCATTGAGTGATTGTGCTTCCATCTGGCGTTTTCAGTAAACATACTCTATAACTTAGAAAAAAATTTAAATGGCCAGATGTCGTCGATCTGTGTGGCTTGGAGATGTAGCGGTAGCATGTCGGACTAGCGATTGCAAGGTCGCTGGTTCGACTTTCAGCTGGGGCACTGCCAGTAACAACCCTGGTCAAGGTGTTTACATACGTGCGCCTTTGTTCACTAAGCAGTAAAATTTGAAACATCGAGCGATGACGCTCTGCGGCTGTGAAGGTAACCGTAGGTCTGGCGTCGCATTGGCCATGCGTCACGGACTCAAGTGGTCTGTCCACCTACAGGCTCAAAGGCTTACGCTCCAGATGGGGCACAACCCATTTTACACATAATAGAATGTCATTGGCTTAACACAGCAGACCTGTAGGGGACTGCATTTGTCGGCGAATGTCATGAGTCGACGTACGTCGATGCGCTTGGCACGCCGGTACAGCACCGCCACAGCGCGCAGAAAGTCGTCTCCGTTTTCCCGTCGGATGGCGTAGTGCCAGATCGTTTCACCGAGCTTGTTCTGCGCGTCCACCGACGCTCCGAGGTTGATCAGTTTGCTCATAGTGGAGACGTTGCCTGCGCGCGCGGCGTGGAGCAGAGCCGTGTTGCCGCTGCTGTCCACGCGATCCAATTCCGCCGTTCCACCGCGCTCCACCAGAACCTAAGCCATTCGCTCATTTATGTACTCAATCAGTCAATCAGTTATTTTTTATCACAAAATCCTGAGATGCCGCTACCTGACATTACGCTGACAAGAACAATCAAGTATAAAGCACTTTCGGGAAGTATAAGTTTGAACATAATTTGCATATAGAATTACCAATAACTAGCACTTATAACACATTACATGGTTACTTAGATTAATACTTAAAATGCTTTGCTTAAACGTGTTTAACAAAGTGAAATCAATATTGTATACGGCGTCGTGCATGGCTTCAACAAAACCGAAGTAATTTAACATAAAATGGCATCGTTGATAAATGTTGGCATGTGCTAAATGATAAATCATTCTTCGGAAGTCGAATGCAATTGCCATTTTTACTCCTCGCGCGCTACGTTCCTAACGTAGCGAAGAGGAGTATATAAGATCAGTGTAATATTAAGGACTGACCGACCGTCGACCGACCAACGACCGACCTCTGTTCCTGGAAGAGCCTTCCGGGAAGAACTTCAAACGGCCATATCTCCATAACGGTGCTAGATAGATGCACGGTCGTTATAGACCACCCTAGATAGTCGAGCCTCGGGAGTCAAATGGCCACGATGACGTCATTTGCAGTGTGAAAAGAAAGGAACTAAAAGCAGTTAAAAGAATACAAGAGAAAATTATGCGCGCGTGGAATACATTAGATTGGTCACAATCTAAAATATTTCTTGCTTAGCTATAGTATGACTTCCCCTCCAATAGTCCATTTCTTGGACTCCAGTCCGACTCAATGTTCCAATGATTTCCACAAAAGTACTTGCCAAACTGCAGTCGAATTCGTCGAATTCTTAAAGCAGAATGTGACAGACAAGCGACAAAGAAACGACAAACAGACAGACCGCATTACAGAGAAATGAATGAATGTGTCGCAATGAACGGACTTGCATTTACCTCGTCTGCGACTACGTTGTATAGCTCGTCTTAATGACTGGTTGTCAGCAGCACCCTGCACCCAACTGCCTGGTGGTGACCGAGCTTTTCTAGTCACCGCTGCTTGTGTCTGAAACATCTTATCTGAACATTGTTATCTCTGCATTACCGTAGATGCCTTTCAATTCCGTTTCGAAATTCATTTGTTTCGCATTTTATACCGTACCCATTTGTAGAGCCTAATTGTATAGCGTCTGCGCAATGACGCTCATGTTACTTTGGATATTCTAATCATTTCTGTTAATTACATAGTTACATTCGTGCATATAAACTTATGTCCTTAGTAACTTAGCTACGTAACACATAATAGATTCGTAGAATTTTTTTATCCCGTTTTCTATCGACAATCATAAGTAGGCCTCAGTAACATTTTATTTAGCGTTTTACGTTGCGATCGTCAACTGCACTTCATCCGGATTTTATCTGATATTTCATGCGACATTCTATGTGACATGTGTATTGCATTGTATTGCATAATGTACTGAAGCAATTCGGCTTTTCGTCTGCAACGCAAATTAACGTCTATTTTAAAGGTTTATTTCATTTCAAAGTGAGCGTCAGTCACCTTGACGACGTCGTCGTTGCCTTCGCTGGCAGCCGCCATCAGCGCCGTCATGCCGTGAGTGATGGTCGTGGAGATGTCTGCGCCGTGATCGAGAAGATCTCGCACGATCTGCGTATGACCGAGGGCAGACGCCAAGACTAGCGGCGTGACGAGACCCGAGACCAGCGACGAGATTCGAGACTAACGACAAAACCCGAAACCAGCGACAAAACCCGAGACTAGCGGCGTGACGAGACCGAGCTTGCGACGCTGACCGACGTCGGCTCGTCCCTCGTCGAGCAGCACTCCGACGAGGTCGCTGAATCCGTAGCGCACCGCCCAGTGCAGCGGTGTCGAGCCTTTGTCGTTTTTCAGTCGAAGGTTCGCCCCGCGCCGGATCAGCAGGCGAACCGTGTCGACGTGGTTGCCGCGAGCTGCCCACAACACCGGTGTGTTTATAGACTACCTATCGCAAGCCAATCATAACACCGGCCTCTGTACCTGTTCAACTTCACCACAACACCGGAGTGTCGTTTTTGTCGTTTCGCGCGTTGACGTCGACGCCGTTCTCAAGAAACAGTTCGACGAGCTGCGTGTGACAGTGCAGAGCCGCCAGGTGAATGCAGGACAGATGGCGTGGACGATGCCCCTCAAACTCCGTCAGCACCGTCGCTTCGAGCAGATCGGAACGTCGAGTTGGACTCTTCACGTGGTCCAGAAAAATCTTTGTCAGCTCGCAGTTGCCCTTCTCTGCCAAGATGTGTAGACACGACTTGGTTGACGTAATCTTGTGAACTACGTAAAGCGCACGATTGCAATTGTATTAGCGCTGAATACGTCAAAATGTGCTATTTCGACAGCCAAGTTATACATCCGGGCGAAAGCAAAGTTTTATGTTTAGTTAATAATCGTCAACTTACCTTGCTTCCTCTAGTTTAACGCCTTCGATCGAAATGACGTTTTTTTATACGTTTGGACAAAGCTTCGTCATACCACCATCCTTCGTGATTTTAAATAAGTTTTGCATAGGCTTATTGTTGATCCTACGCCATACAAAAATTTTAAAAAGCTCATCACAGGTGCGCGACCCCGCGCAGATCCGAAACCCCTCAACCGATCGACACAAAATTTGAAACAGGTGATTACGACCGTAAGACGACCCCCTGTGCAAAATTTTGTGCAAATCTGTCCATTGGGGGCTTCTCGGCAAATGGGTGAAATATAACGAAAATTTTTCTAGTATATATATACCTTTTTTTTGTTGACCGACCTACAGGTCAGACCGCCCGGCGGATTTTTACGCGCGATGGCTCAGACAACGCGGCCTCACGCAAGGGTCAAATCTTTTCGGGAACCAAAATTCGAAGTTAATATCTAACTTCTAAAAAAATTCCCCAAAGTCAAAATCAGGCCCAAAACGGACCCAAAATATTTAAGGTTTAGTGTCTTCATGGCCATAGATAACAAATGATTTATAATTGACCATCGACATAAAACATGGTTATTGTAATAAAACAGCAAATATAAATGTACAAAACATCAGTTTATACACTTGTTAACGGCGATATGCAATGAGCGACACATCAAAAACAGCAAAAATCAGAAAAAAGTGATATTATTCAACAGCACATTGATAGTTAGGCGATGTGATGGTGAATGATATCACCTTCTTATGATTTTTTGCTGTTTTCGATGTGTCAGTCATTGCATGTCACCATTAAAAAAGTGTATAAACTGATGTTTTGTACATTTAGAATTTTGTAATGCTGGACCACCCGCGAAATCCATTTTTGCACCTGAAATTTCCCTTTAAATTTTGTGTTGATCGAGTGCGTACTTTTCGAGATATCGCGATTCGAAAATTTTGCAAATTTGGCTTAAAATGCCTATTCAAGCCCCCAAAAATTATGTTTTGGGGGAGTTTTAACTACCAAACATTAATTTTTATCATCGAGACCCCCCAAAATCATTACCTTACGCGGAAACGCGCGTTTTTGAACCATAAACGGTCGTGATCGGTCTTCTGGTGTGACCTGTAGGCGTGAGCAAGAATACAAAAAAGAACACAAAAAGTAACGGAAAATGCCCTCCCTAAGCAGACCCCCTTTCCGTCGTCCCACATCGACCAAATTTTGCACGTGGGATTGTATCCCAGATATCTTTCTAGGTTTAAAGTTTCATTAAGATCGGCTGAAAATGTGGGAGCAGTGTGGGTCGAAATTTTGGCGTTCCCATTGACTCGGCACATCGCTGCTATCGCACAAGCCGTGATGCGCGGCCAAACAAACGTGAAATAGCCGTGTCACCAATGTAAACAGCAATGTTGATGGACTGCAATAAAACAAAATGCGCACAGCATTTGTTCCTTTATTTTGCAGCTAAATCTGACGACGTGCATCAATTATTGTCACGCGGACACGTTTTTCGTAATCGACTATTCACATTACGCACGTAGGCCTACAACGCACATAATTGCATGCGTAAGTCTACGAACGGACATGCGCGGACAAATGCTTGTACGCAGTGTCCGCATCGCAAACAAACGATACGCGTTGGTAGATGACTTAAAATATATGTATATGCAATTTCCGGTTTTGTCTAACATTATAACTTTTACACCAATGACACCATTTTGGCGTGATCCATTCACTTTGCCATGTTTGAAAATAATAGTGCAACATTTTCAGTCCGAGATACTATGGTTCATCATTTGGAAGAGAAGTTATTGATTGGTAATTCTTAAAATGTATTCAGGAGAGGTCGTTCATGTTTAACGAATCTGTTATCGTTTCTAGATAATGTTTCCGGTTTAGTAAACTCAGGAAACAGCATCGATGTTGTGTTTCTCGATTTTGCGAAGGCTTTTGACAAGGCGCCACACAAAAGATTAGGCCTACTTCTGAAGTTGGAAAGTCATGGTATTACGGGTAAAGTTTCACAGTGGGTCAGAGAATGGTTGAAGGAACGAAAGCAGAGAGTGTGTATAAGCGGTGTTACGTCATCATGGTTAGAAGTGTTAAGCGGTGTCCCTCAAGGGTCAGTATTGGAACCAATCTTGTTTCTAATTTATATTAACGACCTGGATAATGGTGTATAAAACTGGATACTGAAATTTGCAGATGATACAAAGATAATCTGTAAAGTTAATAATGATTTGGATTATAGTGTTCTTCAGAAAGATCTGGATCTTTTTCTTGAACAAACAGAAAAAATGCAGAGGCAGAGAAAATGGCAAATGCTGTTCAATGTCTTAAAATGTAAAGTTATGCACCTGGGTTATAAAAACCATGGTTATAGCTACTACATAGATGGAAAGCAGTTAGATACAGTAGAAGAAGAAAAGGACTTAAGGATAATCATTACTAAAGACTTGAAAGTATCTCAGCAATGTAAGCAAGCCTATGCAAAGGCAAGCAGGATGCTCGGTCTTATCAATCGATCCATAAAACATAAAGACAGAGACATTTTACTCAGCCTATACAAATCTCTGGTCAGACCTCACTTGGAATGTTGTATACCAGCGTGGTCACCTCATTATGTAAATTGTAAAGGATAAAGAATTAATTGAACGGATACAGCACCGATTTAAAAAATGTTCCCGGATTTACGGAGGCTACCATATTTGCGAAGATTGCAACACCTGAAACTGTGGACCCTTGAAGAACGAAGAGTTCGTCCAGATTTAATAAAAGTCTATAAAATCATATACATTATATCATCAGTCTCGTTCGACACATTTTTAAAATATAACAACTATGGAGCAACAAGTGGTCAATTACTGAAGCTTACGAAAAGGAGAGCGTCAACTGAATTGAAACACCACTTTTTCTCAGAACGTGTTATTAACATTCGGAATAGTCTTGATAATAGAACAGTGACATCTGGATTTATCAACATCTTCAAAGGGAATCTGGAAAGACTCAATCAGTCAAAAGACATAGATCTGTTTGTTGGCAACACTGATGCTACTTGGTTTACTGTCGGGGAGGTCTTGTCCGGTAAGTTATCCGGTAAGAAAGAGAAGTCACCATTAACACAAGGCTTGAACAACCGTTCAGCCTGTGATAAATGATGCTGCTGATAGAAGCGTCTTCGACTGACCGGTGACGTTATAGTTCTCGAGCAGCAGCGGCTGTTCGTCGTCAGTTGTTGATCGAATGAGGTGTTTGGCGACGTTCCAGCGTTCGTCTATCAGTGCTTTGTGAAGCACAGTGCTCTGATCAGTAGGGTCACGTAGTGCGCAGTCCACTAGTGTCAGTCCAGCGTCACTCGCTCGCCTGCACGCACAACCACATGTCTTGTGGCCGACAGCTAAATTTAATTTATTTACTTTAATGACAGAGCATCCATTACAATGTATTACATCGTGGGACAACAAGGCACAATTTAATGTAAATCCACACTAACAGTTGATGAGCTAAAACATTAAAAAACACACAATCTAGACTACTAACATGGCTAGTAACATCGCACATAATGCTCATAAATCAGCGTCTTTAAAAGAACGGCCGAAATCAGTCTGAGGACTATAGCTACCGTGTTAGGTAGGGAGCTTCAACTGTTGACCATCCTGCGTGCAAAAAGGTTTTGGCAAATACTCTTAGCATACCCGGTATCGTATCTTGTAAAGTTTGCAAACATGGTTTCGTGTATTAAACTATGGATTAAATAAAAAGAGACTATCGACTTCAATGCCTATCAGTGCCACATAGCTAGATGTTATCATATTTGTACTAATTTTTTGTGTGTCAAATATCCGACGAAAAATATTCAATCAATCAATCATTAACTTGACTCAGGCACAAAGCACATAGAAAACAGACAAGGCAGCACAGACACAGACAGAAAACATAAAAACTAAACTAAATTTAACTAAACTAAGAAGCTGTACAATATAAGAACACGACTAAAAACACAGCTGTAGCCGACAAATATGTGACACCAATATGTTAGGACATTTATTCCAAGTACGCCGAAAAATAATACGACTGTTATGTAACAGAGTATTAAAACTTAGTAATCCAAGTTCCAGCAAATCTGAGATACATTGTCACTTTTCCTAAAACCCAAAAAATTCTTAATACATTCATGATAGCACAGCTTAAGTTTAGACAAGCACAGATCAGTATAATTAGACCACAAACAAGCACTATACAAAACACACAGTACGATCTGAATAAAACCAGCTTAACTTTACGAGAACATTTAATAAAACATAAATGCTCATAAATCGTAATAAATTTTAGCTTCATCTTTCAGACTTAATGCAATGATTTTTTTTCAAACCGTTTTGACCTTGGGACCCAATTCACAGATATTGTTATACCATTTATCCCAAAATCTGTTTTAGGACTATTATAATACCAAAATTAAAATGTTTTCAAATTATTTTAAGACATAGTTGTAAGTGAGCTTATAGTACTTATTTTTAACAAACACAAAATCTGTCACCAAATTGCAAGTTTTCGTCTTTAGACGTCTTTAGATACAGTATGTTGTGTTTTGTGAATAAGATCACATTGCCTTGAGTGTAAAATTTGTCTTAAAATTATCTTAAGATTTTATGCAAATCCAGCCTTTGGTTTGGAGAACTGCATTGCTGGCAGACTACCTGCAAGCCCGTTTGACAGCCAGAACGTCATCGCGGTCGACGGCGTCCAACAGCTGGCGACGAATTGCCTGCGCGATCTTGGCGCTATTGGGCGAGGCACACCTGGTCGACCAAACACCAGGCCGGGGCATGTCGATCAACTGTGTTTTCTCCAACTCATCATCATCATCAGCAGCAGCAGCATCGTCATCACTGTCATCATCGTCATCGTCATAGTCGCCGTATCCATTTTCCTGCCCCGTCAAAGACTACAACATAATACACTGTGTCTCAAAAAACCGGACCCCTATTACGTTTTGAAATAACTCCAACAAACTGTGCCTAACAATAATAATGATTAGCTGAGAAAATCGTCAAAAAGTACTCAATATCGTAGTTTGTTACGGGCTTACGATATTTCATAAGACGGGGAAAGATGTGGATGAACTGAAGAAGCGCTTGGTGGAGGTCTGGTCTGGCCTACGGCAGACCGTTGTCGATGACGCAATCGACGAATGGAGAAGACGTCTCCGGGCCTGTGTTCGAGTAAAGGGACAGCACTTTGAACATCTGCTGTAACTTCTGACTATGATGTTGCTAATCAACAGTTCGTTCAACTTCAAACGTTGGCGTTATAACATTTAATGACTTCGTAACTGCCGTTGTTGGTTCACTGGAGTACTGCAGTGCAGTTGCCTCTACTGTTGGTGCCACAGGAAAACCTCAGCTGGTACTTTGATCTTAAAATTTTTCGCAAAGTAACACATGCTATTAAGTGCTGATTCTCTAGCGATTATTTTTGTCAAAATTTATTGCTATTGAACCAGGACTGTTGGAGTTATTGCAAAAGATAGCAGGGGTCCGGTTATTTTGAGACACATTGTAGATCTAATGTGAAATCGAAACTATATGTATTACTCATATTACCAGCAACACTATATACTAAAGTGGTTTTGTTGCACGTTATCAGTCGAGATAATTGTTATGGCTAGTGTTTCAATTTGCTCTACCTAAAAACATCTTAAAACGTCTTTAATGTATTTCAAAGTACAGCTTAATTGAGTGTAGTCCGTGTACAAAATTCGTCGTTAAACACATGTTAAAACACGTTAAATACTGCTACGTCTGATCACCAAGCTCCAACTCTGACCTGTAGCTGACTGCAGCTGAGCAAAGATCGTATGGCGCTGTCGTTGTCTGCTGCATTCTGACGCTTTTGCACAGCCCAGCAACACCCACCAAACACCGAACTTAATTTAATAAGTTGATTAATTTATCATATTACAACCTTTATATACATTGTTGTTGTTGACGTTTCGGCAACCGCTGCTGCCTTCGTCGGAACGACTGTCCACCAAAAAGGTTGTAATTTGATGAATTTATCAACTTGTTAAGTTACGTTTCAAACTATGAGTCTATTTAAAGACCGAACTTAATTTCTCCTCCAAGACTATTGAATATTACAGAGCACAAAGTTGACGGCACCATAACTTTGCAACCGCACGTCACAGAGTCATGCGGTTTTCACCAAACTGTTCAGAAAGAAATTGTTTACATGAAAAACGTCATTGTTTAAGAGAGCAATTTAATACTTTTTTGGTTTTGCTGCTGGCAGGTGAGCTTTTCAAGAATGATATAAACCGCTACCTTTTTAATTCAAGTTTGTTATAGAAATAAAGTTCACGTGAAATCCATTGTTCTGAGTCAGCAGAAACGGTGCTCAATGTGTCCATTACAAAAAAAACTAACAACAGAAATTGTCGTTTTACCATACGTCACAATAAAGATGTGAAGGTTACCATTATTTTTAAATGGTTTATCTGTTACAGTTACTAGCTGCAAAACAAAAAAATGTTTAATTGCTGTATTTAGACATTCGTTTCTATTATGTAAGCAATTTTTTTGAACGCTGCTGAAAACCACATAACTCTGTAACGTAAGGTTGCAAAATTATGGTGCCGTAAACTTTGTGTGGTTTTTTGAATTACCAAGTATATGATAGCGATCGGCATTTAACAGCTGGCGTAAGATTGTGAACAATGTTTGGTGATATTTTAAGGTAATTTTTCACTGAGGCGCCGATGTTCACAAAAAACCTTGATGCGCTAGTTTTGTGCAATCGATTAGCTTCTAGAGAGCTTTTGAATTCCGTTGTTAATCCCGGAGCATCTGCCGTTACCGTCAGCAAATTGGATGCAAAGTGACATTCAGCAGTGCATTTCATTTCATCAAATGTGGCCCTGGAGAAGACGTGCGCTCTGTTGCCGAGTGCACTAATGCTGTGTATGCTATGTGTGCCAGTGAACAAAACAGTCGAAAAGACAGACCGCCTATACGGCAAGGTCTGTCATAATAGCCGGCGTCGACAATGCTTTTAGTGATAATCTGGAGAGTAATAGCATTCCAGCAAATTCCAATGGTGTGGTGACACAGGGTCCGACGAAAAATCGTATCAGATAGCACCGGACCTATTTTAACCTTACCCTAACCCGGGGCTCATACACTATCGCACCTAACAGTGATAGACTATTGCAGTAACTTCCTAGGGTTAGTGTTAGGGTTAACCCTAACCCTAACACTAACCCTAACCCTAATTCTAACACTGTTAGGTGCGATAGTGTATGAGTTCCCCTAACCCTA
>Ga0209367_1012616_pt1 | contig 11007 bp, 8 predicted proteins | sample WorMetLIZISLAND2_FD_187412 | JGI IMG/M metagenome (GOLD analysis project Ga0209367, IMG submission 187412) | Marine gutless worms symbiont microbial communities from Max Planck institute for Marine Microbiology, Germany - Olavius geniculatus... ... | reverse complement strand
TTCTTCATTTCTCACCTTTTCAGTTTTTTTCTTATTTTAGTTGTCTTTACTTCATTCATTTTTCGAATTTTTGTCAGTTTTACATTTAGGACTATTTCTATTCTTAGTATCTCTCATTTCATTTTTCTTTTAAACAATTCAGTTTTTTTTAGTTTATGTGCTAGATTAAACTGACAGTGTGTTTGTCAGTTTTTGAGTGCAAATTTTTCATTGTATTGTATTGTATTGTAAAAGGACGAATGGGCGTCACTTGTAACGAGACTTAGGATGGCCGCGTACTAATCAAGCGCAGGTTTAATAGTTGTAAGCAAACAGTTTCTGATTTTGATCGAAGTTAGCGTGTTTATTAACGGTTAAGCTGATTTTTACAAGAAAATAAGCTAAGGCTCACGAGACGCGCGAAAGCCTATAGCAGTTCCTGTTCGCAAACTGTCAGCTGTTTTCACGAAAGACGGGCCAACAACGGTAAAATAACCACTTCTACGGGGGTACCGCTCTTTTATGCCCTCGTGCGCAGGTTTTCTTAAACCTAGAAAATCGAGACTTATACCGTCGAAATCTACGTTTAATGCTAAAAATTTCTTTTGCAGCTTGCCCATGTCTATCTCAATTGGTTTCAACGCAATTCGCTCTTGAAAAGTGTCTTGAAACCCAAAATCGCTAAAAAAAATCCATAAAAACCCCTATTTAAGCCTTCAAGGTCATCCAAGATCATTGAAATCGGTGGCAATCGAGAGCCAGTGTGCGACTTCTTATTAGTGAGTAATAGTAACCTAGGCTCTATCGCGCACCGTTACTGGGATACAGCGACTTATTGGCCAAAAACCGCAAATTTTGCCCACCCCCCTCTCATTTAGCGTCTTCGTTCGGGGTGACCCCCTTCGAATTTATGGAACAGCTTTACGGTTCCTGAAACTAGAGTCTTCCAGGCAGCGACGGTGAAGATTTGGTGATCGTAGCTTGCACCGTTTTTGACTAATCCACCCGTGTGACGGACAGACAGACAGAATTGCGATGGCTAGGACGCGCTGAAAGCAGTAGCTGCTTTTGCGCGTAAAAACTCTAGTTACCTGAAGACTCATTATCGAGAAAACAATACGGAAGCGTTTAAATGTAGGTTGGGAGGAACTCGATCACTTTTTCCGTGTTGTCGGATATTCAATCGTTTGCGTACGGGTCTTCGAATCGTTCAGTGGCCATGTACAAAGGACTGAAGGTTGCCGTCTACAGCGTCGACAAACCCGAACTCAATCTTACTCAAAAAGATCTCATTGAACTCGTCAACGTTCGTATTTCACTTGCATGTCGTAGGATTTATTCAGCCATTTGTGCTGATTTTTATTGGCGGCGACCACTCAACAGCTCCAGTTTTAGTCAAAATTGTCAAACTATTCATCATAGTTGTCGTCATCGTCAGAACGATGACACATTGAACCACAATAATGTTACAGACTAGATATTTGTATTTTTCAACTTTTATCGTTGTTGTTTTACTGCTATTGCTGTCCGCACGTTATTGTTTAGTTTAATGAACTGACTTGTGGTAAATTGTGTTGATTGTCGGTTTTTGTCCCAACTTTTTAACTTTTACTATCGTGCATTTCATACAATTTTCTTCTTTGCAGCTGAAAGAACTAAACCACGACAATATAAAGTCGTTCGTAGGAGCATGCGTGGAGCCTGGAAACATCTGTTATCTGATGCACTGCTGCAGCCGGGGCACTATTCAGGTTAGTCTGTGTTGGTATTGCACATACGTAATTCCGATTGAGGCCTATACTTAAAACGAATTAAAACCGAATCAAAGCACATATATACTCAATGAAGCATTATGTACAAATAATTTTACATCTGGAAAATAATTTGCAAATTTTTTTTAAAATTTAAACGAGACCAATTTTGGCAAGATGCAAAATCAATGATAACAGCATCGCTGCATCAAATTGTTTTACGTTACATTATATTACAGAATTTTGACCGAGAGTTAACTGTGGATTACACCAAGTAACATATTTTGTTTTATACGGAAATAAAAATTTTTCGGGAAACAGCATGTTATGCTGTGACATAAAATGTGGTGTGCATTATGCATTAAATGCACTTAAATGTCGTTCGCACTCTGCCGAAGATGTCGGAATAACTAGCAATCTTCTTGCGCACTCAAACAAAAGGGGATACGGTTGTTCGTGATGCCCAACCAACGAAGTGGATAATAAAACATCAGTTGCAACGTGACAATGTCATGACAAACACAGTTTATATTTTCTAACTTTTTTTCATTATTCGGACATTCACTGGTTCTACAGATGCTAATGTGGCCTACAATGTAAGTATGTGTGATAGAGCTTGCTCTGCACTATGCGACCTTGTTACATAGTTTCCTAGTGCGCAGTAAGAAATGACCGACCCCATCGCCCGTGGTGAAATTTCGTGGGAGTAAAATCGTGAATAGTTTGCTAAGAAAGACCACAGTCAGTTGCAGCTTGCAGCTGTATCTCTCTCCCACCGCATACCGCAGCTGCTGTCGCCTTAGCTAGGCCTAGACCTGCGTCACTTCCGGTCGATGCAGTCCACTGTCCGCCAGACTTTCCAGACTCAGTCCAGTCACGATTTCTCAACCCTGACCACAGCCGAACAGCTAGGCTATGGGCGGAAATGGCCTATGGCCATGGAAAGCAGGCCAGCCAAGTTCGTATTTAAGCTCCCACGTCATCTGGGTCTTCCTCTCTCTTGATCAAGTGCTGGCTTTCTGTCTGTGCTGGCTGCGACGGCTGGGAGAGCACGTGCTTGGAGTGTGTTCTTTGTTCATGCCGCCGTTATCATCTTCGTCGTCGTCTTAGTCGCTGCATGCCGTCGTCTCAGTGAACTTAATACAGAACTTCTTTCTACCTGTTTGGTGAGATTCGTTTCATTGTTTTGGGCCACATTTAACTTGGTATAAAAATTAGGACTCAAAAATTTATTAAGCACCAAAATTCGCTCATTGTCTTGTCTGTTGTCTGCTACGTACTGCAACGAGAAGTCGTGATAAAATGCATTTACTTACTGAGTCAGTTTTGCTGTTGTAGGACATTGTTAGAGACGATGAGATCAAACTGGATTGGTTCTTCAAAGCATCGCTGACAAGCGACATTGTCAATGTGAGCTTGTGTCATTAGCATTAAAGTTCTATTAACTTATTATCAAAACGTACAGCGCCATATGTCGCGAACGAATTAAAAGTGCATTACACCGTTGGCTGGTGGCGTGGCGTAGTTGGTAACGCGTTTCGGCTGAAACGAAGTTACTCTACGCCGGGCCCGATTAGTACTGCGATGGGTGACTGCCTGCAGGCAGGTAAACCATCTCGGTGCGAAGCCTGCCAGCTACGTCGACTCAGCCTTCTACCCTCCGTGGGACGGTAAAATGAGTAGTAGCTCATTTACATTGGTTATGAAAGGTGGGGACCTTGGTACAGCTGACTGGGGTTGCCTAGCCGGCCGCTGCGCCAGCCTGTGTCTGCAAGCTGCACACGGTGGCCGTGCGGCAGGCGGCTCTGGTTAGTGACGAAAGCGCATTAGAGGCGTGTTTGCGACGATGTGCTATACAAATTGACGACCTTTACCTTTTTACCTTTTCACCGTTAATTGCTTGCTATGTATATTATAAAAAACTGCAAGCAATTTATTTAATGTTGTATAAGCGTTGATGTGAAACGGCAAAAATCAAAAACTATAAGCACAAATTAATGTATTAGCTTAAACATTTAATCTGTTGTCAGTAGCCAGATAAAAATGTCTAAGCTAATGCATAATGTTCGTGCTTATACTTTTTGATTTATGCCATTTTACATCAGCGCTTATACAACATTAAATGAATTGCTTGCAGTTTTTTGTATATAATATTTGCGGTTTTATTAAAGTTTGAAAGGTCTCTGAACAGTTACTTTGTACACAACAACAACTACTACTACTACTACTGCCTCCAGCATCTTGGATTTTGTTATTTGTTTAACATAATGGCAAGCCTGTGTGTGGGACCGCAAATTTAGTTTAAATAGCGGCCGCCGCCATCTTAAATTTATTATTTTTGTCGATTTTGGTCACATGATCTACTTCTAGTAGCAGCCGACGACATTACTGCAAAATTTCATTAATCTGTATCAATCGGCGGCTGAGTTATTGCTGTTTGTGCACAAATCTAAGATGGCGGCCGCCGCCATCTTGGATTTTATTTTTGTTCAATATTTTGGCATGCTTGCACGTAGGACCTCAAAAGTAATACAAATGCCAAATTTCGTGCAATTATATGCAATAATAAACGAGTTATGAGTAATAAGTGAAATTCAAAATAATGGCAGCCGCCATTTTGAATTTATTATTTTTGTTCATTTTGGTCAAATGTTTCATTTCCAGTAGTAGCCGTCTACATTACTGCAATATTTCATTCATTCACGTCAATCGGCGGCTGAGTTATTGCTGTTTGTGCAAAAATCCAAGATGGCGGCCGACGCCATCTTGGATTTTATTTTTGTTCAGTATTTTGGCATACGTGCGTGTTGGACCTCCAACGTAATACACTTGCTAAACTTCGTGCAAATATGTGTAAACGAGTTATGAGCGATAGATAAAATTTAAAATGGCCGCCGCCGCCATTTTGAATTTATTATTTTTGTCCATTTTGGTCAAGTGTTTTATTTTCGGTGACAGCCGTCCACATTTCTGCAAAATTTCATTCATCTACGTCAATCGGCCTCTGAGTTATTGCTATTTGTGCAAAAATCAAAGATGGCGGCCGCCTCCATCTTGAATTCTATTTTTGTTCAATATTTTGGCATACGTGTATGTAGCACCTGAAGCGTAATACGCATGCCAAATTTCGTACAAATATGTGCAATAATAAACGACATATGAGCGATAAATTAAATTCAAAAAGGCGGACTTCGATTCAGTTCAATTCCAATTAGTTTGCGAAATGTACTATGTGAGTTCAATTCTTTTTCGTTTCGTTTATGCCTAGTTTAGTCGTGTTCGTTCGCTTTGTGCAAAAAGATGTACGTTAACTCTATGCAGGGAATGGTTTACTTGCACAAGTCGGTGTTTCAGTCACACGGTAACCTGTCCAGTGCCAACTGTCACGTCGACAGTAGATGGGTTGTCAAGATCTCGGGATTTTCGCTCCATGCGTTCAAAAAGGAAAACAACATAGATGAGGTTAGCGGGCGTTTCTTGCTGTTACTGGTGATGATTGTCTTCATATTTATATTCATATTTTGCAATTAAAATTGCGTGTAAAAGTCATAAGTCAATTAAAGTCGCAGATGGGAGAACATCTGCTCCATCGCTGGAGTTACGATTTGATTACTGCTGTTACGAAAAATGGTATATTGCTGTTCGCGGTAGTGACCACAGTATTGTTTCCAACTGATTTTTTTCTTTGTCCTCTGGATAACTCACGAACCGCTAGTCCGAAAAGTCTTGGTTTGCGGCGTAATTTATTAAAATTTTGGTCTTACATCTGTTTTATCTAGCACCTTGTACAAATTGCTTTGACCAACAGTAAAAAGTTAACATTTAGCTTCGGATATAAGCAGTCTAAGTGTCGCGATTTGAGAACTTTTTGTGTTGAATGAAAGCATTTGCCTGACCGTAGGAGGGCGAGTTTGCATTCTACCGTGATCAGCTGTGGACAGCCCCTGAGCTGCTGCGTATGACAACTCGACCCATCAACGGAACTCAGAAAGCTGACGTCTACAGCTTTGCGATCATTCTGCAAGAAATCTTGTTCAGAACGGAACCGTACTTTGTTGGCATCGATTCACCGAAGAGTACGCATCCAGTATCTCAGTCTGTGTACATTTTCGTTAAGCAACTGGACTAATCGGTGCTACAATGTTTCGACACATACAGAAGAAGTTCAAACACTGTTTGTATTTTTACGCTCGAAAGCAGGTACTGCTTTCAGCGCGTCTTAGCCATCTCAATTCTGTCCGTCCGTCCGTCTGTCACACGGGTGGATCAGTCAAAAACGGTGCAAGGTAGGATCACCAAATCTTTACCGTCGGCTACATGGAAGACTCTAGTTTCAGAAACCGTAAAGCTTTTCCATAAATTCGAAAGAGGTCACCTCGAACGAGGGCGCTAAATGAGAGGGAGGGGGGCAAAGTTTACGATTTTTGGCCAATAAGTCGTTGTAAGCTCAGTAACGGTGCGAGATAAGGCCTAAGTTACTATTAATCACTAATAGGAAGTCGTACACTGGTTCTCGAATGGCGCCGAATTCAATGACCTTGAATGACCTTGAACGCCAAAGTAGGGGGTTTTATGGATTTTTTGGCGATTTTGGGCTGCGAGACAAGTTTATATCATTTACAAGGTGGCGCCACGCTACTACCGTTAGGCATATGCGATCCAGATATAGAATTTGGTATTTGTATATTAACTTAGTGTGAACACCCCAATTTTCAGCTAAACTACTGAATCGGAACTGCTATAGGCTTTTGCGCGTCTCGTGAGCATTGGCTCAAATTTCTTGTTTCCTTTGCCACGTCTATGAATACGTGTTAGAATGAGGAACAATGATCGGTAAAATAAGCAACGTTTTTAATGATAAGCTTCGTGAGTCACTGAACAAACATTCAGAAGACAAGAAACTGTTAAAAATTATGACAGAAATGAAGTCGATAACATATTGTCAGTAGCCAGCAGCAAAATACCAAATGAACAAGAAGACAAAGTACAGAAACAAAGAAAAACGATGCATGTCGGTAATATTTTTGCAAGTGAAATGATTATCGGAGTTAATTTGTCACGTTGAAATGCTCCAACATTGTTTAATAGTACGTTATTAATTTGTTTGACAACTGTCTGGTGATTTACTGACATTAGGTCCCATAGTTTTCGCCGTATAGAGCTGCTGTAGTTGTGACCACAGACTTGCCTCAGTAACGTCGTTGGTCGCGTCGACGAAGTTAGTCCACCATACGTCTAACCGAACTATAACGTCGTCATCGATGATTGTTCGCAAATATCTATACCGTCTTGAAAATCAATTGAGCCATCCAGTCTAACTCATCTTTGCCATCGCTCTGTCTGTATGACGTAATGATCATTAGAGATCACTACAGAAGCCTATAGGGAAGAAAGCGTAAAAGATGCGCAGCAGTATGCCATGTAGATGGTAGCTAAAACTGCCGGTGTCGTGGGAAATTTGTCGCACCTGGAAAATTTTTTCCATTTTCATATTGTCGTAATGCAACTAACGCTAAACCTAACCCTAACCCTAAATTTAATCCTATCCTTAATCTTAACCCTAACCTGTACTGCTGCGTGTGGGAATAATTTTTCGGTGCGACGAATTTTCCACTAAACCGGCATACTGGCTTCTGGCTTCATTGGGTTTAGATACTAATTATCAGAGGCTTTTTTCTATACCTGGTGGGCGAAGCTTGCACCCAATAAAATTAGGGGCAATTTACACCCTGTACTTAACAAAACTGTCTCATTACAGAGGGGAAGAAGACCGAAAGTGAAAGACTTGACACCGAAAGCGAGGCGGGGAAACCTGAGCCCAATTTCGATTCCAGATTTGGGGGACAGAAGTCACTGCTAATTATCGGCGTCGTCGAAACATACTCATTTCATTGAATGGTGTACAGTGATCGTGGAGAGAGTCAAAGACACTCGTACACCGTTCTACAGGCCAGCTGTTCCCCAGGAAGAGTCTGATAGCGTACATCCTGACATCTTGATTCTGATGAAACAATGCTGGGCCGAAGAACCGGCCGGAAGACCTTCGTTTGCCGATGTCGCCAAAGCTCTCAAGTACATCAACAAAGGAAAGTAAGTATTGTTCTGTATTACAAGTTTAGGGCAAACCTTAGGACGGTGTTGCTTATTCGTTTGTCTTGTTGCTAAAGTTTGTGGTAGTCTACTGATAACATATTCCTATGATAACATTATGAACATCCAGCGCGTAACTATGAACAGTTCAATAATTTGTCCGTTGTAGAAAGTTTGACATAATGGACAGCATGCTGCATAAGCTGGAGAAGTACGCGGACAACCTTGAGAGCATCGTGGAACAACGAACTGCCGAACTGATGGATGAGAAACAGAAAACAGATATGCTGCTTCACCGCATGCTGCCAACGTAAGCTTTATTCGCTATTGTCTTAGTCAATTATTTAGCCTACACAGTGGTAGGCAAACCACAACTAATCTTAACTTCTGGTAAACAAATTGGCTATCCTGTAGGCTAATGTGAGTAAATCTTATTATCACTTTATGTAATTTCCGACATTAAACGCTGACGGTCAAAGTGAAATTCAATAAATTTCCTTCGGAACTATCACGAAACCTAACTTTGTACTTACTTGATTTAGGACTATGGCTTGTAGTATCGTCGTTGTGTTTAAAATCTTTAATGCCACCCACCAAAGTTAAATGGTTGGAGCTAGACCACGTTGGTGTATGGCCTAACCAATGAAAAGTTGTTTGTTTTGCTGAAAATTATTATAACTTTTTATTTTACTAATTTGTCAGAATTATTATAAGTTTACTGATCTTATTATTGAGGTATGTACATTTGGGTGAATAGCAATGTCTGCGTTTGTAGTTTTGTTGCGAATGAGCTGAAAGCAGGACGTAATGTGGCTCCACAGATGTATCCTAGCGCCACGATCTACTTCTCTGATATTGTCGGCTTCACCGCGTTGTCGTCGGAAAGTTCTCCGATACAGATCGTGGAACTGTTGAATGATCTCTACAGTACGTTCGACGACACCATAGCACGCTACGACGTCTACAAGGTCCCAGTCACGTGACACTAATTGTTGAAGTGTATCATGTAGTAGAGCGCGTACAGAGCGACGTAACTGAACTGTATTAAACTAACAGCTTAGTTTTTGACGAACTGGCCAATAGGCAAGCAGTGATGCATTACAGTAGGCACCATCTAACGGCGTCGGTGGCCTGCGTGACTGCGCTCACGTCCGCTTCAACCAATGACCAATGAGCTCGCCCTGCTTGCCTGTCTGTCAAATCGTCAAAAAGTAAACTAATTTAACCGTGTCAGTTCAGTTCTGTTCAGTTACGTCGCTCTGTACGTGCGTGTTTTTGCAGTCCACTTCAATGCAGAGTGTACGTACGATATAACATAACCTGTCCATTTGTATGTGAGATAACTCAAAAAGTTATAAACGGCTTATAGTGACTTTTCAAAGGGTTGGAAGGAAATAATTAGATTTTGGTGGTAAATGCCAAATAATCCTGGGCTGTTTGGCACATTAGGAGACAAGACCTGTGTAAAGTATGCACGGCCGTATTCGCGAGCTGGCAGCAGCACCATTCTCGACAAAGGTTTGACAACTTTGACTGCTTTGAGTTCGAGTTCTGATGTTCTAGCAATGCATTCCTGCTGGTTTTCCATGCTTTATACTAAGCGGATTAAATCGTGGCTTACACGATCAGGTGGAGACAATCGGAGACGCATACATGGTGGTGAGTGGATTGCCGAAACCTAACGAAGGCCGACATATTGCCGAGATCTCCAGTATGGCTCTTGAGCTTCTGGATCAAGTATCCCACTTCACGATTCGACATCGTCCTGACGAGACGCTCAAACTACGCATTGGAATACACAGCGGACCATGCGCTGCAGGTGACATTAGATTATAAACTACAAGAAGCCCAGCTGTCGCTAGGGAAGACGAATTACATCCTACACAGTTCTTATTGCAGTACTGACTTTCAAGGTCACTCAAAGTCTATGATTTTTATCTCATCAGAAAAGACGTATGCGATTTCCTATTAGGCCTAGTCATCAATAGCAAGTTTGGCCCTATCTCTCACTATTTCTAAGACATGGTCTGTTTTCGGTTGAAAAACGCAAATTTTTTCTACTCTTTTCATTCAACTTCAAATTTGAAAATGTTTCCTTTAAATTGCATGTCCCAAATTTTGTACGCAGAGAGCCTCGACAATGTGTTAATTATTTCTGTAAATTGTAAAAAGTTTTTCCTTAAAGCCTACTAGGATATATTTGTTACATAAGCTTAAGGCAACAGACGGACGGACGGACGACAATTTGCCATAGACGCGTACGGTACAGCATAGCTGTAGCGCGTCAATAATGTTTTTACTCAATATGTAAGCGTTTTGTCATACAAAGTGGCGAAATTTTAACGCTGTTAAGATTTTACTTCGCAATCCGCGGTGTACGCGAAGGCGTTTAGCGCAACACATACTTATAAGGGAAAGGAGAAAGGAAAGGGGATGGAAGGGAGAGTCGAGAAAGAGAAGAAAGGGGAAAAGAGGAGGAGAGGGGAAAGGAAAAGGGAGAAAAAGAGACAGAAAGGGGATTGGCCTAGGGCCCGCAAAACCTTAGTCCGCGGGCCTGCAGTTAGCGTAACATGGACGGCAACTAGGGCCTGAGAAAATAGATCAGCTGGTCAGGTCCGCTCATCGGATTCGATCGACCCTTTAAGATTCTATACTTAATGATACGTAGTAGCCTATACGCAAAGGCGTTTCACAGCACGCAACATGTGACTGATGTATATTATACAGGAGTGGTGGGACACGCAATGCCAAGGTACTGTCTGTTTGGTGACACGGTAAACACGGCTTCACGCATGGAATCATCTGGAGACGGTTAGTAACTTGTTCCCGCTTTAAACCGTGGTTACGTGCAAAGCAAGCGAAGTTTTTGCAAGATTCAGAGATCCCAATTTTTTTATGTTCGTTCTTGCATGTTTGTTTAAGAATAGGCTTGTAGCCTAATTATACGACTATGTTTTATGTCGCTGACTATGTTTTAGCTTACAGGTTAAGTAACTTCAGTTGTACCGTTTTAACCGTTGATGGTTGCGTTTCAATAAATCACAGGCTGCGCGGTAGCGCCAGCCCTGTTGTAAAGGTGACCAGCCATTTCAATGGGAAACTCCAAAATTTGACCCCTCGTATTTCCCAAACCCCTTAATTTTTCCACACCAAAATTTGCACAGATGATTATGTCCAGCATATCTCC
>Ga0209367_1012614_pt1 | contig 11008 bp, 4 predicted proteins | sample WorMetLIZISLAND2_FD_187412 | JGI IMG/M metagenome (GOLD analysis project Ga0209367, IMG submission 187412) | Marine gutless worms symbiont microbial communities from Max Planck institute for Marine Microbiology, Germany - Olavius geniculatus... ... | reverse complement strand
ACAGGTACACACTGTACAAGCCTCGATGTCATCTGAGTGTCCGTCAGCATTTCTTCAGTCACAGGGTCATCAACAGTTGGAACAGTCTGCCAGATGACGTTGTCAGTGCTACATCGGTGAACAGTTTTAAGTCGATGGTCGACAAGTGTTTAGATTGGGGCATTTAAAGCTCTGTGCTTCTCAGCCCGTCATCTTCAAGTTCAAGTTAAGTTCAAGTTTAAATGGTCTAGTCCGACGGGGGTTTAATATCGTTCCGTTCTGCTAAGCATACAATCTGCGTCAGTCAGCCAGGCAGTTTTTAACAGGCATCTAGGGCCTATTTAAACGAACTAAACCAGCTATTCTGTAGGTAACAAGGAATTACGTATATATCGGTACACAATGGCACAAACTCGCCGATGTCCACCCTGGCGGTAGCCAAATGACGATCGCCAACCTGCACGGAGGGATGGCCAGGCTGAGTTGATAAAAATTTAAGACTGGACTTAAGACCCGTTTGTTTCCCGCCTCCTTCCCATAGCTGCCTGTAAAGTGACCAAAATGCTAGACATTTTTAGGCCTACTTCAAATTTTAACGTGATGTAATCAAAGATTGAATACAAGTTGAAAACAAGCGACGTGGAAATTACTACTGCTGCTGTAGTGAATGAATTGAAGATGCAAGTAATGCTGATTGGTTTAATTACCTTCATATTGATGTCAGGTATTGATACTTGGATGTAAATGCGTTGTGTCTGGCCGTTATTCTTAGCAGGTGATGTTGCAATATTGTCCGAAATTGTATCGTAGTAGTTCTCCGTCTCCATTAGGCCTATGTGTGGTGTTTCAAGCCAAGTTTAGTCTACACATGCATCGGTTCAGCGAGCTATTTAAAATCAGCGTTAACATATTCTTACCTATTGAAATTATCAGTTAGCTAATTAACCATTTGGCTTAACCCCGTGCTCTGCGAGACACAAGATAAAAACTACGCATTGTTATGTTGAAATATCGTCGGGAAATTAACTAGATCTATGGCGATGTATCAGTAAAACTTTGAGAAATCTACCGTTAACTTCATAAACGTTGTGTGGAATTCGTTGACTGTTCAGGCCTAATAAAAATACAGGGCCTACCGGTACTCAGTTTAATGTATAGAAAATGTGGCTTAACATAACTATATTCTAACTTCTAAGACGGATTTATTGTACGTATAGTAACTGGATGTTTTATTAGTTGAGTAATAGGCCTATGTTGTCTAATGTCTTCGCCGTTTCATCATAGACATACACAGATGTCCATGCCTCTGTCTTTACAGTCAGCAAACAGATTGTCATGCTATGATTCCAAAGTCGTTTATAAAATAATCACGATTACAACCTATATTTGTCATTATCATGAAGGTTAACTCCAAAAAATCCAACTTTATGTAGAACTGAAAAAGTTCCATTCTGACTAAATCTTTTACGTTTTCTCATTCGCAAACCACATTGTAATACCTGTAGTCTTTAAGAGACGCAACCTGCGAAATATATTTATGACAATAATTTACTGCAGTACTGTTCGAACTTCGGAGACTCTTACTCCACTCGCGAACACTTTTCCATCGACTTTTCTCAATGAAACTCTTCAGCCTCAAGCGTCATGTAGGCCTACAACACTGCATCACGAGTGCGGTGAGCAGTACGGACGTAGGTGACGCGACATCGGCTCAGGTCAACTCAAGTGACGTACTATTCGTTAGTCAGCAACCGGAGGTAGGCCTACACATTATAATGTGACAGCACATACTAGACAGATATCGCACGCTCGAGCGTGACGTAGGTCCATTGATGCTGATCAGCCAAGCGAAACAACTACCGGCCATCGTTACTGGCGTATTCAGCATAGGCCCTATTCTAAAACACGTTCGAATACCGCCCAAGCGATCCATTAGGCCTAGGTGTTCTTTTTTGGTCTGTGCAGAACAACAAAAGCCATTAGTTAGATATCTATAAAACGTTCTTTTTGGGACAAAAATACCTGGACAGACAAGACCCGACCAATTTAGCAAAAATCAACATCACAAAAACAGGGATTATCATCACATCAACAAGTAATCCGAGCTAATGCTCATGAGACGTGCGATAGCCTATAGCAGTTCCTGTTCGCAGGTAATCTTGGTCTGTCTCCACCCATTTCGTCGCAATTCACTCTTTTCCAGCCCAGATCGCCAAAAAATCACTAAAACCTCCAAAAAATCACTAAAACCTCCAATTTTAAAGGTTCAAGGTCATCAATGTTGACAATCCTAAAAAGCTCGTAGCCAGTGCTTGTTATGTTAAGCAGCATATCTCACCCTAGACAAGCCAATAACGGTAGAATAACGTCTTTTTAAGGGGGAGGGTGTCCCTATTTCTCCCTCTCGTTCGTGGGGACCCCCTTCAGCCAGTGGTACGAAATTTTGTCACGAAATACTGGAGACTCTAAGCTATCATATGGTAGAAACCAGAAGTCTCCATCTCAGCTGAGCTCTGATCGGCACCAGGTCGTGACAAACACCAAGACAGACACCATAGCTAATACGCGCTATCTCTCGCGCGTAAAACGAACGCTGATTTTGGCTATGCAGGTTTCGTTTAGGCTGGCTGACGTCCAATTTTCTTAGCGACAGCTAAGCTTATTGTTAGTACTTAACAGTTACGATCCACGCGGCAATTAACATCATTTCTACATCCTACATCCTTCGGCAAATAGACTGAAAATACAGAACACTCAAAAAATACCGTCCAAAATAGCTGCTGATGTTTCTTACTCGTAAACTGTTTAATTTAGTCTAAAACTACTGCAATTTATGTATCCAATTTGTGCATTATTTGTACTGCATAAAAACTGATGCCGACATTGAAAACACCGATTTTCTGTGTCATAGAATTAAATGACAACATTACGCAGCCCATAAACAGATGTCATTCTACACAAATATAAGTCTGTCAAACTACAGATGTCACAAGCTAATAAATGAGTAACTAATCATGGATGACCAAACAAAATACCAGACATCTTACTTCATACATCGAGTATATGCGAGTTATCATTTTTGAATTCGTAAAAATACAACTTTGACAATTCGTTTTTGCAGATCCTTAGTAACCAGAACTTCATAATTGTTTAAAATTATTGAATTTTTAAAAAAAATTCTGAAATTCAAATTCTCATTCTGTCTCACTTTTTTCCTACAAAGTCACAAACTTTTTTCTGACGTGGACAGCAGTTTAAATCTAAAGCAATGTTCCTACGTCTCCATGGTGTTCAGCAAAGCTCAGGAATAGGTGCTTTCTCAATCACTGGCGCTGGGGCTACAGGGTAGGCCAAAAAGCGAGGCCACTTCATCTTGTAACATTAAAAGTACGTATACTAGCAACATTCCCGGCGGGTCCACTCCGTTCTGAAAAGATCATAAAATCACTCCGTTATCCGGGACCTCAACCCCCCCAGGCTGCCCGTAGGGGAAGGTGGAAAACAAGGTGGGGGCACCTGTACCTAAGACCCGAGGACTCAAACGCTGTGGTCGGGGTCCTCGACCGTGCAACACAGAAGGTGCTAGAGGGGTAGGACAGACATCACAGACGACAGACAAACAAACAATACACACATTATAGCAAAATTTATCAGACTGGAACAGAATCAGGCATAAATCACCACTATTTAATTCTCAACAGTAATTCGCAATTTATCTGAAACAAGTTCGGCACATAAAGTGGCGCCAGCTAGCGAAAAACAACAGCCGTAATAAGTGACAATTTGTTAGTGGTTTTGTTAAGTATGTCAATGATCAGTTTTGGTCTACCCTGTACAATGCACGATATCTAATGTCAACCGTACCTACAGACATCACCTTCCCACCACTGCGTACGTGCACACTAGGTTTCAAATTCCGCTCTGATGTAGCTCGAAAGATATCAGTTGACAGTTGATCCATTATATTACACCCACGTAGCCATCACTCAATCATTCACCCTATCTGACTGCACAGAGTCTCAACAGAAAGCGTAGCAAAATATCAATAGCAGAATGGGAAAACATCCTATCTACAGCTGTCTATGGCAAAACGTCCTTACCGCAAACTACAACGTTCTTCAAAATGCTAATTAAATGACTATTTCATTACGTCACAAAGTATAGCAAACAAATGGAGGCGTTATTTACTAACAAACTTTACAAGAACATTAAAGGAAACTGGAATAAAAGTTCGAAAAATTGCACTGCGTGGAAAGTTGTTCTTGATTTTCTTGAAATGTTGTCGGTAACAAATAGGTTGCTTTGCCACTCTATCCTCAATATTTCGCTTTCAGCCGATTGCTACAGTCTACAAGATAATTCTGGTCCAATTTGAGAACAGTCACAACCGACGTGGAATCTAAGTGACTTGCGTGGATGTGAAACAAATCTACAAATCTAGTTGCTGCTGCGAATGCCAAGTGCCTGCTCCAACTCCACTCTTCGCTGCTGAACCTGCAACAGCCAGCCAGCACTCAAATACAATGTTAAACATTAACGATATGTCTATCGCTCCTGGTGGTAACTAACCCCAGAACTATGAAGCATCACCTGCCATATGGGATTGCCCTGTGTTACCTGCCTCACAACAACACAGGTAGGCGAAGGTGCGATGGCATAATCGCAGCCAAGCAAGACGGTGCTTGACTCACCTATCCTGGAGCGGAGGGATGAAACTCCGAATCAAAATCGGGCACAACTTCCCCTCCCCCCAGTTGTGGGCTGAGGTCACCCCCAATTTCTGACTCAAGTTTTCCCCTCCATTTTGGGCTTCTTTACCCTCTAGGGAGGAAGTTTTGTTAAGGGTGTAGTTTCCCAGTAAAAAAATAAGGGAAAGTAAAAAACAGAGGGGGATAAATTATTGTTAAAGATGCAGACTGGAAAATAGGGGGAATAAAAATAGAAGAAAACTTTGTTAAAAGTGTAGATTGCCCAGTAAAAATAAGGGGAAGTAAAAACAGGGAGGGGAAAGTTTTTTGTTAAATGTGCAGATTGAAAAATAGGGGAAAAGTAAAAAAATAGGGAGGGAAGTTTTTAAAGATGTAGTTTGCCCAGAGAAGAATAGGGAGAAAGTAAAAAATTGGGGAAAAGTTTTGATCTACAGCCTTATCAAAACTCCCCCCTATTTTTCGCTGGGTGCAAGTTGCGCCCACCAGCTATAGGAACAGAAGCCACTTGTCCAGCATCCTAACCGTGATGCCACCAAGGCACTACCATTCAAACAGTACAGCACAAATTATTGCAATTTTCTGTTTGGCTCATCCAGCTAAAACACACATAATGCATGCGCAGCCAGAATCGTCATCACCGGCCAAGTCTGGATTAAACTCCGATTAGGCCGAGTAATAAACGTAAGGCCGAATTCTCAGCGAACATGCTTTGAGAATGATTCTCCAGACAGACACAAAGGTTTGATGACGCCTTTATTTCTATAATTTGTGACCGTCAGCAGATCAGCAGATGCTTATGTGTACATTTATCTAGCTACGAGTCACATTTATTTATTACTTATAACTTTCAGAAGTTAAAAGACCTATTCTTTGAGCAACCAGTGTGGCAAACGAAGAAGAAAACTCACTATGTGGACGTTTGCAAAGTTGTGCCAGTATATTTTTTAAAAATTGTTGTGCAAAACCTAGACTTAAAAAACAGAATGTCAGTAACTGACACAGTTCACAAACAAAAAGCCTTATTTCAAAGGTTATATGCGACAGTGGGTTAAAGCCAGTGTTGTTGTCCTTGGCCTTGGTCCTTGGCCTTGAGGTGTCCTCGAGGACAAGTTTTGAGTCCTTGGACTTGAGGGTAAGTCCTTGGTTTTGGCCAACAAGTCCTTGGTCTTGCAACGCCTCAATATGTCAGACTTATAGTCATAAATCACTTCCCCTGCAATAAAATAACCTGGCAAACAAACTGACACCAGCAGTCTGTTTGTTTCTGCACCCTGGATTCACCCGTGTTGTGTCTTGGCTCCCTGACCACTGCATCTGTGTGGTGGTATCACGTGATCGTAGAGGCCTATACAAGGAACTACAATAGCCCTGGAGGCATGGTGACCATGCTATTCCCGGCACGGCCACCTTGTTGTAAAATTCAATTACCGGTACTTCCACCATTCCACGTGCTACCAGCTGCACTCATTCTGTCGACGGACTGATCTTCCCTGTGACCGAATGTCTCGCCGAACATTTAGCAGACTGTTTAATGCAGGCCTCCTCTAATGTCTGCATTGCTGGACAGTCCAATATGTCTATTTCTTAGTTTTCTAGGCTATTGTGTATGCACATCTGTGAGTTTTAACTTGTAGGTTAAACGGATGCATAACAAACATTTGTGATTGTGATGAAGAATTTGCATTGCATTTGACTTGCGATGGGGGTAGAAAATAGAGCCAGTTGTATAGGGCATCGGTAGTAGTAGTAGGCAATGGCATACTATGCACAATGACTCTGGCAAAACTTTACAGATACAGTGGGTCACTTTTTGACTTAGACTTTCGCAACTTCACTTTTTGACTTAGACTTTCGCTGAGTCTTTTCGCTGAGCGAAAGCTAAAGCTGAGCGCTAAAGTCTGTACTTAGACCACAGTTCAACTAAACTTTGGTCTAAGTCTACCGACTTAGACCAAAACGATTAAAAATGGCGGAAAACAGGTAAACCTAACAGGAAATAAATCAACCATTTACGCTTGGACTTGCTTATTTAATTGCGCCGCGCATGCAAATAACGAAATTACGTAATATCTGACGTCATTGCATATTTATTACGGCGTTTATTTTTGATACCAGACTGCTTAAATTTACTAAACTATCCGTATGCATAGGACTGTAAATAGTCGCCATGTTTTCGCTCAGCTCAAGTCAAAAGTTGAAGTGGATTCAGACTCAGCGAAAGTTAAGCCCTATGGGCTAAAGCTATCTCTTCCATGCAAATCGAACCGACTTTAGCCAGGTTAGTTCGGCTCAGCTTCGGTCTAAGTAGGCACTTTAGACTCAGCGAAAAGTCTCAGCGAAATCACTTCCCTTTTTGACTTAAGTAGGTACTTAGACCGAAGTTTAGACTCAGCGAAAGTCTAAGTCAAAAAGTGAAGTGACCCAGTGGCTTCACCATGATTTGGTGCAAGGAATCATAAAAACTAAGAGAAAATAATTTTAGAGCGACATGTTCAACTGAATGGTGATTATGAAGTATAAACTGCAGTTAAAGTTCAAACTCCATTTTCCAAGGTATAGATCAAGTAACGAAAACATTTCTAAAGCAGTCCTTGAATGTGTACTTGAGATCATGTCCTTGACCTTGGCCTTGAAGGTCAAGTCCTTGTTAACAACACTGGCTAACGCACAGTTTTAATCAAGCGACATATAAGGATGGGAATCGTATGTTACCTTGCCATAGAAATATCTGCAGACGGCCTCCTGTGCCCAGGGCTCATAGTAAAAGTCAGCTCTTCTTTCCTCTTCGGGGTTGCCAGCCACATCCGTCATTGTCTATCATCGGAAAACACAAGGATGATTACAGCAGTAAATCAAACTGACTACAGCAAAAAATGGAACATTCTGAAGTTGCAAAGTTTTCAGATACGCTACACAACACAGAATGTTTTATGCTGCAGAATAATTACTGAAAATTCTGAGCAAAAATCCTAACATTATAGCAATGCTGCAGAAGACAAATTCACTTGCATAATGGCATATGTGCCACTTATAATCAAATACCGAATTCTTAGTCTTGCAATCTACAGGGCGGGCCATCAAAAACGTGGCACTTTACTTTTGTCCATATCTTTGCCAATTAATGACCGATTTTCAAAATTCTTTCACTGGCACACTCTGCAGACATTTTGCAATAATATCATTATTATATATCCTCTTCTTCTTCTTCTTATGGCCTACTCTTCCAGAGCATAGCCGTGTCCACGATGTGGCACCAGTCCGCCCGCCCAGAAGCTTTTCTCCACGCAGAAGAAAGACCAATGTTCAGAGGTCTCAGGTCTGCCTTCACTGAATGTAACCAGGTGTAACTGGGTCTCCCTGCAGGCCTTCTCCAATCCGGAGGAGGCTTACGTATCGCGGCAGCAATGGCAGGATGGTGATCTTCATCAGGAGAGCTGCGGGCGATGTGACCGAAGAAACGGAGCCGTCTGCTTGTAACTATGCTGGAGAGCGGCTCACCACACCATAAATGCGTCTTTACACTACCTTGTGAAACACAAATGTAAGAAAACCTAATCATAATAAGAAGCATTTAAGTAAATGAAAAAAAAAACACTTCAGACCAACATTGTAATGAATGTTTGTATGACAATAGACTGTATTAGACCCACACAGTCTAGTGTTATACAGATCATTCACTGCAATGTTGATCTGAAGTGTTTTTTTCCAATTTTACCAAAATGTTTGTTTGTTATTAGTTATACATGCATATTTCATTCATATTTCACAAGGTAGTTTAGAGACGCATTTACGGTGTGGTGGGATGTACAATAATCACATTATTGCAAATTGTCCGCAAAGTGTGCCAGTGAAAAATTTTTTAAAATCAGTTAATAACTGGTGAAGATATGGACAAAAGGAAAGTGCCACGTTTTTATGGCCCACGGTGTAGACTCGGACTAGATTTTAATCGTCACCAGCTAAAATCACACGTTAAAAATGTGTACTAAAACTCTCACTCACTAATTCACCCTCTATTATTTATTACACGAGCTACCAAATAAAACTATGGTCAAAATAAAAAACAACTCTTGAGAGCATGCCTTGAGATCTCGGGTCTGAGAGACTAGCCAGCTGCTGATGAACTCCTGCGGGTTTTTGGCAAATCCAAGAAAGAAATCACGGTTCATCTTGAGCTGATTTATTGTCTCGACCGTCTCATGAATCTACGCCATCAGTGACATCAGCATCAGCATACGCATTGGCTTGCACGTTTGATTTGATGTTTAGTCGGCCTAATACTTTTACGCTCTGACAGGGCTGCAACCGATTAAATTTTTATCATTAATTAATTTGCAAAAATTAACCAAAATTAATTGACTAATTTTTGTAGTCAAAAAATAGCACAAAAAACGGAGAATTCAACTACTGGCTGTTGTTATCTTTTGCAAACTAAAGCAAAATTGAAAAAAGTGTAGACAGTTAAACTAACACTATACAAGTAAAAATCTTGATGACATTAATACGTAACATTTCATAACACTCATTTCAGACGTTATAACGTCCAAAATTGTAATCGATTAAAAAAATTTCAACTGATTAATAATTTTAATGACTGATCTATTAATCGTTAATTTCTACGGGCCTAATTTCAATCTAGCAAACTGGCTGCAACATAAAATAAAGATATTTCATTTGTTCGAGACATTGACTGCATTGCTGAATAATGAGACATTTTACCGACACTTTGCGGTGACACTGCTCAGCAAATTGCAGCAATCATGCATACCATATCACTCTGACAGCATCAGTAAGAAAATGTAGCAGTATTTAACTGTATGACAATGCAGGGCTCCCAGGAACAAGAAGTGAAATTTCAGGACCCAATGTTTACAAAATTTCAGGACAATTTCAAGACATTTTTGTCGGTTTCACGAGGCTCAAGACACAGGAAATGCACATTTTTCTGTTCTCATAAATGTTATCCATTGAAGTAGACCAGTACTGCAGTCCTAAAAATGTTATTAAGGCACTGTTATGAACATACTAAAGCATAACTGTAGTAAGCAAGTAAGTAAGCCAAGAGTACTGACAAGAGTCCTGTTAACTAAGTAAAGTACAAAATGAATGCAATGCAGTAACGACAGCATAACAAAGGTCCATATCAGGACATTCTGACCAAATGGATAAAATTTCAGGACAATTGCTGACTTCAGGACAATTTCAAGACATCTGTTAAATTTCAGGAATTTCAGGACAACAGGGAGCCCTGGTAATGCAATAAAATGCATCACAAATGCACCGAATATTATGCTACCGCTATGCAACTGAGTTGGCGACTTGGTCTATCGGCAACACCGTTGGTTGCACTAACCAAGTTAATGAGCCGGGTTAGCACTGATATAGATGATAGTTAACAGGCTCGTAAAGCCCAAATTCCATTACGCCAACTTTGCGACAAAGTCCGGGACGCGAACGTGTCGCGGACACAAATAAAGAAAGTCCGTGACACAAATCACGTCGCGGACTTTCGTGATTTGTGTCCGCGACATTTGTCGCCAACTTTCCCCATGCATTGTAACGGGCTAAATTCAATTACAGCGACACAGACGTGTTTGACGCGGACTTGGTCGCAAACATCTCGACATGTTGAGATAGTTTGTGTCCGCGACTTTCGTGATTTGTGTGGGCGACTTTCACCGAAACTTCGTGGTTTCATGATTTGTCACCGTTTGTGTCCGCGACTTTCCCCGCGGGGAAGTTTCGGTAAAAGTCGGCGTAATGGAATTCGGGCTTAACCAAGCTAGCCAAGACAACTCAGCCTGGCCAACCCTCCATGGGTAGGTGCAATGAGTACCACGGATGCCCCGTATCCGTGGTCTGGCAGTGTAAACTGGTGTCTATCACTTTTTTATCTGACGCGATATGATTGCTTAATTAACATAATGCGTAAAAAAACATTTTGTTCACATTTCTGACGCTTTGGCTGACATTTCATCCAGTTGTCCATTTTTCAACTGCCTGCAGTAAAATTGCTTGAAGTGCTGGCTCACTATGTGAACACAAGCAAGGAGACGCTTTCTCCATTCATTGACAGCAGTATCGATAATGTTCTGCTCCAGATCAATCCAGGCTGTATCAGTCGCTTCTTGACTTCACAAACATTCCTAAACTTTATCTGGTAGATACACTGCTGCATGACAGTCAAACCTTGTAACAGACCGGCTGTTGGGGTCCACAGATTAGGATAGATGGAATTTATCAACGTTTTTTCAGTCATTTTAACACGTATTATGCTGGTCTGATTTCTTCAGGTAGTGCAAAAGCAGACGTTGGGTGAG
>Ga0209367_1012613_pt1 | contig 11009 bp, 7 predicted proteins | sample WorMetLIZISLAND2_FD_187412 | JGI IMG/M metagenome (GOLD analysis project Ga0209367, IMG submission 187412) | Marine gutless worms symbiont microbial communities from Max Planck institute for Marine Microbiology, Germany - Olavius geniculatus... ... | reverse complement strand
AAATTTGAGCTAATGCTCACGGAACGCGCGAAAGCCTATAGCAGTTCCTGCCCGCAGGCAGTCACCCATCGCAGTACTAACCGGGCCCGGCGTAGAGTAACTTCGTTTCAGCCGAAACGCGTTACCAACCACGCCACCAACGCCATTACCGTGGCGCCGCCTTGTGAATGATATAGACTTGTTTCAGCGCGAAATCGCAAAAAATCCATAAAACCCCCTATTTTGGCGTTAAGGTCATCCAAGGTCATTGAATTCGGCACCAATCGAAAGCCAGTATACGATTTCCTATTAGTGATTAAGAGTAACCTAGGCCTTATCTCGCACCGTTACCGAGATACGGCGAGTTATTGGCCCAAAATCGCAAATTTTGCTTACCCCTTTCATTTACAGCCCTCGTTCGGGGTGACCCCCTTCGAATTTATGGAAAATCTTTACGGTTCCTGAAACTAGAGTCTTCCAGGCAGCCGATGGTGAAGATTTGGAGATCCTAGCTTGGACCGTTTTTGCCTGATCCTCCCGTGTGACGGACAGACAGACAGACGGACGGACGGACGGACGAACAGACGGACAGAATTGCGATGGCTAAGACGCGCTGAAAGCAGAGCTGCTTTCGCGCGTAAAAATTATCAGTTTAGTCATCTACACGGCTAAAGCAGTTTCTGACAAACTATTAGTTTAGTTGCATTTTAATTGAAGTTTAGTTGTAGTTTAATTACTATTTTTACTAGAGCTGTCGAAGCGTTAATTTTTTAACGCATTAACGCACTGCGTTAGTTTTTTTTAGCGCATTAATTAACGCGTTATTAACGCACCCGGGCCTGTCGAGAGGGAGAGTAAAGGGGTAAGTTACCCCGGGCCCAGCGACGTTTGGGAGCCCTGTCTGTAGAGTATAGAAAATTAGAAACTCATTTTTAAACGTATAATCAGCAATAAATGACGTCATAGCTAGCATAAATATCTATTAGCCTGTTGTCGGAATAATTATTTATTTACGGTATTTACAATGAACGGTAACTACAGTTTAGTTACTTAAATTCATTCGATGGTCAAATAACCGCAGTTTAACGGAATATTGCAACTTGAATTTAGCAAATTTAAATAAATTAACATAAATTTACGTATGTGCGTTGATTTTTTAAAGCCCGTTATTTTTTAATGCGCGTTAATTTATTAACGCATTAACGCATTAATTAATGCGATAATTTGACAGCTCTAATTTTTACGCGCGACAGCATAATGCTTCACGCGTTTAAGCCATCGTCGAGGTGTCCGTCTGTCCGTCCGTCCGTCCGTCCGTCCGACACACTGCGGTATTGTGTCAAAACGAGGCAAGCTAGGATCACAAAATCATCACTATGGGCTGCCTCAAGGACTCTAGTTTTTCGTGAAAAAATTTCGTGCTCTTGGGTTTGGGGGTTTTTCTCAAACGAGGGCGTCAAAAAGGGTACCCCCTCTAAAAAGACGTTATTTTGCCGCTATTGACTAGTATAGTGTGAAAACGGTTGCAGATGGGTACAGACGTGCTGCTTATCGTAACAAGCACTGGTCACGGGCTTTTTAACTTTATTAACATCGATGACCTTGAACGACCTTGAACCCCCAAAAGAGGGGTTTTAGTGATTTTTTTGCACTTTTTGGCTGCAATGCACACTTTAAGAGTGAATTGCGACGAAATGCCTGAAGATAGACCAAGACAGCCTGCATATCAAATTTTCAGCATTAAACGTAGATTGTAGCAGTCTAAGTGCCGACCCCCTAGGTTTAAGGATGCCTGCGCACGCGAGCGTCAAATAGGGGTAGTCATCTAAAAAGTGATTATTTTACTGATATTGGCTCGTTTAGCGTGAAAACAGTTGCAGATAGACACAGACATACTGTTGTCATAACAAGTACTAGTGACGAACTTTTTAACGGTGTCAACATCGATGACTTTGGATGTCCTTGAACCCCCAAAATATGGGTTTTTAGTGTTTTAAAACTTTTTTTGCAATTTTCGGCTGTGACGCACATTTCAAAAGTGAATTGCACTGACATGACTAGAGATAGACCTGGATAACGTTCGAAAAGGAAATGCTAACGCTGTCGCGCGTTTCATGAGCATTGCGCAAATTACTTGATTAGTTAGTTGCCCATCACTGCACCTGCACCAGTTCGGGTCATCACTGAGCACCACGAACTGGATCCGATCCAGACATCTGGTGAAGAAAGCCATAGATCGGTGGAAATAGTCGGGGGTCGGTTGCATCATCCCGTCCTTGATGTGCTGTGGATTCAAATAATCAGTGCGCCGAACGTGGATCAAGACCTGCCAGGCGTATTCACACATGCTAACCGATTTCGCTTCTTGCGCGGTTTTAGCCTACTTAAGCCCGAATTCCATTACGCCGACTTTCACCGAAACTTCCCCGCGGGGAAAGTCGTGGACACAAGTCACCAAAGTGGCGGACACAAACCATCTCGACATGTCGAGATGTTTGCGACAAAGTCCGCGACAAAGTCCGCGACAAGTTCCCGACAAAGTCGCGGACTTGTCGCGGACACAAATCATGAAAGTCGGCGACGTGATTTGTGTTGCGGACTTTCATGATTTGTGTCCTCGACTTTGTCGCGAACTTGTCCCGGACTTTGTCGCTTTACCAGCTGCTATTGGCGTAAATTTAAACTGGAGCACTTTCCCTTATCTTTTCCTTCTCATCCCCTTTTCCTTTTCTTTAGCTACTTTTTCCCACTCTTTTTTCTACTTTACCTTTCCCTCTTTTTTCTCCCCTGTCTCGCTTCTTTTTTATGTTTCTTCTCTTCTCTTTTCTTTCCCCGTTTTCTGCTTTTTCTTCGTTTTCTTTTTTCGAATATTTTCCTGAGTCCTGAATATCTATTTTTAGCAAGAAAAAACTTGCGCTTGGCCATTGAGGGCCTGAGCCCCTGCACCCCCTTCTTCACGCCATTGTTATTAGCACATTTTATTTGCGTACTAAAGCACAAACAACAACCTACAGTAATAATTTGCAGCGCTAAAAATGTTACATTCATGAACGAGGCGTAGCAGACTCACCAGAGGCTTATATTAATAGTCCTAACACGTGACGCAACAATTTAGCTGGAGTTATAGCTGTAATAGCAGATAGAAATGTGATTGCTGACATTGATAACAAGAAAACCCAGCTGTCGCTAGGGAAGACGCGCTACAGTCAATACTGTTTTTGTTGCAGTACTTACCGTCAAGGTCATCTAAGATCGGTAATTTTTATGTCATTTGAAAAGCAAAATGCGACTTCCTATTAGTGACCAGTAGCAAACTAGGCCACATTTTTCACCGTCTCCTAGATATGGTCAGTTTTCCGTTGAAAAACGCACATTTTTCTATCCCCCTCCATCTAACCTCAAATTTGAAAATGTTTCCTTTGCACTGCATTTCTCAAATTTTGTACACAGAGAGCCTCGACACAAGGCTAATTACTCGTGAAGTTTTTTAATGACTTAACGCTTAGCCACAATACATCTGTGACCCACAGACAGACGGACAGACGACAATCGTGCTATAGACGCGCTGTAAGTTTATACATAGCATAGCTGTAGCGTGTCGTAAGTACTGAAGGCCGATTTTATGAACTCAATCAATAGCTGATTTGAGTAGACTTCACGCAAGAACGGCCCAGTTGTCGCTGGGGTGGGCCGACCGTACCGCTTATATTCGAAGGCCAGAAGGATAGTTCCATTAGTTACGACTTCGAGTCGCGGAAAGAAAGCGATTTCTCAGAGTGACTGCAGTCCCATACACGCTGTGGTGAAGCTGCTATATCGAACGCTACAATCAACGCTAGAATACGGGTGCAGGTGGGTAATGTCTGCAGGCAACAGCTTTTCATTAAAAATTGCGACCAAGCCGCTGCAGACATGGTTACTATTGACAGCCTACAGGAACTCTGTCATCGCTTGATCCAATGTCGACCCTCGACGCCGACCCTTGACGTATGGTTTAGGCAAAATACGTGCGTTACAGACAGACAGACAGACAGAAAGACAGACTGGACATCGTACCAGAGGCGCTACTTAACGGTCTGTCAAAAAAACTTAAAAACACGGTGCATGCCGAAATCGGTTTTCATGTGCGAATAATACACACTCGGGAAAACTCCTCGTTCTTCCATTCGATCGGAATTCGTTGTTCCAGCCAGCGGCGCGCTTTTTCCAGTATGTCCGGTCGGAAGCGGAAGTCGGCGCGAAGCTGGTCCTCGACGTGTAGGAAGTATTTGTACGACGCGAACACAGACTCTATGGTTACATTGCGAGGTGGCAGATGTTCAAACTTTCGGTCGTACATTCCATTGCCGATAGCTGTCAGTCGTTCGCTGCGAGTTGCTGGATTCTATAAAGTTCGTAAACACACACGGCATAGCTGTAGGAAACGTTCATGAACAGGGGGCATCTACATCATATAGGTTTAAACCTTGGAGCAAAGGCTTCAAAAATAGTCAGATTCTGGGGAAAGTGAGGGGTGGGGTTAAATATTATAATTCCGCATTTCTGATATATCTGTGATATCTTGCAAGCAGAAGTGTTCTGTGACGCTTAGAATGCACCAAATTCGTTTATCGTCGGGGCTCCGCCTTGGACCCGGCTGGGGGAGCTCACGACGATCCCCCAGATACCCTAGTCGGCTGAGGCGGGGGATACCCTGTCCCCGTTCTCTACCCCCTCGACGCCTACAGCGCCTCGATATTGGTGTCTATGGCGCCTCATGTTGAGTTGGGACGGAACTTGCTCAAAGGACTTACGGTGTTGATAGACGCCCCTGTTCATAAAACGCACTTTTGTTTTTTAGACTTCTCAATAAGCTACACGGTAGCACTTGGCGTTTTATGTAGGCTCAGTTACTGTTTTAAGATAGTGTTTTCTCTTTACTTCAGACGACAAACAGTTGACTAAGAGTTTAAAGCAGTTATAAGATTATGGTTCAGGAAAGTTTTTAAAAGAATTTTCGCAGAGAAATTAGATGCGCAGAAAACCTAACTGCTTGCTTTCAAACATTGACATATACGTGTACGGGACTGCGGAAAAAGTTCACCCACGTAGTGGGCGACCGCGCACTGAACGCACGTCTGTCAACACGATATTATAGTCGATGCAATTAATAATAAATATGTTACAGATTTGTAATGAATTTGTGGTATTACAATGATTTTTTGAGCCTTCGCATGCGCCGTGACATAGTTGCTGCGAAGCGCCAAACTACGACTTTTGCATTTCACAAAGTAGTGTAGCAGCAATACTATTAAGTTGAGGTGGGCGAAACTACGGCCGTTTACGTCAACTTTCTTTGTGACGTTGCATGCCAAAAATTATTAAAATCGGTTAATTTTCAACGGAGTTATTTAAAATCAGAGCAAAAAACTTCAACAGTTTACAAAGCTATGTAAGGGCGATATGAGTCAAAACTCGAAAACAGCAAAAATGGTTTTGGGGCGATATTATCGCGTGTTGAATTCCAGACTGACCCTTACAAGACTAGCCATTCTAAATACTTGAAAAATATTACTGCAGGCTGATATCCTAAGCAAAATTTCGTTGTAGATACTTTTACTAGTTGCCAAGCTAAGCTAAGTGAAAGCCGTTTTCGAGTGTTGACTCATATCGCCCTTACATAGCATTGTAAACTGTGAAAGCCGCTTGTGAGAATGCGTTAGGCCTATGTCCGTTATGTAAGTTTTTACTCGATGTAATTTAACGCACAGTGAATTTTAAAGTTAAGATAATAATTCAATTTTTTTCTTTCTTAACAGTAACGGCCTATATATTGTATGGCTATAATTTTCTGTTACTGGCACGCTGCCAGCGTTGCAGCTGGTGACGTCACAGGCAATAAATAATCTGCTGCTGGCCTACTGACGTCATTGTCACTATGACGTCACGTCACTGCACGCACACGCAGACAGGCAGAAAATCAGACATGCCTGGACGTGTCTTTCTACCATGAGCATTGGCATTCACTGCAATATATGTATATACCTATATACTGTTCGTTTCGTCGGATAACAATATTTCAATTTTTTCTTTATTAACAGTAATGGCTTATATATTGTGTAGCTATAATTTGCTGTTACTGGCACGCTGCCAGCATTGCAGCTGGTGACGTCACAGGCAATGCATAGACTGCTGCTGGCCTTCTGACGTCATAGTCACTATGACGTCACGCCACTGCGCGCACACGCAGACAGAACGATACACTAAAATTCAGACATGTCTGGACGTGTCTTTCTACCATGGGCATTGCATTCACTGCAATATACGTGGTGTCAGCACGGACTGGTGTACTATATTGTTTCGGCTTGCGACTTCTGTTTTTGTATTTTTATTTCAAGTATTTAAAATGGCTAGTCTTGTTGGAATTCAACAAGCGATAATATCGCCCCAAAACCATTTTTGCTGTTTTCGAGTTTTGACTCATATTTTGACTCATAGCTTTGTAAACTGTTGAAGTTTTTTGCTTTGATTCTTGCTGTTTTTAGTAGAATTTTGTCCAAATTTTTGGTATTGATTATATGACAATAAATTTATTTACTGTTTTCAGAATACCTCCGGGCGGGTAAAGGAAGTTAGTGCAAGGAAAAAATTATGTGTGATGTAACAATGTCTGCTGCAGCCAATTTTGTTTTTGAATAAGAACGGTTAGTTGCCATGTTAACAGGGGTCGTCATGGGACAAATTTAAATGACACCATCGGATAGCCCGGGCCCAAAAACATGGGGTAGATGCAAACAGCGCGCAATTATCTTTCACGGGGGCCGAGTTATAGTCAATTTTGTCCCAAAATTCGTTGTCATAGTAACGGGGGTCGGCAGGGTAAAAATTTAAGTGACACCGTCGGATAGCTCGGTCCCAAAAATAGGGGGTAGGTGCAAACAGCGCGCAATTATTTTTTAGGGGACCGAGTTATACCGCTTTGAACTCTCCATTGGCTGTAATGCAATTTTTCGCAACTTTTGAATGGTTGCCATGGCAACAGGGGTCGTTAGGGGTACATTTAAATGACACCGTTAGATTGCCCGACCCAGAAAATAGGGGGTAGGTGCAAACAGCGTGCAATTATCTTTTACGGGGACAGTGTTATACCGCTTTGAAGTCCTCATAGGCCGTAATGCAAATTTTTAATAATTGGGACATAAAAAGGAAAAATTTGTTAAAAATTAATTAAAACCATATATATGGAATGTGTCCGGCCTCAGGACGCTTCGTTTGAGCCATTAGCGGCGTTTATCGATTCAACGTGCGGACCTGTAGCCGTGCATAAGGAAAAAAAAGAAAAAATATAGGCCCTACACCTAACGGCAAATTTCACGCATGCGCAGCCATGTCCCCTTTGAATCGATTGTAACCAAATTTTGCGTGTAGGGTCGGGTGAGCGATTTGATTACTGATGCCAAGTTTTAAGGAAATCGGTTAAGGGGTTTTGGAGTTACAGGACCCCTTTCCCCAAACGCCATTTCCTATACTTAACGTTCATCGCCCTTACAACAGTGTCAGCAGTACCGTGCTGCACTGTGAAAGAAAAGTGGCACGAATCATTTAAGACACAGTGTATTAACACTAACAGGAAATCGAGCCTTTGCACTAACACTCGTGATAGTTCCATTAGTTCCGTTGTGGTCAAGCGGTACTCGCAGGCTGAACAGTCGCGCAATGTCGTGATTGTTCTTATTAGGCGGTTTTTCCGGCCAGAGCGGTATGCGTCCATTCCTCCAAGCGATTCCAAACGTCGCCGCGTAGTTAAACAGCATGTTGCCCAGGCGAAACCGGGCCGCTCTCGGATCGGCAGAAACGTAGAGATTCTTTCCGTAACGGACCGTAGCCGGATAGTCTTGCAGCAGGGTCAACCACGGCGGAGTCTTCGGGTTTTTTCGCGGTGTTCTTGGTCGAGTCTGGCGGCGTGTTATCAGAGAGCACTTTAGACTCACCGCGTGATGCGGCGTCAGGGAATGGTTGAAGGTTGAAAGTTGTGCTGGAAACAGCGGACCGGTATACCCGTAGAACTCGCAGTAGACGAAAAACATCGCAATTAGCGTCCACAGTGATGAGATAATCCCAATAATTACATACTTGATCGTCGACATTTTGCAGCTGCCTGCGTGCGTTTTCGCTGTGTACTTTGCATTGGGTCGTAGTCTTTACACGTCTATACTGAGGACTAGTTCAAAGCGTATTAAATTTTTCAAGGGGGCAACTTGTAAGACTTAACAGGGGGCAGTCAGTGTTTCATTAGCAGTGTTTTCTTTGTTAAGCTAAAAATGCACCAAACTAATTATCGGCCGGCTCCGCCCCGGATCCCACTGGGGGAACTCATGATGCTCCCCAGGCTCCATAATCCTTTTCCCCTAGTTTCACAACTTGTTGTACAGCATGATGTACAAGAAATCTAACTAGAAATTTGGGCACAACTTACCTTGTCGGATATTCGCGGTCGATGTCTTAAGTTCTCTTGGACGTTTTTTGCTATCAAAAATTTCAGGGGTGCGAGTCTCCCTAAAATGTTGTACCTAAATACTCATACCTGCCTTCCGGCACAATAGGCAGATAGGTTTTATAAAGTTAGCCCCATGGGCGTCGTGGCCTGGAAGGATGTGGGGCAGTTGCCCCTTTCCCTTTTCCCCCAAATTCCGGGCTCTCGAAAAATTTTCATTTTGTCGGAAAGCAGAATTTGAGGCTGAAATACTCCAATTGTCTGTGCAGACAATTTACGGGTTCGAAATTCCGCCAATGCACAATCGCACTAGCTATCGCTGTATATGCAGTGTTAATTTTGGCTGGGTCAAATTGAGTGTGTATAAGTTGTTTGCTATTCAACTGAAATTTACTAAATCTTTTTCGTTCGATCATCGATGTGAGAGTGATTGTAGTTGTAGCTTGTCGATTGCTTGATTTGTTCCAGATATTTGCGATCGAAAACTACAGTAAGTGTCCGGAATTATGCACTATTGATTTTAAATGTTACTGGGCAGGATGAAAATGAGCGTCTCTAACTTTTTATTAGTGGGCCAAAATGCATCATTTTTTCATCGGACGTGGAAGGGATTGTAGTTGATAACAGGGTTTAGCGATTATCGATATCTTGATCTGTTTCGCAGATATTTGCGGTCGATGTCTCAAGTTCTCTTAGATGTTTTTTGCTATCAAAAATTTTAGGGGTACGAGTATCCCCAAAATGTACCTAAATATTCATACCTGCCTCCCGGCACGTTAGGCGGATAGGTTTTTATAAAGTTAGCCCCATAGGCGTCGTGGCCTGGAAGGATGTGGGACAGCTGCCCTTTTCCCCTTTCCCCCAAATTCCGGGCTCTCGAAAAATCTTAATTTCGTCGGAAAGCATAATTCGAGGCTGAAATACTCCAATTTGGGGAACGTTCTGGGGCAAATTTGAAATTTAAAGACCCTCAATCTGTTCTGTCGGAAATTTGTAGTGACTGTGGAAAAATTATAACTTTCTGTTTCTCTCTCTATTTTTAACCCACGACGCTGCTGTTTACCCCCAATGTTTCAAAGTTATTCTTTCGATATCGTTGTTGGTGGCAGATGGAAACTTTTTGTCTTGTTGTTTTTCTGCGTTATAAAATGTGTCAATCACAGAAGATTCAAACGGAGGCGGCGGAAGGGGAAAAGACGAGGGGAAGACAGAGACGAATTGCAAGAAAAAATTGCAGAGCGCGTGGCTTAAGATCAATGATGCAACGTGCCTGAAACAGATTTGCTAAGGGTTACAGGATGTGCATGGCATAGCTCTTTATCGGAAATTATTTTGTCGCAGAGCTACGGAGCGTTTCCTGCCATATCGGATCATTTAGTGTTATCTTACCTCTCGACACAGGTGAAAGTCCCCCCGTTTTAATCTTAGCCAAACAAGCCGGTACTTTCTTTATCTACCTTGGACGGAAGGATGGATGGAAGGCTGAGTTTATTTTGCTGTTTCGTTATAAGATTATATCGAGACGGTTCACTTGTCACCCATTTAAGTAATAACTACTTAATAGCGACCCGACCAGAAGTTGAACCTACGATTTTAGTTCATACATTTCACGCCTTAATCGTTACGTTACGTAAAGAACCACGGAATGTTGTCTTTGTCTGGACTTTAGTAACTGGCTTCGTGGATTAAAAAAAGTAGGCTAGGCCGGAATTTGCAATTTTTCGTCAGACACCGCAAATTTCCGTCGCAATTTTAACAAACACTTGCAGCTTTTCAAAGATGAGATTTTTGGTGCTCTACTTTTTTTCGCCGCCAAGTTTTATCAAAATGGCGGCTTTTAGCCCCAAATTTTTCCATTTTTGGCAAAATTGTTTGACAAGCAAGAAACAAGAAGAAAGTCTTCCAACAATTTTCTGACAAGCCACAATTTAGGGAGCAGCGGTCTCTTTATGTTTCTTAGCCTTTTCTGCTGCGACGCCACTGACTAATGTTGTTGTGTAATTACACAGATCTATTTACGTAGATCGTAACTCGTCCACGGCTTCGCTGTACATCAGTAGATCAGGCTACAGCCACAAGCTGGTTATTGTCACCTACATCACCCAGCAACTCAACCACCTATCCTCGCCGGGCACTGCTGCTGCTGCTGCTGTTGGTGATGATGACTATTATACGGTAGCTGGAGTTCGCGTTTATCCGGCTATTGAGGGTATTGACTTCGCCAGATCGATAACTACAGTTGCTTTCGGCGTCGACGTTGTACGTACACGTTTCATCGCGGTCTGAACTCTAGAGTGTGTTGTCATATTTTGCAAGTATAACGAGGCATAACAAACTCTAGTAAAAAGACGTAAAACGTAAAGTCCTTTCCGAGCCTTATGACCCATAGGGCGGCGCTGATCTCCGTTTTCTAAGGCCCTCAGCCAGACACCAGTTTTTACACTGCGAGACCACGGATTCGGGGCCAGTGTATCGCGCGGTGTGCCTGTTTACGTCCCAGCGGTGAAGCCGGTACCAAATTATACTGCTTGGTGACAGAGGCACATGTGTGTGAACA
>Ga0209367_1012610_pt1 | contig 11013 bp, 5 predicted proteins | sample WorMetLIZISLAND2_FD_187412 | JGI IMG/M metagenome (GOLD analysis project Ga0209367, IMG submission 187412) | Marine gutless worms symbiont microbial communities from Max Planck institute for Marine Microbiology, Germany - Olavius geniculatus... ... | reverse complement strand
ATATTATTATGTGTTGCCTGTTCTCCGAGACCACTGTAGCTTTGACAGTGTTTGTTTTGCTAGGTAATGTGGTCACACAATAAAGGTGCGGTGTCAGCACCTCTAACTGTTGCTGCCATCTTGCGAAATAAATTTTCATATAATGCAAAATAACGAGAGATCAACTGTTACACCAACAATGGCATAAACTCACTACCAGGCTATACTTTTGAGTTTAATAGTAAATATGCTTAAATGTATTACTGCCAAACAAATAGCCTGTAAGCTGCCATATAAATAGCTTAACGATTAGCTACGGCCATTCATTTGGTAACCGGGTGAATAACTACTAAGTTATTCATCCGGTGGCTGAACAACCGATGGTGCCGGTTAAATATTTTGTGCCTATGTCTTTTACTACCGTTTTTGTAAGTAAAGTTGCATGTAAGTGCGAGTGCGAAAAATTTACATAGACAGTTAATTTATTTTTAATATTTTGCATCCAGCATTTTAAACTTGTTTGTTTACTACACTTTCAGCAAATAAAAATAAAAAAAATTATTTCAAACATGCACACATTTAATGCAATCTATGGCTTTAATACGTGACGCAAAACATATCGTTCTTAATTTTGACATGTAGGAATTTTGAATAAAATTATAATTTTGTATAGCGTTATTTATTATATTTAATCGAAAGCACACTGCCAAAACGTCGTATCTATATCGTTTTCTAGCAAAATGTCTTAACTGAAAAGTTTTTTTAAAAAAGTAATTCAATAGCAGTTTAATGCAAAACGTAAAAGTAATATATACTTGTCATATCGCCGGATAAATTAAGCAGGTAAATGTGTATGTGTTGTTTATTATCAAACTGTAAAACAACAATAGAAAAATGCATTGTGCATGAAAGTTTGTTTCGATTTCTTCGACATCTCATCGATCGACAACAATAAGATGTTTTTTTTGTTCTGCTTTTGATATATATCAATTAATTAATCAATTAATCAAGGTTTTTGAAGCGGCTTATATAAACAATATATCAGTGTTTTTCAACCTTTTTGTTGCCGCGGAACCCTGAACAAGCGTAGAGGTCACTCATGGAACAACAAACCCATGCATTGATTCATGCGTCCAACGACGTACGCAAGGTAGAAGCTACAGGGTGTCTACGGACTCATTTCCCTAGCAGAGCAAAGCCCTTGTGAGGACGACAAAGCAAGCAAAGATGACCGATATTAAATTTGATTACATAAACAGGTAGCAGTACGTTATTATATTTAACGTAACACGACGGGCGAAGCGGTCGTCGACGGCCGCTTAGCCCCAGCCATACCAACTGAAAAAATTTATCACGTGGACGTCCTCGTTAAAGATACGTGTCTGTTTAATTTTCCTTAGCATAGTGTTTAAAAAATTGAATTTATTAAGTAAATGGCCAAACGATTTCTCCGTAACCATAGGCCTAACCCTAATCAATGTTTTTTTTTCTTTTCTTCATCTTTTTTTGCGATAATGCACTTATCCTCGGAGTTGAGTAGCCTAATGTCGTGCATAGAAAGCCTACGCTCCTAAAAATGCAAATACACCAAGACTACTAACAGCAAAAATGATTTAACAAAGTTGGTCTATGCAAAAATAAACACGTAGAAACGCAATTTTGAACAAAATATTTTATGATGAGTATTTCTACGACATTGTTTGGCGAGATTTCGCACGCTAGCTTATTTTTACTGGCCAGCTGCGGAACCCTTGGCAGATGCTCGCGGAACCCTGGGGTTCCGCGGAACCCCGGTTGAAAATCACTGCAATATATACTCTATATAACTGTAGCATAGAAAAAAATATTAGGTCAAAAATGTTAATACTATTTAAAATGCTTTAGTATGCGCTATACACCACCTTCTATTTTCTCTTTGGTCTTTATATGGGTTACAGATAGTTTGAAAAGCTATGTATAGACACAATAAAGCAAAATAAAAAAATACTTACTTTATTTTATGGTAAAAATATAATTTATTAGTCTTGTTTTTTGAACTTTTAAAAATATTCATAGTCAATATTATTTAAAGCTTTATAGCGATGCTGTTGCAGAATCAATGTATTATTAATACATTATTAATAATTATTGACAATGTATTATATATTATATAAACGCAATGGATGTATAAAATTATTTGCAAATTTAAGTACTATAAGGCTTTTAATAAGAAGATGATTAGTATTTTTTAAGGAATACTTTACAGAAAAACTACAATATACATTAATAAAATTAATGAAATGTTTTATTTCAAAAATTGCATCTAGACGTCCTGCGTTAATTTAGCTGATTTTTTTTGCATTTATAGACATATAGGTTTATCATGCTGATATGCAAACCATCATATACAAAATTTGGTAAAAAATTGTATCAGTATAAAACTTTAGTTTTATAACTAATATTTTACGTCATTATTATATTAACTAAAAGTTTGAGTGCATATATTTGTTGAAATATTGTGTGAAATATTTTTGTAAAACAAAATATGTTAAATATATAACCAAATTATAACAGTTCAGTTATGATGGCGGTTTGGCATATAATCGATAATTTGCTTGCATGATACATAGCTTAAGACTTATTTATTTATATTATTACTTATATTTTTGATATAAAAACAAATGTATATTTTTTGTTGTTTATTGTTTCTGCACACCGGTAAATGCATAGAATGATAATGCCTGTAAAAAGTTTAGTTATATGAAAATAATTAAACTGAAAGAAAAATTAAAAGCAAAAAAAACACTTTATATGTTGTATAGTATTGATTTTACTTTAAAGTTTCATTTCCCGTAGTTTGAGCACACTAAATGGGCGGCATTATTAACGTCAACGTCATCGCACGATGCTGAAGCTTTAAAATCGCTCGTTCTCTGGACGCTTTCATTCGTTCTGATTCGCGTCTTGACAATAATATATACGTGCTGACTGGCTGCGGGTGATGCTAAAGTAATATGCCACGGCCGTAGTAGTAGTAGTAGTAGTAGTAGATGCACGTGGCTATGCGACGGAAGTTTCGCGGAAAGGACAGTAAAGAGGAAGGGAAGGAGAGGAGGAAAGGGGGGTCGGTCGTGTGGCTGGTATTGTGACATTTCGTGCACCTTTTTGATGCTGTAGTAGGACGATTCGTGCATTGTTCCGATTTTATGCCGTTTCGTGCGAAATAGGCAGAAGCCGAAATTACTCGTATGTTGCATGGTTTATGACGTTTATGTCAAATACGTTGCCAGCGAGTTCTTACGTTGTCTTAGGCCTATATTAGTTAGTTTACTTTGCACTTTTATCATCTTTGGTGGCGGGAATTAATCAGCAGAACAACACTCACTGTCCTGTTCTGCCTGCGCCCAGTGTACGAATCGTTCTAATACAGTCATTAAAGAGCGTGCACGAAACGTCCCACAGTCTCGTGGCTGGGATGAGGATGGAGCGCTGCGGTTGCGGTGAAAGAAAACCTGCTTGGCTTTGCTTCAGCTGCTGCTGGCTGCTGGTGCTAGCGGAAGAAAGACGACGGCTTGGAGTGATGGATCGTCGCGTCGTTGCACGCAATTCCGCACGAGTCAAGCGGCAGTACATCAGCGCTCCACGTCCATTTACACGGACGAATTGCAAACGCCCAGAAACCGAACGGACGGAGTTTCGAGTCTCTTCGGCCCATATACGACGAATGCCTCTGTCGCTGCACTGCAGCTTGACCACATACATATGCGTCACTTGAGAAGCAATCCGCAAACGTGAAGAAAAGCACTTTTTCAATGCTTAATGTATAATACGCACACGTGCATGGACAGTGGCGTAGCCAAAAGGGAAAGAGCTCAGCCTCTCCCCAATCTCACTTTTTTGTTAAAGACAGACGTTGGAAACTCTGAAAAAATAATCAAAATTATTGCCACCAGATCAGATCCCATAATTTACGGATATACTGCATCAAATTCGATTTTGGCTGAAACTTCATCCCAGACCCTGCTGGGGGAGCTCACAGCGCTCCCCGGACCCTCTGTAAGCTGGAATGTAAGTGTCTTATTTCTAACGAAAGGGAAGGGAGGCAAGACCCTCCAATTTACATTTCTGGTTACACTACTGTACATCGACATTGTTGTTCTTACAGCATCTCGGATATTGTAATGCTATAACGCATGGCGTCGGCTGCTGCTGCTGCTGGCCCGAAATTACCAGCCAATAATGAAACGTGATTGTGTGCATGCATGCGGGTGCGTGCGCTAAATTGAAAAAAAGAATCATAAACTGAGAAACTCCAAAGTTTTAAACTATTATATATTAAAAGGCTGTCACAAAACACAGCAATAATTTGATGAAAGCTGTCTATACGCAGTGCAGATTTAGGCCCTAAGTACTGTCGGATTCTGCTGAAAAAAGTTGTGTATACAAATAAATCACAAATCGATTCAGTCGTGGTACTGCATGCATAGAAAACAACATTGGGCGAAAATAGGCAATATGAAAATAAAAAAGAGTTAAGTTTTTGAGTTGTTCGTTCTTTTTCTTATAAATGGCCGTCATGCCCAGGGCGCGCGGTCAAGTTACTGCACTTTCTGCGCATAAGTCGAAGCTTGCGTACATATAGCACGCGCGCGCGTGTGATGTTGACTCTATCCGCTTGGAGCTCGGACGCTATTCCGGATATGACGATTTACGGCGTCCATCAGTTTCCCCTTCCCCACCCCGCGCCAATCCTTCCTAGCTCCATTTCCAGGCGTTAGCGTTAGCCATATAGCGTCTTCATCCCCATGCATCACTCTCGGTTGGCCGGTCGGTCAGTCTGTGCCATTTCCTTCCATCCATGATTCAGAGGCTGCACCATCATCCAGAGCTTCTCAACCTAACACTGCACTGCGTCTGCATTCGTCCTGCATTCACCCTGGCTGCGTGGCCTAGCAGTGGCATAGGGGGCCAGAAGCCCATGCCCCCTAATTCTCCAGACAAGACAAGCACACGTTTAAACTCCAAATCTGGTCAATTAATTTTCAAAAAAAAGTTACCATTAGATCTCGTGTTTTACAGCTATATCGCACCAAATTCGATTATGGCTCGGACTTCGTTTTATAGACCCCGCTAAGTTAGCTCTTCCAGTCCACTTAGATAAATATTAGGAATTTTACTTCTAAGGGAAAGAAAAGAAAAAAAGAAAGGGAAAGAAAATGGCAGAAAGGAGTACAAAAAAGGGAAGAAAAGAGGGAGAACGGAATGAAAAAAGGACGTAAAGGGAATGGAGGCGAAACGCCCCCAATTTCCATTCTTGCTACGCCAGTGTGGCCTAGTTGCTGCTGATGCTGTTGCGGAACAATTTATCAATCTGCTCTATTCGCGTGCGCATTTCAACGATCGAACCACGGTCTGTTTACTACGGACTCCGTCGTCCGTCAAGGCCTTTTGATATTGCAGACTGACATGAATTTACGACATCGGCCATAATATATCGTACATGATTACGCTTTCATATTATAGGCCTATCTTTCACCTGCAGAACCGTATTGCACGTGCAGAACTGCAAAACCAAAGCTCGGGATAATGACAAAATATATCAGTGCATGGTTTAATGAGGCAAGTATATGCTTGTAATGTATCAAGTTTAAGCTAAGAACTATTTCTCTATAGCAAGATTACTGTGCTTAAAGCTTAGTTTTTACGACACAGTTAACTTTAGTATTTTGTTTCGGTTGCATGCAGCTATAATTATATTGCTCTAAGCGAGACTTATAAAGTAACCATAAGCGTCAGTTGAAGGGGAGGGGGCTGAGGGGTTTCACGGACCCCTAAGGATTTGCAATTTTAATTTTGTCACTGAATGAGTTCTAAACGACTGACGATAAACTTTTGGTCCCCGATTGACCTTTACTGCGTAAACTGCACAAAATTTGGTTAGCTAATTCTCGGGAAAATTATTCAAATTGTTGCCACTAGAAGTCACATTAAAGGCTACAATGCATCCACTTCGATTTCGGCCGGGGCCTCGCCCAATACCCCGCTCGGTGTGCATAGAGCTCCCCTAGGCCCCATAGCTAGATTTAAGAGATCTGACGTTTAAGAGAAAAAGGTGAGGGTTGAGAAAAACGAGGAGAAGAGAAGGGAAGAGAAGGGGAAGAGCGAGACCCTTCTATAATTTACTGAAATGACGCCACTGAAAGTAATTTCATGCATGTCATAAAATATGCCGCCATATATAAATTATGCAAGTGAGTCGGTCTTGGCGATACATTGTACTTGGTATACAATGATGTAGGCTACTAGATATCCTGTAACAAATCGCAGTTGTTTGGGTCAATCGGTACTGCTTGCAATGAGTGCATATATGCATGCATAACATTGGCAAGACTAATAACAAGCACAACAGTAATTTCGTATAAAGCGAAATCGCATTTTTGTTTTATTCGCCAGGTGGCAGCATAGAACTGGCAACTGCATGTTTTGGCTTGGGGTTTGACCCCAAATCTCCCCTTCCTTGGGGGATCGGAGACTCGGGATCTAACACCATGTATCAAATAGCGTCTAAATCCGTCGAACGGAGGATGCACGAATGTGACAGACAGACAACAGAGGACAAACAGACCGAAAAAAATGTGTATGAATAGGCAGAATCGGGTGCGTTGCAAAAAAATTGTCAAGCTATTCGACCTTATAATAATAACAGCATATAGGCCTACAAAGAGAGATCTTTTGGAAGTTGAAGGTGGGAATTGGAAGAAGAAATCTTTGCCCTGCACGTCATATCCCACTCCATTCTGGCCACCTTATTTACTGCTCCGCTGTTTAAATTCTTTATCTTTTTCAGAACCTCCATAAAGTTTTATGTTTTTGAATCTTAAAAAGATAAGAACGGCAGTGTGTTATAAAAATTATAATGAAAAAGTTTTTTTTTAATAATTGAACATTGGCCTCGGAAAGGCGTGGTTAAAGTTAAGCAGTAGCAACTTGCAACTGTGTCCTGTGATTATTGCTTATCGAACTCCAGACATCGGTATACATGTAGCGTACTATAGCCTTAGGGCTTCAGGCTTCCAAGTTCGGAACTTGCAATCTATGAACGGTTGCAAGTCTGCAGTATTAACAATTTACAACAGACGTACGTCGTATAAACACCGACAAACCGATATGGCGCCGTCAACGTCGGCCCTTTCGTCGATATCCTACACGCTAACCATGACCTGTCTATCTGTGGGATTAACGAATATAAGTTTACCTAGCAAAATTATATAGCAACTTGCTGCAGTTTCGTCCATGCACAAAGTGACATCTGGAAGTGCTAGTGCATTCTTAACAGTTTTTTTAGCGTATGCTCTGCATGCCGACCTAGCAGTATAGCCATCTCATCAACCAAGTTTAAGGCTGACAGACCGCCGGAAAATTTCAGATCTGAATAATCGTTCTCAATATGTGACATAGTCTGCGAAAATGCGCCGCAGAAACAGGAAGGATCTGAAGCTTGATTCCAGCGGACGAGGATCCTGACCAGTTCAAAAGTGGTTCAATGTTGACCACAATCGTCGACGTATGTCGAATCCCAGAGGTGCGATGAAAGGGTCTACAATCAGTGAGTGATCGATTACGTCCGAAGCAGGCCACTCTTCAATCCACTTCTGTCGTGGTGCATGACACTTTTCCTGTTGTAATTCCTCGAGCCATACTAGAAGTCTTGATGTAAGGCGGATTTCAGAATGGAACTTAATGTCTGACATTAGGGGAGAGTTACACTAACGGACCTGATCTTAGTGAGAAGTTGAGACGTTGCTGGCATTCGCCGGAAATGAAGAGGAGTGATATGGCTGAGGACTGGCAACCACGGAAAAGGTGTTGGGCGCAGAGTTCCAAAGACAATGCGCATAGATTCATTCAGCTGGACATCAATCAGTTTAGTGTAAGGTGATCTGGCCCAGACACAGTATTCTGTATCTGGCACAGTATTCTGCAGTGGAGTAGCAGAAAGCTGACGTTCTTAGGGTTTTAGCAGACGCTTCCCATGATGATTCAGCCAGCAACCTAAGCAGATGATAACGAGTGCTAACTTTGGCCGAGGACTCTCAAGTGAGTGAGCATAGTAAGACAGAGTCCGATTCAAGGTGATTCCCAGGTAGACTGGATTTGGTTCATGTCTGATGTGTTGGCCATCGAGTTGCACACTTATGCCCATGAGAAGCCATGCGTTGTGAAAATTAAAAAAAAACACACACAGAACAGTGTTTCCGGTACACACGGTCGAAGACGCCATTTGCTAAGAAATGCTGCAACTGCAACTTTGTCCAGATCTTCACTGAGTGTGTCTTCAAGAGCCGTGAAGGTGCGGTCTTAGGTAGCCGGGCAGATATCATTAGCATAGATAAATTAACGAAAAAACAGGTTGAAGGTAGGTCATTGATATAAACGTTAAAGAGCATAAAGACAAAGCCGATTCTTTGGGGGGACCATTCTTCTGATGTCTCAAAAAGCTGCATTTATTGCCCATATGAACACGGAACCGTCTATTGCTGAGAAGCAGGGTGATTGTCTCAACAAGTCAGTGTGGTAAGACCTTTGAGAGTTTTACGAAGAAACCTGTGTGTCAGACTAAATCATAAGTTTTAACAGTAAATTGCATGTTAAAAAGTTATTTGAACTTATATTTTGTATTTTGCTAATATCTGATTGCCAGCGGAGGAAGTTCATATTATATACTTTAGTTTTGGTGCAGCGTCTTGCAGTCGCGCAGCAATTTTACCTTGGTCCTCTCAACTATGTCTCCGACTTGCTTGGCTGCACCAACCGTCTGGATGCCAATGCTTTCGGTCAAGTTGATAAACCGTCGCCAACAGGGCTTTCGTTCCTGTCGTCGGCCCACAGACCTGGAACGACCTGCCGACGACCTGACGTTTGCCAACTCTTCGTGACTGATGATCTACACTGGTTGCTCGTGCGTCAACGAGTGGTCATTAAGATCCGTCTACTTGTCTACATGCTCCATCGTATCTCGTGTCCTATGTGTGAAGCAAAATACTGTTTTTGAAATGAACTAATAAACTAAACTGGTGATCCCCGGTGCCCCAGCCGCCAAGAGTTTTAATGCTATTTGCATTCTTTCATAATCACTCCTGCCAGTGGCTTCTATCCCTCCAAATCTGGAATCAAAATCGGGCGCAACTTTCTCCCAGTTTTGGGCTGAGGTTCCCCCAATTTCTGACTCAAGTTTCCCCCCTATTTGAACTTTTTTCCTCTGGGGCAAAAGTTTTGTTAAGGGAAAGTAAAAAATAAAGGGGGTTTGTTAAAGGTGCGGATTGAAAAATAGAGGGGAAATAAAAAATAGGGGGAAGTTTTGATCTACAACCTTATCAAAACTTCCCCCTTTTTTCACTGGGCGCAAGCTGCGCCCACCGAGTATAGGGATAGAAGCCACTGACTCCTGCTATGGAAAATTCTGTGTGCAATTCACAACGTTTATAAATATACGCAATTAGCCAGAAGCGTTCACTTCATTGACGGGTGAAGTTACGTTAGATGCCATAAATAGCAAATTTAGTGCGGAACTTATAGCGCTCCTCAGATCATTTGGCTGGATTTGGAGAAGGGGAACTGGAAAGAGAAACAAAAAAAGCGAGAAAACTACGACGAATGGGAATGGACGCCCCTGTCGCCAAGTGAGCTTATTATTTTATTAACTTATTCTGTGTCGCCCAGGTCGTGGGCCATTCATAATCTCGGGCTTCTGCTTTATTAAACCCTCGGTATCTACATCACATGCAGTTTGAAGTGTGGTCGAATATACCTATAATAGTACTTTATTACGCACTTCATTACTGCATAGGCCCTGTCGTAACGATAACGCGTTGTGTCCGAACGAAGTTGCTCTACACCGGACCGGGTTAGTACTTGGACGGGTGACTGCCCCCGGGCAAGTAAACCATCTCCGTATGTAACTAACCGTCTAGGTCAACTCAGTCTTTTATCCCTTTGAAGTAGGTAAATTGAGTACCTGCTTATCGGGCCGCGTTAAGGCGCGTTCACCTGTGTCGGGTGGCAAGTAATCCCATGCGGCAGGTGACGCTCCGTAGCTCTAAAATGGGCTTTTCATAAAAAAAACTTTAACACCATCGTTAACTTTTTAACCTTAATATATCAGTTTATTTTGCAATCGTTTTAGGCCGCATTACGGGTGTTGCCCGTCCGTCCGTTCGATGGTGCACGGGACATGGCCATCCTCCGTGCCATAAACGACGCAGCGTTGGTGGTAGACGTGGCGTTTTCCCGAACTGATGTGCGGGCTTCTGCAGTGGCTTTTGCAGCAATCGACATTGATTGAAGCGTCACGAAGTTTATTCATTGGACAGGCGAGTGAGTTAGCTTTGCGTTAATAATTCATCATAGCGTCATCGACGATCGCACCGCGATAATGTCACTATGTGTAAACGTTTTCGTTAGCGACTGATGTTCCAGCTTCGGCCGCCGCGGGGCTCGGCACCGGTAGAAATCGGTCAAGATATGCGCCTACAGCGAGGCATCGCGTGGCATAGCAAAGCACACCCAGTGCCCACGGCTGCATGGTCGCCTGCCCGGCATGACGGCTTGATTGATCACTCTATTGGTTCGATCGCTGCACGGGCGGACCCAGCAGTGACATTTGTCCGACTCAGCAGACTTCGATCGTTCATCCACGACCAATGTAGTTTCTGCTGCGAGCACACGGATCTACAGTCTCTGTCCCGTCTGCGCACTGGCTTATATCCCCTATTCATGGTGGGCGAAGCTTGCGTCCAATGAAAAAATGGGAGTTATTAAGGGTGTATGCAAAATTGCTATCACGAAAAGCGCTGTTTTAGCTCAAAATGCGGGGCGACTGAAAACGCGAGACTGGAAAACCCGGCACCAAATCGCAGGGGTGGAAAACGAAAGAATAAATTGTATGGACAGCCAATGGGACAATTTTTGCAATTTATTGAAATGACAGTAAGTCTTATATTGTAATTCATATTTGTAATATAATTAGCAAAGCAATCGCAACTCTCAGTATATGCC
>Ga0209367_1012608_pt1 | contig 11014 bp, 6 predicted proteins | sample WorMetLIZISLAND2_FD_187412 | JGI IMG/M metagenome (GOLD analysis project Ga0209367, IMG submission 187412) | Marine gutless worms symbiont microbial communities from Max Planck institute for Marine Microbiology, Germany - Olavius geniculatus... ... | reverse complement strand
GGACGGTAAAATGAGTAGTAACTCATTCATATGGGTTACGGAGGTGGGGACCTTTGTACAGCTGACTGGGGTTGCCTAGCCGGCCGCTGCGCCAGCCTGTGTTTGCAGGCTGTGCACGGTGGTCGTGCAGCAGGCGGCTCTAGTTAGTGACAAGACCAAGCGCATTAGAGGCGTGTACGCGAGACGCGCTATACAAATTGACGACCTTTACCTTTTACCTTTACCTTTAGGAGACCTACTGAATTCAAGTTGCTAGATACTAGTGATAATTATAGCATCTGCAGCAGCGGTTGTTTGTTTATGTTGTTTGTTGTTCATTGAACATTGTTGTTTGTCTGTTCTTGTAGTTGTTGATGTTGTAGAAGATGTGGTGTTGATCTGTATTTGCTATGAAGATGACAGGTTTGCTAAAGCATAATGCCGATGCTCGTTGGTCAATGCTAGTTGCTAGTGTATTCTCAGCAAGTGTCATCATCAGCAACAGTAGTAGTCCTGAGTAGTTGTAATAGTAGTAGTAGTAATTGTTGTTGTCGTTAGGTCATTGTGTTAATCTATATCTGCTGTAAAAGTGGCAAATCTATGAAAGTGTAATGGTGATGACCACCTGTCAATGCTAGCAGCTAGCTTGTAGTAGTAGTAGTTGTTGTTGTTCTTTGTTGTTGTTGTTAAGACAGTGTATTTGTTGTGAAGGTGACAGACTTACTGAAGCATAATGCTGAATGACTGTCAGTGCTAGCAGCTAGTCTGTCCTTAGTAAAACCCCTGTCATCCAATACTGAAATTAATGACTGTCTGGAGGAAAACAGGGAAGATTGTCGGAACTACCATTATGGTTAATTACATATGCACGCATATGATGGAGTTCTTACAATGTTTGGTTTAACTCATTCTTTTTGTATTTTGTGTTTCTGTAAAGGTTAAACTTGCTCCATTACTATATGTTTGTGTGCATTCTGCCTGAAAAGGCCATCATCAAAATGATCTATACTGTGTCGAGTGGGACGTTGAATTCCACTCACTCACTCACTCACTATCCTCAGTAAGTGTCATCAGTAGCAGCAGCAGCAGCAGTAGTAGTAGTAGTAGTTGTTGTTTTCATTGTTGTTGTTGTTTGTTTATGTTATTTGTTGTTGTTGTTGTTGTTGTTGTACCAGGTATGTTAAGTGTATATGATATGAAAGATGACAGACTTGCTGAAGTGTGATGCTGATGGTTGTCAGTCAGTGCTAGCTGCTAGTCTATGCTCAGAAGTAGTAGTACTAGTAGTTTTTGTTGTTGTCGTTAGGTCATTGTGTTAATCTGTATTTGCTGTGAAGGTGACAGTTCTACCTACAGAAGCATATCGTTGATGACCATGCGTCAATGCTGGCAGCTAGCTTAGTTCTTTGTTGTTGTTGTTTGTTGTAGCTGTTGGCATTTGTTGTTGTTGTTGCTGCTGTAGTTTGGACATTGTGTTATTGTGTATATGATATGAAAGGTGACAGACTTGCTGAAGCGTAATGCTGAAGATCGTCTGTCAATGCTAACAGCTAGTCTATCCTCAGCAAGTGTCATCAGTGGCAGCATCAGCAGCACCACTGTTCCACCATCAAGCATTGCCAGTGCATCCACTGCTAGCAGAATGACTCCAGACGAACTGGAAAAGGTCTGTGCTCATACAATACAGTATTTGTTTATTAAAACACTGCCAGAATGCAGAGCATGCACACATTTATATCACACGTTATAAATAATTATATAAAACATTAAAATGCCTGTACAAATACATAAAAAAATAAACAAAAACAATTTCAGTGAGAGTTTTTATACAATAATTTGTTTTTGAAATTAGACTGACAGAAGGGAGAAGTGTAACATGTCTGTATCTGTAACACTGCATAGATGTTAAAAACATTGATTTTTTTCACTTTATAAAAAGGTTATAAAAACGTGCATTAAAAAAACATTAAACTGCAGATGTTTCCAATCGCTACTTTTTCGCCATTATACACACAAAGAATATCTAACTCAGATAATTAAAAACGTAAACCTACCACTTGTAAAGACTAAAAACCGGAATGTACTGACTACTGAATATACAGATCAAAAACAGCTGAACGCAATTTGCCCTTGGGAAATAAATCATATTTTTAATTTTGTACATTTAAGTTTTAACAAAAAACACGACATCAAAAAACACAAAAAACATTAAAAAATTTAAAAAAAGAAAAACATAAAAATAAAAAAAAACATTAAAAAACATGTTTTTTAAACTTTTATAAAAAAACATTAAAAATGTTTTTTACATCTATGTAACACTGCATTTACTAGTGGCGTCATGCATTAAAAAAGTAATCGATTCAGGAAAATGCCATTTTCTAACAAACAGCTGCAAATTTTTCGCAGAAGAGATTTTGTTTGTTTATTGCTTGAAGTTTATGTTAGGCCTAGTGCTAAGTTTTCCCCAAAATTGCGTTTTTTCAGCTACAAAAATGCACTCCTGGACAAAGATTTTCGGACAGGAAGATTTTCCAACATTTTTTCTGGCACCCTAAAATTTAGTAGGGGGAGTGGCACTTGCTTTCTTAGCCCTGCTCCCTGTCGTGACATTGCGGATATATGCACAATATAACGTGAAGTCATTCTGAAACCATACGGCCCATAGGGCTGCAATGATCTTCATTTGCTTAGCTCTCAAAAAGCTATCCATTTACATTGCAAGACCACAGATACTGGGCTAATGTATCGTGAGGTGTGTTTGTTTTTGCCTCAGATGTTGTCAGTACTTACTGTGCCTACCCATGAAGGGATGGCCAGGCTGAGTTACGTACTGAGATGGTTTACCTGCCTGCTGACGGTCGCCCATCCAAGCACTAACTGGGCTTGGCGTTGTATGGATTTATGCATTTTGTTCAGAGAAAAACATATTTCATCATTGCATATGTTAAATATTTATTGCTACCTGTGACGTCATGCTGATGTTATATTTACATGTTTGTAAACTGAGGCTGTTCAGCTGACAGCAGAGCTGATGAAAATAGCAAGTAAGGGTGCTGTACTAGTAGCAGTAGTTGTTGTAGTAGTATTTCTAGTAGTAGTAGTAGACTGTTCAACACATGTGTATACAGCTGAAAGTGGAGCTGATGAAAGCACCAAATCAGAGTACTTTAACTTGGTCGTTTGATTGGACTACTGCTAGTAGTAGTTGTTGTTACTACTACTATTAGTAGTAGTTGTTGTAGTTGCAGCAGCGGCATTAGTAATAGTTGTTGTTTTATGTGTCAGCTGAAGGCCGAACTGATGAAAGTAGCAAGTCAGAGTACTGTAACTCAGTTGTCTGATATCTCACACAAACTGCTGCGAGATAAACAGCACAAACGATGTCAGTCACCAGTCTGCTTTCAAAATAAATTCGTGAATAAATATAATTTAATTGTTAGTAAACTGCTGTAACGCAAAAGTCTAAGAGGCACTCATGGTTACAGAATACAGAGAACTAGAGATTTGGGACAGGGCCAAACGTGAAGCCATCCGTTATCATAAGTCTGATTGTCTCTTTTTCCATGACTGTTGAATCGCTAAGCCATTGATTATGACTATGGTATAATGCTTCTCCCCCAAAACCTTTTAACGTATGTTTTTGAAATTTGGCTTTAATTTTTTTCACGTAAGGGTTCTTTCCCCCCATTTTTGGTTATGGTCCACTGTTCGGTTTCGGAGGAGAAGTGGAAAAAAAAATAAAGTGGAATAAAAGCGAAAACATAAGCTCTCCTGTTACTATATGTGAGCAGCAGCCTAACAAGATCAAACCATCTTCGGCTTAATGGTTGGAGAATGCCCTGATATTAGTTATAGATGTCAGTAATCGTGAAACAATATAGTGTACACTGTGTTCAGGTCATCATCATCATCATCATCTCTCTTTAGTAAAACAGATTGATAAAGTGCAACCATACAAGCATGCAGAATAACATTGAAAAACCTGATAAATTGAAAAGAACTTTGTCTGAATCGTTACTGCTGTAGTGTGTCTATTAGATGAAAATTGTTTTACTTGATTTACTCAGTTACTTAGCCTTTGTCTCAAAGACTACTGGTCTGGCCTTGGCCTTGGTCTTAGCCTCAAAGGCCACTTGCCTGACTTTGCCCTCAAGGACCACTGGCATTGGTTTTAGCTTTAAAAATGCCAGCTTCAAACCCATCCCTGGTAATTAAGTAGCACGTGTAGTGGGAGATGACTGTGTTTCTGCACTACCATGTTCCTGTATGTCTATGTGTAGCTGTGAATATGCCCGTGCAGCCTGATTGGCTGTTCAGTCGACCTTCACTTACGATGGATTTCATCACCGATGCTAGCCAGCCATCAGTTCCAGTTAGTAACTTGCACTCATGTCTGTTTTGTTTTTGTCTCATCTGTATTTGACTAGTCATCTGAAAAACCTGTGCTGGTCTTGAAGTAATTAAATTCAGGTAATTTGACAACAGCCAGTGATGAAATTTATAGAGCTGCAGAAGTTAACAATAATCAGTTAATAGACCTGTTTATTTGTTGAAAAAATAATCAGTTAATTGTCTTTAATGAAGTAAAGTTTGATGAAAATTTTTGACATGTTTACGTCACTTATCTGTGCATTTTCAGTTGATTGTAAACTACATTTGACAGCAGTTGCGATGCTTACTTTACACGTAATCATAATTTGCACTTGTATAGTGTTAGTTTTACAGTCTGCATTACTTTGGTAGCAGGTGACTTCATTGGCATCACAGACATTTCGACAGACAGTTGCGAATTTTGGATGGAGCGATTTCATTTTTGCCCTAAAATCTCCCAAAAATGCTTTTTTTAGTCTCAAATTTTGCATGTTGTATGAACATTTTCAAACAAGAAGAAGACTTTCTGACAATTTTTTGACAGCCCAGAATTCAGTCAGCCGTGTCAGGATGCCACCATTTGGCGGACGAACATGAGGTGTGTTTTTGTGCAGAGTGTGGAATCGGCGGGAAATCTGTCGGTTTCACTTCAGGAATCTGCTGTCATTAATGACCTTCTCTACTGCTGTGAGGTACTATGGGCCACGTCTGTTGCTGTTTTTAGCAGCACCTAACTTTGACACATTTCCTATACTTTATGCTGATTCATTCACTGGTGCACCATGAATTCCACTGGTGCTGCGGGTTAGAATTTGACTCAAAATACCAAATGTATATTTTATTGACAGAAGTGCAAAATACGCAACATTACTGTCTATGATCCAATTATTATCAAGTTGATGCCAAACTATGTCAAAATTGATTTTCGCAGCCAAAGAATGTCAAACTGCCGAACTATAATTTCTACACCATGATTTCGTAGAAATTCTAAATTTGACTAAATTTGGCTTTTTAAAATGCCAGTTGGCAATTATTGCAATGGATCAGTGCAGTTTACAGGTGCAAAAAATCAGTGCTGTTACTAAACATTGTTGAGTTTTATTTTTTAAGTTTTTTTCAAATTTCGTCAGTCTTTGTTAGCATTGGTATTGTACGAAAGTTGGACCAAGATGCAGGACAGGGCCGGATTTAGGGGGGCCCGGGAGCCCCGGGCCCCAGGCCTCTTACCAACAGGAGGTCTCCCACCAAACCCCTCAATTTTTAAAACCCCGTAATTCGATAGCCAATCCTGGCTTGCATAACTTTTGCTACCACCTTTGTATCGTTAAGTAGATTTCCCTAGCTAGTAAATTTCTTCGCGCTAGTAACCAGCTTGTTTGTGGACTCGTGTTATTCAGATATCTCTAGTTATGTAATAGCTGGGCACTGGCCTCCCACCAGCTAAATCTGGCCCTGATGCAGGATGCAGACATACCATCTTGTCCGTTAACAACACTACCTGCAGCCTTTACAACATAGCCTGTAGATTAGTACTTTATTATCCCGTTTAGGGTAGAAGGCTGAGTTGGCCTGAACACACTGTTGTGTGCTGTTGCAGGGTAGGGTTTCTGCTGGCAAAAACCTGTTTCTGCCACTAAACTGGTAAAAACTTAGTTTAAATGGACCATTGCTCAAAAGTGCTATTACTCATTTTTTTTGCTTTAACCTGATTAACAGGCCTAGGACAGTTATCTTTGAGGCCATGGCCAAGGCCAGACACAGTGGTCTCTGAGGCCAAGAGCAGTGATTTTTTAGGCCATCGCCAAAGCCACAGCCAAAGCCAAGATTAAGGGCAGTGATTTTTGAGGCCACAGCCAGGGCCAAGGCAGTGATCTTCGAGGCCATGGCAAGGCCAAAGCCTGTGGTTTGTGAGGCCAAAGCGCATGCCACAACTTTTTGAATACAAAGCAAAAGCGAAGGTTATCTTGTTTTCAAGGACTTCATTCCTCGTTCAGATAGCCTTCACATCGTAGCATGTATGTTGGTAATTTCCCACCCGGCTGAGGTTAGAAGGCTGAGTTGTGCATGGTTTGGTGGTGTATACTGGTAGGGTGTTGATGGCAGCTACATTAAAGTGTTACCACTGAGCGACAAATATGCAGAGCGCGAGTTCCAGATTGACCCTGCTCTTGGTAAGCATTGCTGGTTAATTATAATTCAGTGTGTACAGTACACTTTACACCGTGTCCTGAAAAGATGACATTGGTAATGATAATTTGTACTACAAGTCCTAAGATAATAGCAGGCACAATAATGTTTGTGATTTCATTATAGTTTGACACTTGTCATAAAGCTCTGAAGGATTCTGAGATTGATGACTGTTTGGAAGATAAGAGGGAAGATTATTAGAACTGCCATTACTGTTGCAAAAGCATGCTCATAATGGAGAGTTCTTACAACTTTTACTAGCGGAAGCAGCTGCTGCTTTAGCGCATCTTATCCATCACAATTCTGTCTGACTGTCCGTCTGTCACACGGGTTGATAGTCAAAAACGGTGCAAGCTAGGATCACCAAATTTTTACCATCAGCTGCCTGGAAGACTCTAGTTTCAGGAATCACCCCGAACGAGGGTGCTAAATGAGAGGGTGGGGAAAATTGTGATTTTCAGCCAGTAAGTCTCAGTATCTCAGTAATGGTGTGAGATAGGGCCTAGATTACTATTAATCACTAATAGGAAGTCGTACACTGGCTCTCGATTGGCGTTGAATTCAATGATTCTGGATGACCTTGAATGCCAAAATAGGGGGTTCTATGGATTTTTTGGCGATTTTGGGCTGTGACACAGATTTCAAGAGCGAATTGCACCAAAATCAATTAAAATAGACATAAAGAAGCTGCATATGAAATTTTTAGCATTGAACGTAGATTTCGACGGTCCAACTTTCGATTTTCTAGGTTCAAGGAAACCTGCGCATGAGGGCATCAAAGAGCGGTACTCCGGTAAAAGTCGTTATTTTACTGTTGTTGGCCAGTCTTTCGTGAAAACAGTTGCATGGGCATCCTGCCTTTCGCGACAAGCATTAGTGATGAGCTTTTCAGTCATATCAACATCGATGACTTTGAAAGACTCTGAATTTCTAAAATAAGGGGTTTTTTTAATCAATTTTTGCAATCTTTGGCTGCAGCGCATACTCTAAGAATGAACTGTGACGAAATGGCTGGAGATAGACTGACAGTTTGCAAACAGGAACTGCTATAGGCTTTCGCGCGTCTTGTGAGCATTGGCTCAAATTTCTTGTAGGTTTTACTTCAGGTCATTATTTTTGTGTTTTTTGTTTCGCTAAAGTGCCCCGTTCTATGGGCGGCAGATCAGGCTTTGCAGAATCAACGGGGAAAGAAGTGGCAACTTAATCCCCACTCCTTCAGGCTGCCCATGGGGGGAAGTGGGAACTAGGTGGAGGCACACGTACCTAAGGCGACCGTGCAACACGGAATGCCCCAGAGGGGTATGACAGATGACAGACAAACAAACTTTCTGTCCATTATAGTAAGATATCAGATTTTCTGTAAAGGTTAATTGTTTCGTTTGAAAGGTTTAACTTTCTTGTCCATTGTTGTAAAGGTAAAGGTAAAGGTAAAGGTCGTCAATTTGTATAGCGCATCCTCATGAACACATCTCTAATGCGCTTTTGTCACTAACCAGAGCCGCTGGCCACACAGCCGCCGCGTGCAACCTGCAGACACAGGCTGGCGTAGCCGCCAGCTAGGCAGCCCCAGTCCGTAACCCATATAATGGGTTACTACTCATTTAACCAACCCCGGAGGGATGGCAGGCTGAGTTGGCCTTGTTGGTTGACTGATAGCGGACGCTTTGCCCACAAAGATGTCAAACGGCCATCCATCAGTCTTGCGCAGGATAGTGAAAGTTCGCCAGCCAGGACCGACGTTATAACCACTATGCTACGCCATTTTTGTGTATGTGCACTGCCTGGAAAGGCCGTCTTCAAAATGATCTATACTGTGTCAGGTAGGACTTTAAACCAACACTCACTCCCTTGGAAGGATTAACTGAGGTTTTTGGAGAATTGTGCAGCAGTTTTTGTGTGACTGTTTCTGAACATAACATGGGTGATTGGTAAAATTTGTAGATCCTTCGCTGCGGGAACTGACAAGACGAATTCTTCCAATCTGTTCGCATTACTCCATCATTGTACGATTCATTGAAGGTTAGCACTCAACTGTTAATGATGTTTATGTTATGAAAACGCCACCAAACATTGTAATGCTGCACTGACTGCTGCGGATGCAATTTTGTAGGAGGATTTAGGAAATGGGTTAGATCTTGTTGTTGATATAGATTTTTTTCTGATCACGGATTGTTAGCCAGGATTATTTGCTGCAGGGAGAGCAGCTGTATTCAGTTTTTTTTATATTTGCCAGGTGGCAGGCACCATTCTTAGCAGATGCCTGATTGTTTTTGGCCATTTGGAAGATGTAGCTTTTCATGCAAAACACCTCTCAGAGCTATGGAGCATCACCTGTCATATGTGATGATACAGATGGGATTACCTGCTGCCCAACACAGGTGAACATGCTTTGGCTCAACCCCAGCCAGACAGGCTGGTACTTGATCTGCCTACCCCGGAAGGATGAAAGGCTGAGTTGACCTTGGCATTGGTTATATACCGAGATGGTTTAGCCATTCGCAGACAGTCATGCTTCCATGTAGTGACCACTTGACCGACCGGGAGTCGAACCCGCAATCTTGCAATTGTCCTTACCACTAGATCACCGAGCAACTTGTGGAATATTGTGCAGATCTAATCTGGTTCTTCTGTGTACGATACTTAAGTGAAATTCCGCACTTGAACTGAATTTGCCAAACGAGCTTTTTTTGTAGCTGGATCATTAGCCTGGAACGCTCTGCCGACTGCATTACGAACTATTAGCTGCAAAAATACTTTTAATTGACGTCTCAAGACTCACTAGTTTTGACTGAGCATTTTCAGATAAGTTTTTTTTATCATTTTAGCAGCTTTTATTGTCATTTATGTATTGGAATAATCATTGTATGATGTTTGCATTACTGGACATTTTTTCAATTTGTGAGTACCCTGTTATTATTGTTATTATTCTTTTTGTTATATGTGTATGAGTCGTGCCTTGTTTGAACTTTGGTATCATTGTACTGCAGAGAAGTCAACGTTTGAGTTTGGTCTAGTGAACCAGGCTCTCGTTGCTGCCTACAGAACACTTATCAAGGTACTATGCTCTGGGTTGAAAAAAACGTTTTTTCAAAGCCTACCCAGTGGGTTTTATTTGGTTTTGGGTATTTTAAACGTCCAGTGTAAACCTTGGCTGAAAAAGTCTGTTGGTTGATTTGTCAGAGCTTTTATTTGCTCCCCGAAGCATAGAATATACAAAATTTTTTTTTACTTATTTGTTGGTTTAGATGTTTCAAAAAATTAACTGTTATTAAATATTTCATTATTGTTAGTGAAACAAGAAATTAAAATTGGATCAAGTTTGGGTGTGTTTTATTTGGGTTGATTTTTAGCTAGGTTTACGTAATAAAACCAACTGCATTTTTTGGCATCTACCTGGGTGTCTTAATCTTGCTCTGTGTGCTTAACATTACTACATTTACCTCAGACTACATTTTTGAAACTTTCCTAAGAATGTTTCTAATCTATGTCTTTTCTAGGGTCTTCCTTTTTTTAACTTAGGCCACTTAAAATTTCTTCGTTGTTTGGATTTTTTGATGGCGCTTTTTGCATTTCCTAAGAAGTTCTTCAATTCTTAGGTGTATAAACTACGAAATATTGAACACGGCACTTTTTTACTATTAATCCTAGGGCCCAGAGTTTTCCGTGGGCTGCGGAATTTTGAGCCGAACCGCAGAATTTGCCCTTTTCCACGGAATTTTGATATTGCTGCAGAATTTCACAGAATTTTGCAGAAATTGAGAAATGACCAACAATTGGTACGATTGTGGGTTTGATAACATAATTAGACTAATTATATCACGGACAAAAATCAAACTGAACTGCTTAAAACTGCATCCCTACTAATAATCACCATCGTGATACGTCACAATCGTAAATAAGCACAATACGACTAATTGACAAATTGCACTTTTGAAAATAAAAAAGATCAATAATTTTTTTGGTATGTTGCTAGCATAACTGAGCACCATGCCAGCCTCTAAAAAATGAAGTTTTCTTAACAGAATAGTACTTAGTTTCCACGCAAATGGAAGGTCGCGGTAAGCCAGAATTTGGATAATTTTTATCGCGGTGAGCCACGGAATTTTGCAAAGTGTCCCGCGGAAATTGGCAAAATTTTCTGCGGAAAACTGTGTGCCCTATTAATTGCCGCCACACATATTGTGATCGCACCTTACCATGAACTGCAAACTGATTTATCTGTGTTTAAATATGGTTTTATCGCTAATTTTGGAAGACGGTGTACATGGATCGACTTACGGGTATATATACTGTACATGTTAGTGTTTTAATGTACATGTTTCTGAAATGTTTAGGATTATCTCATCTTGATTGCACAACTCGAGCATCAGCAACAGCTTGTGAGTTGCATTCTACAATCTATTATGTACTTTCACTTGTAGGCGTCTTTACAATATTTACACAGGGTCTCCATGATCACTGGAAAGTCTTAGATTTT
>Ga0209367_1012605_pt1 | contig 11014 bp, 6 predicted proteins | sample WorMetLIZISLAND2_FD_187412 | JGI IMG/M metagenome (GOLD analysis project Ga0209367, IMG submission 187412) | Marine gutless worms symbiont microbial communities from Max Planck institute for Marine Microbiology, Germany - Olavius geniculatus... ... | reverse complement strand
TGGGGGGGGGGACCCGCCGTCGGCCAGAAATATAAAGTACGCCAGAATGTACCGATTTGAAAAAAAAATTTAAAAAAATGTCTTCCCGAGAGGCCCCGTGAAAATTTTTGCGGTCCTCGCAAGAATGTTTCCCTGGGCCCCGCTGTGGCTCTCGACGGACCTGCGTAAACGTGTTCTAGAACTTGTGGATTTGCTTTAGTACACATTGACTAAGCCTAACGTCAGACAAAATATTGAAAACAGTAGGCCTATCAAAGTATTTACAAAATGTGAATTCTGCAGACTACGCTTAACGAAATAAACTAAAATAACAGTGTTATTTAAGTTTTAGTCATAATAATCTCTGCTGCTGCGTATAAATTCAAAACATTTTGTAAAACGAAAACATATCCAACTGTGCATAGGCCTACTTCTCATCGTAATCAGCAACGAACTGGTCGACGGAGAGTTTGAACTGGGAGACACCATTGAGCAGTTCGGACTTGAACTGAGGTTGGATGGACACAAGATGATTCTGCACTTGTGTCGCCTACATCAATCACACAGTTGCAGTATGTGAGTATATCACGCAGGCTGCTCTGTAGTGCAGAATATTAATATTACAATTATCATTTTTGTTTGTGAGCACAAATCACTTCAGAAAAAAGCTGAACATTGTATCAATTTATTAGCTCACAAACCTATCGGTATTTAAACAAAAGCAGACAGTAACCCAAAAATGACAATACAAAACACAAATGCAATATTAATAGGCATAAACACTGAAAAGCTTACAAAATTGCAAAAAGATAACGGCCCCACTTAACAGTAACAATCACTTTTTATACGAATATGTCACTTGCTTACAAGAAAACTCAACACATCTGTTTTTCATTGTCCTAATATTTTCCGATTGTTGCGAGGCAAGTAGTAATTCAATGCAAATGCAGACAGTGCAAATTTTCAAGTCTGCTTTCCAGCAAGTACTGAGAAGAATAAATCTTTTGTATAATCTGGATGAACAAGACAAACTGGCCACGAACGCGACTAAAGAAAAATTAGAGGTTTTAGCGGTGTTTACCTGTTGTCGAAGTAGTCGCCATGCATACCCGAGTGAATCGACTCTCTCAGCATTACCGTCGTTGAAGGTGAGTCCATAGCGAACAAGCATCGCGTACGCGTCCTCGATGGGAGCAATGGTCTGGTCGACTTGCACCTCGGCATCTCTGATCTCAGACAGCGCCGCCATGTGAGCACGGATGTCATCGAGGTCCTTAACTGGGCGCGACAGTCGCTTCTGATGAACGTCGAAGAACTCAATTAACTTGTCCATGTCTCGGCTCGACGACTTGTTCAGCTGACGACACGAGTACCATACAATAGGCATTTAATAAGAATACACTGTCGAAATGCAAAGTAGGTACAGGTTTCAACACGATCAACAGTGTACTATGCGAGTGTAACAAGGCATAATACACCGTAGTCCGTGTTAAAACGTACTTATTTCATGGCTGTGATCGACGGCGTGTTGTGCCTAAACGCACGGGTGATATGCAAACGCGAAACGCTATCAGTCCTCACGCTTAAGTGGAGTGAGATTATGCGCACTTGTAACACTTCAGACATTATGTCGAGATATCGGAAGACTAAGTAAATCATTAAATAAACATTCATACATATATTGGTTGAGCAGTTGAAAACACGACAGAGACTTAAAAGTAAGAACGAACAAAATTCAGACTACAGGACATGGCAAAATTCACACGGTCTGATACAGAAAACCAGTGGATGGTTAAACAAGCACCAATGACAAAGCACATTTCGAAAGACTGGCCTACTTGCACTGTGAAAAAGCATAGACTTGATTGCTATACCTCAATGCCAAATAACTGCACACGATTGGCCCAAATCGCGTCACGTAACGTTGACAAATACGCAATGCTGCCCGCGCAGGCAACATTGACACCTTAATGTTGCCCGCGCGGGCAACACTGAGCCGCCAACATTGAAGTCGTCGCAGTTTTTTGTTTAAATAATTTTTGTTTAAATTTTTTGTTTAGATTTTAAAGTACAACAAAACAAATAGTAACTGGCGTCATCGATCAGAATTGAAAATTTTTTGCCCTCAGTTCGTAAAATGTTGCCCTCGACCTTGGGCCTCAAGGCAACATTTTACAAACCTTTGGCAAAAAATTTTCAATGACGACCTCGACGCCAGTCACTATTTGTATACTGATACAATGCAATAGTACCAAAGTACTCAAATGTTTTGACTAGCGTCAAGAACCATGAAAACAATGCGTAGGGCGATGCATTTTGCCGAATAGACATTAGGCTAAAACCGCTGAACCCAGTAAGCTGTATAACAACTGTTACACTGCGAAGAGCTGCTCCCAGAAAGCACATTTATACCGTATACACGCATGAGAAAAATACTAATGGCTTAATGTGAAATATTAAGCATTAGTTCTACCTGACGTCCGTAGGCAAGTGTCCACGCCTTGGCTTCACTGATGAGAGAAGTCTTGAGCTTGTCAGTGCGTAGGTACAGAGCACAGACCTGATGCCCTGACGGCATCTCAGCAACCTGCTCTGCCAACGTCTGTCAACAACATCTCAACAGATGTTCTAGTCACATTAATCAGCAACTGTACTCATATCGAAACGTTATCTGCTACACGACATTGGAATTGCACCGTGATGCTTACAATTATTGGAAGTCGGTAGCTTGGTCGAGTGGTTAATGCGTTCGTCTCAATGAACAACGTTTCTCTATGCAGAACCGGGTTAATACATAAATCTGGATAAATTATCTAGGTATGTAACCAGTCACGCAGGTCAACTCAGCCTGGCCATCCCTCCGTGGGTAGGCGCAATGTGCACCAGCAACAGCTGCGGCATAAATAACACCACGCGATGCATTAGTTTTGTATCCGAAGTTTTGCAGTGTAAAATGGTGTCTAGCTGAGTGCTAAGAAAACGGAGATCAGCACTGTTGCCTTGTGACTCAAAAATGATTTTACTTCCTTACTCCATCATCATCATTTATGGGACGGAATCAGTGTGCTTAAATCAAGCATCACAGTGACATACGTTGTTTATACATTATTTCGACGTTGGCGTAATCAATTATTAGTTTGGTATCTAAAACAACTTAAGCTCTAGATATAAATCTTGATCGCTGGTGCAAATGAAAAGTTACAAATCACAACGTCACTTACCGTGTAGTGCATGAATCGCGCATCAAACTCGGCCATTATCGGCTTTGACTCCATAAACTCAGCTACGCTCGTCTCCGCATCCTTTTGACAACAAATTATATTAACATTAAGTAACAACATATCAGTGCACGTGTCATTCAAGTACAATTTAGCATAAAAATACGAACGTGACATGCTATATTAATAACATAAAATAAAACAGAAAAACACGACGCAAAGAGTATCCGTGATTAAATAGTGTTCATTTGATTAGTAGGCCTAAGCATCTTAAACGTTTATGGAAAATTTATTTAATACTTTGGCTTAACAAAAAATAGTTTAAAACTGTTTGTTTCTGCTCGACATTACAAGCATTTCTTTGCATATTTTGTTCGATAACACGAAATTCGAGTGGTGTATCAGAACGCCCGCACAATAGCGTCAAAGCAGCGTGTGATGACAGGACTCATTACCGTTTTCCAGAGTTCATCGTAAACGCTGAAGCCGGCCAGTAACTCGTTGATATCGCTGCGATGCATGACGACCGCTGCGTTCAACTGCATCGTTACCTTCACCACGTCCTTGTTGTCTGCGACGACCCTATGTAACGGTTTTACCATCGTGTTGATGCTGACCTGCTTCAGATCGTCGCCTGCAGCCTCCGCAGCTTGCGCCTCCATCTCCTTCGTTCAACACACGTACGAGACACAATGATCAAGAGAAAGACATTTGCTACAGTACAGTTGACACGACGATCTCTGCATTAGATATGCTAAAGTCCTGTGTAACGATAAATACACGCTATGTGCTTTGAGTGATTAACTGCTTGATCAATTGGTTAACTGACTAAACTAAAAAAGAAGCTCTGTAGTTCATTGTTAGGCTTACTCTTGTCGTACTATTTCATTATTCCAAACTGATGTAAATGATGTTAATGACACTACAAATACGCAAAGTTCGACGTTAGTCGTGATATCACAAACATCACAAGAAATATTTTAGATTGCGACCAATCTAATGTACTCCTCGCGCGCATTGTTTTCTCCTGTATTCTTTTAACTGTTTTTTGTTCCTTTCTTTTCACACCGCAAATAGCGGCGCCGACAGCATCAACCGTGCAACTGACGTCATCACGTCACGTAACCCGAAAAGGTCAAACTCGTGACCCCATTATCTTTGAGGCGCCATACATTCATGACGGTGTTAGATAGACGCATGGTCATAGTGACCATGCGTCTATCTAGCACCGTTATGGAGATATGGCCGTTTGAAGTTCTTCCAGGAAGGCTCTTCGAGGAACAGAAATCGGTCGGTCGGTTAGGAACGTAGCGCGCGATGGGGTAAAAATAAAACGATGGCCACAGAATGAACGAAATAATTGAAAGATGTCATTTTAATTGACTGTACACCACTTATATTTTAAAAATATATTGTTTAACTTATTATCAGTTAAACAATACATAAAATATGATCGCAATTTTGTGATTTTTTAAGGAAACATTATTATAAACCATTTTTAACCGACCTTACTTAAGTAACGGTTAAGCTATTGGCATGGTTGTTGTGGTCTGTCCGTCTGCCTATCTGTCACAGATGTATTGCGGCTAAATGGTGCGAGATAAAGACCTAAATTGCTATTGATCATTAATAAAAAGTCGCATATTGGCTTCCAAATGACATGTTAATCGTTAATCTTGGGTGACCTTGAAGGGTCATACTGCACAATGGTATGCCAATCGTGCGGTACTGTAGCTTAACAATACGTTGTAAGGGATTGGCGATGGTACCATCGGAGAGGGCGTTGGCGACTTTCTACAGACTGTCAATAGTAATCATGTCTTCATCTGCAGCGGTTTGACCGCAATTTTCAGTAGAAAGTTTCAAGCTATAAGTAGTCATATCTCAGAAACAGTGAGAGATAGGACCAAGATTACTATGATTCATTAATAGGAAGTGACATACGCTCTTTGGATAAAACAAAAATTATCGACCTTTGATGACCTTTAAGATCACTGGAAACTAGTACCGTCGGCTATCCTGGCTTCTTGTATGCTAAATTACTTATATGCATAAGCAGCAGTAAGTAACAAAATTCAACAGAACCACTTTAAAATTGATGAAAAGACAAAACCAAAACAAACTTCACAACAATCACACAATTTTTCTAACCAAAAAAATTAAAAAAATAAACAAATGTAAAGTGTCACCAAAGTGAAAAAACAAGCTTAGACGTCAATAACGCAAAATTGACTGAAAAGTTTTAAAAAACATAAAACGTGACGACAGCACTACAGCACAACCGCTACTGCATTGTTACTACCACAACTACATACGTTAGCATTAAAAGACAATAAAGTCACAAACTCTGCCTCTGGAACTGTGCAAAGTCAGCTGATATAATCCAACACCCACATCACAATCGACTCAAATATCGAATATCAAATACTAATTGGCAGCTGCAATGTCAATGATAAATTATCTTTATTATTGCTACTTATAATAATGCATATAAATTATTCGTGTGTACAAGCTAGAAAGGCATAAAGCATGAAAGTTCAATCCAATCTAAACTCAGCAGATAAAAATCATTTAGTACGAATCTCAATAGTAACTAGAAAAAAATGTCGGTCCGGTGCCGACATATTGTGCGGCTTTCCACCAATGAGAGCTGCGCAACCCTAACCCGTACCTTTCATCTTTTGAAGTGAGAATAGGCACACCAGATACTCCTAACCTAGAAAACGTTTATGCCAATTTTCGTTATTTTGCGCCTGTTACTTTCCAACTTAGAAGCTCATACAATGCGGACAGACAGACAGACAGGCAAGACCCGTGTTGCGGCCTATGAGAACGGCCGCACAAAGCGACGTCAGTAACTACTGTTGGCGTACTTTCTGTAGCTGAAGCTGTTGTCGGTTGAAGTGTTTCCACGGCGTGACGTGCTCTATGCTGGCAAGTATCATCTGTACAGCACGGCTGACCGTAGCCTGTGCTTCCTCTAGACTCGGTTGAGTGATGGTGTTTGGTATTGCCAGTTCGACGTCGACGATCAACAGCGCAGTCTGGCGAGTGGTGGCCGCATCAGAGTCACTGGCAGCGAGGCCTGGAGTCTTAATGAAGTGGCTGGTGTGCTGCAAGCGACGACGCAGTGCTTCCAGTGACGTGCGTGTACCTGCCTCACGCACAGACAACGACAGTTTAGCATCACCAGAAAACAGAGTCTCTAAAAAGAACATTTCTGTCGATAATAGTATACGAATATCAATCTTTGTGTTCGAAAACCACGATACAAAAGAATGCAGTCAAACTGATGCGGTAACAGTTTCTGACATGAAATGACATCGCGACGTCATTCAAGGTCACGCATGCACTATGGATCCTATGAAAAGCAGATACACCGGTTACTCTTGCCCTGGGGACATTCACACGAATTTTGGCTTATCTTCGCCTTTTCGTTTGCGAGTTAGGGGCCAGTAAAAGAGGACAGACAGACGGACAGACTCGCAAAACCCGCAATGTCTATTAGGACGGCCGCATACGTATAACAATACAATTGTCAATGGAAGTATAAGACTAAAAATACACATACATTTGACCAGTGCGTCGGTGTTCTTCTGCGTGAAGTAATTAAGTAGCGTCGTGTATGCGTCTGTCTCGTGATGTGCTGTGTCCAGTCTCAACATCTTCTCGCGTTCATCTTCGCTCAGAGGCTGCCGCAGTGACTCCACCAGCTCCACGACCGAGCTTTCCACGTTCACGCTGTACCTACACATCACACACGACATCATCATCATCAACAGCAGCAGCATCAACGTCAGCATCATCGGCGTAACCCGCCCTCCCCCCGAACAAACAGCGAGGTTGTGACAAATGCCTGATCACACTGCAAGCATTCGACAGCAGTCCATATGCAAGGATGCTGGTGTCAATCTAACTGCTAGACTGGCAGTGTCAGCGTTGTCGACGTGATTTTATACCCTTCTGAACTAACAAAAAGTTCTGAATGTTTTAATATTTCACGATGTATGTCAAACAACAGTCTCGAGTAGAATAAGTGAGTTCTAAGCAAATTACGTTAAAAAATTATAACTTATTAATTACGGAAACTTATACATTTTATACAGTAATTTAACAAATTTAACGGTCGGTCGCATAATTTACTTAGTCCTCCTGCCGTTAGGCTACTCATATTTCTCACCAAAATGACTGAAGTGATATAAATGTCTAAATTCTTACTTCAGTGCACCTGTGAAGTTAACAAAATAGCAGTCAAATAAACTAAGCTCAACAGATGAAGCGGAACAAAGACGAAAACTTGAAATTTTACCTGCTGAGCGTCGCTGCTGCTTGCTTGCAGCTGGCTTCAACGCCGGCTAAGAACGCGTCGACAGTTACAGGCTCGTCAGAGGGCGAGACGAACAGTTCAACAGACGCCATTTTGTCAAGCAGCGCCTCGATGCGGCACTGCAGAGTGTCACGAGAGTCTTCCGCCAAACGCCGCAACTCATCCAGCACAGTTTGAACCCGCTCCACGTCTAACACAATGTCACAACCACGCTCAACACTAACAACTCAGCCTTACATCCCTTCGGAGTAGGTAAGTCGAGTACCGAGTACTGACCTGCCTGGCTGGCTGGGCGGGAAGTTAGGGCGGAGCACACTCACACGTGACAAATGGCAGGCAACACCATGCGACATGGCAGGTGACGCTCCGTTGCTCTGAAATGGGCTTCTATGAAAAGTTATACACATCGTTTAATCTTTAACAGTATTCCAACTGATATGGTCGCATTATACAATCGTAAACTGTGTAGCAACTGCTTCTGAAAAACAGACTAGTAAAACGAAAACTGAAATACTTCAAAGTACCAGTAACAGTACTGCACCGAGAGTGGTGATAATTAGAATTACATACAATCGTTGATGCCGACTGAGAGCCAGCTGTGAGTAGTAAGTCCTGCTTGAATGGCCAGCTCCACGCGTTGTTTGTAGGGAACTATCAGCGGCAACAGACACGCTGGAACGCTGGCTAACACCCGTCCATAGTCAGTAAGCAAGCTCTGCAGCCTGCACGACATGACATCACACACAGCACAATCAGATCGTAAATCTCAACAGCTTAACGACGTTTCGAGCGTTCCTTGCGTGAAACCGAATTTTGGCTTATGCTTATCATTCGAACTTCGACTTCGAGTTGTGTCTTGTTTTTTTCTGCGATTGTAGAGTTGTTAGCACTACGGGTACATTCAAGGCGTTCAAGCATGACCAACGATAGTGCAGGCTTGCACCACTGAGTGACAATTAGCGGCCGCGGAATAACTGTATTTAACCGCGGTCCAGCCTGCACGAGTTCGTTTAGCGCCAAGTTATCCCACTTTAGATAGTGGTTTGACGCAAACATAGGCAACTTTATTTGCAGTAAGATTATCAAATCAAAGGTGGCTTAGTAGCGTGACACTTAAATAGCATTTCCACTACGGCGTTGCGTTGCTTTGTCGCGCTGCACAGCGCGTTGCAGCGCGTTGTCGCGATAGTAAAAACACGAATTTCCAGCTTATTCAATAGGAAGCATTTTCTCTACAGCTGTGCGTTGCGTTGCGTTGCGTTGCGTTGCGATGTGTTTAAAATAGAAACGCCGATGGTGTTTCTATTTTTACGCGCGAAAGCAGAATGCTTCGCGCGTCTTTGCCATCGTCTGGGCGTCCGTCTGTCCGTCTGTCCGTCTGTCTGTCACACTCGTGAGCTGTATCAAAACGGTGCAAACTAGGATCACGAAATTTTCACTGTGGCTGCCCCAAGGTCTCTAGTTTATCGTGACAAAATTTCGTGCCACTGGGTGCAGGGGTTCCCCTCGAACGAGGGCGTCGAAGAGGGGTACCCCTAAAAAAGACGTCATTTTGCCGTTATTTCCTCAAATAATGTGAAAACGGTTGCACATAGGTACATACATGCTGCTTATCATAACAAGCACTAGTGACAGGCTTTTGAGATTTATTAACATCGATGACCTTGAACGACCTTGAACCCCTCAAAAAGAGGTTTTTAGTGAATTTTTCGCAATTTTTGGATGCAGCGCACATTTCAACACTGAATTGCGACGAAGTGGCTGGCGACTTGATTGGTGATTAGGCGGACCGCTATGGCGGATTGTTTATTTTAATTTCTGATAGTTTTTATCTGTTTTTACGCGTTTTTATCGAACTCTCAAAAGCGGTTTTAATAGTATCGCAGTTACTATTCCATCGACAACATGAGTGATAAATTTGTTTCGTCGTATCACTGTCATCTTTCTGCAACTCGGGCGATCGCTATGTAACGGCAGTCACTGAGCGACACAGGTCTGGGCAGCAGCGGACCTGTTACGTGTTACCGGGCGGAAGATTACAATGCAACGTGATAACGGTCGGTACACACTATAGGAGAAGGCAAGGGTGACGCAGTCGCCTGAGGGCTTCTTTACTGCGAGATGGAAAGACGTGGGAACCTACCATCTCAGCTCCCTGCGAGTTTTATGGACGTACATTCTCAGACATGTTCAGACACAGAAGGTCGTCATTCTATACGTAGCAACAATCACATACAACTACGCAGGAAGACTGTTCGTTTTGGTACATGGAATGTGAGGACAATGCTACAATTGGGCAAACTACAAATTTTCGGACGTGAAATGGATCGATTAAGAATGGATGTCTGTGGTCTTTCAGAAGTCAGATGGAGTGGTCAGGGGCACTTCACAACAATTGATGGCCACACAATGGTGTATTCTGGACGAGATGTTCAAGGCATGAGTGGAGTAGCAATATGGATTCACAAGAAAATTGCCAAAGTTATGATTGGATATGAACCAGTTAATGATCGAGTCCTAAAAATTCGATTTAACGCCAAACCAAGGAACGTAACAATGATACAGGCATACAGTCCAACAACAACTGCATCAGAAGAGGAAGTAAACAAATTCTATCGTGATCTACATGAGACTGTCAGTAAAAGTCCTCGACAAGATATTCTGCTCATGATGGGTGATTTTAATGCCAAGGTCGGAAATGAAGTGAATGGTGCAAATGGAGGGTTGGGCATGCATGAAGCAAATGAAGCTGGAGAACGGTTGATTGACTTCTGTCTCCATCATCAATTAGTCCTAACAAACACGTGCTTCACTCAACACCCAAGACGATTATATACTTGGATCTCACCAGATGCTCAGACGAAGAATCAAATAGACTTCATTGCAATATCTCGAAAATGGAAGACTTCCATCCGCAAATGTAAGACTTACCCTGGTGCGGACTGCGACACAGATCATGTTCTTCTAGTTGCAACGGCTCAGCTCAGATTCAGTAAACAAGAAAAATTTCCCACCGTAAAACGCCTGAATGTAGAAGAGTTGGTAGATGACAAAGCGCTGCAGTATGAACTGGAGATCAAAAACAGGTTTGAAGCATTGAAGTGTATTGAAGAAGAGACTACACCCAACGCAATGTGGGAAGCAACCAAAGACATACTAGCCACGATAGCAGAGGATGTGGTTGGTTATTGTAAACCTAAACAAAAGAAACCTTGGATCACAGATCAGACATACTCACTAATAGAAGACAAAAGGCAAGCACGTCACTCAAATCCAAGCAAGTATAAAGAATTGAAGAATACTGTGCAAAAGAACTTACGGATAGACAAGGAGAACCATATAAATGCAATATGTAGCGAGCTAGAAGAAGCAAATGGCAAAGGAAACATGAGGAAAGTGTTTCAAACTGCAAGATCTCTAACTCAGAAATTTCAACCACAGTTCCACTGCATCGAGTCTACGACAGGAGAACTAGTATCAGAGCCTGTTC